>Ga0302251_1001085_pt1 | contig 18757 bp, 13 predicted proteins | sample AAG_RA_Gln_MG_FD_193534 | JGI IMG/M metagenome (GOLD analysis project Ga0302251, IMG submission 193534) | Enriched activated sludge microbial communities from anaerobic digester in WTTP, New Holstein, Wisconsin, United States - AAG_RA_Gln | ecosystem: Engineered > Bioreactor > Anaerobic >...
GCGACATTCTCACCGGGACGAGCGACCAGACCGTCCCGGCGGCGGCCTACAGCGTCAGCGACACGGCCTACCTGGTGGTGGGGCAGCACTATGGGAACGGGACTGACCTGAACGACGTGCGCGCGCGCTGGGTGGCGGCGGACGGGGATCTGGACGCGGCCTTTGGCATCGCCACGGGCACGGACGACCAGCGCGCGCCGGACGCCGCCTGCGGGGCCCAGGGCGAGTGCCTGGTGGCCTGGGAGCGGCAGCCGAACCCGGGGATCATGTACTGGGACGTCTACGGCCGGCGGGTGAATAGGGACGGGACAGTGGGCAGCGTCTTTAGCGTCTACGACGGGAGCGCCGACCAGCGCTACCCGGCGGCGGCCTACAATGCCCAGACCGCGGAGTACGTCGTGGGCTGGCAGGACTACCGCAGTGGGAGCAAGTGGGACGTCTACGTCCGGCGCGTGGACGCCGACGGCAGCCTGGACGGGGCCGAGGTCCTGGTGAGCGCGGAAGCCGCGGACGACGCCCAGGACCAGCCGGCGGTGGCCTACGGCACGGCGGTAGGGGCGACCGGCCGGTCGCCCCTACACCTGGTGGTCTGGACCGACGACCGGGACGGCACCGACGACGTCTACGGCCAGTTCGTGGCCGGGGGCGGGGCGCTGGTGGGAGAGGCGTTTGTCATCGCCCAGGCCGGCGGCTACTGGGAGCAGGCCCCGGCGGTGGCCTACGACCCGGCCGACGACGAGTACCTGGTCGTCTGGGCGCGGCGGCTCTCACCCATGCAGGAAGACGATTGGGACCTCTACGGCCAACGGGTGGCCGGGGACGGGACGCTGCTGGGGAGCGCGCTAGAGATCTGCGCGGAGGAGGGCGACCAGACCGTACCGGCGGTGGCCTACAACGCCGCGGCCGGGCACTACCTGGTGACATGGCCGGACGCCCGGGAGGGGGACGCCGCCGATGTGTACGCCCGGGCGGTGGAGGGGGGCAGTGGAACGCTGGGCGACGCGTTTCGGGTCTATGCCGGGGAAGAGGACCAGTACACCCCGGCGGTGGCGGCCAATGGGGCAGATGGGGAGTACCTGGTGGTGTGGCAGGAGGGCGACGGGGGGGACATCTATGGGCGGCGCACGCTGATGGAGGATACGACCGGGGAGGCCTTGGCCATCACCACGGCGGACGGCGACCAGCAGGCGCCGGCGGTGGCCTGGGACGGCGCGCGGGAGGCGTACCTGGTGGTTTGGGCCCACGCCAACGGCAGCGACGACGACATCCGCGGCCGGGTGGTGGCGGCGGACGGGGACCTGGTGGGCAGTGAGATCACCATTACCGCCGCGGCGGCCGACGAGCAGTACCCCGCCGTGGCGGCCAACGGCGCCGGGGGCTACGTCGTGGCCTGGCAAGAGGGGGCGGCGAACAGCGACATCTCCGCGGCGGTGGTGGACCGGGATGGGCAGGTGCTGGGGGATGGGGCGGAGACGCTGGCGGCGGCCAACACCCAGGCCGCGCCCGCGCTGTCCTACGACGCCGCCCGCGGGCGCTACCTGGCGGTGTGGGCGGACTACCGGAACAGCGCCGAGGAGCCGGATATCTACGGGCAGTTGTACCGAGACTATACCGTGGTGATAGAATACCGCTATGATCCGCTGCACCGCCTGGCGGAAGCAACGTACAGCACCGGGCTCGCGTTCGCGTACGAGTACGACGCCATGAACAACTGGCTGACCAAAACCGAGACCACGCCGCTCAGCGGCACCGTCGTGACCACCTACACGTACAACGCCGCCGACCAGCTCGTCACCGCGCGGAGCAGCGCCGACGGGATCACCTGGCACTATACCTTTGACGACCGGGGCAGTTTGCGGCGCCAGACGCCGGGCGGGACGGCGCCGGCCGCCGGCGAGATCCGCTACAGCTATGACGCCGCCGGCCAGTTGGTCGCGGTGGAGCTCTACGTGGCGGGGGACTATACCACGCTGTCCACGGCGGCCTACAACGGGCAGGGGGAACGCACCCGCTTGACGACCTGGGCAGCGGGGACGCCGGTGACGATCACCTACGTTCTCGCCCGAGGGGCCCCCCTGGTGGCCGACGACGGCACCCAGGCCACGCGCTATCTCTACGGCCGGGGCCTCGTCGCCGAGCGCGAGACGGCGTGGGTCTATGACCTGCTCGATGGCGTAGGCAGCGTGCGGCTAGTGGTGGACGAGAATGGGGTCATTACCCTGACGCGCGCGTACAAGCCGTTCGGGGGGATTCTCGTGCAGAGCGGGGGCTACGAGACGGCCTTTGGCTACCTGGGCGCGCAGCTGGACCGGGTCAGCGGGCTGCTGTACGTCGGGGGGCGCTACTACGACCCGGCGACGGGGCGCTTCCTGACGCCGGCCCGAGGCCCCTTCGACCCCTACCACCCCCGCACGAACCCGTACGTGCCGTGGCAAGGGCTGGGGCTTGTGCTGCCGGTGGCGTTGCTGCTGGCGGCCGCCTACAAGACGCGGCAGCGGGCCGGCCGGCGGGGACCGGGGCTGCTCCTCCTTCTGGCCGTGGTGGTCACCGGCATGGGGGTGGCCGGAGTGCTGGTCGCGTGCGGGCCGCCGGTCAGCGACTGCCTGGACACCTACCGCCTCAGCGACGGCGCGGCGGCCCGGCTGCAGGACCCGGCGTTGCTCCGGGTCATCTCCGAGTTGGGGATTAAGCTGCCCCTCCTCTGCCCCCATCCGGACGAGGAGGGCATTGTCCGGGAGGCGCGTGAGACCCAATTGGGGCGCCTGCGGGCGGAGCTGCGAACCGCCCGACCGGAACTGATCGTGACCCTCGGCAACGCCGCCCTGCGCGTCCTGGTAGCCCTGGCGAACGGAAACGAGCCGCGGATCGAACGCCTCTCCCCCGATCCCAAGGCGTACGGGCGCGCGGGGTGGGTCCGAATCGCCGGGCGCGCGGTCGCGTGGCTTCCCCTGGCCCATCCGGGGGCACCGGGGGTGTACCGGCAGGTCCATCGATCCTGGGCGGAAGCGCGGCTGGCCGGGAGGTGCCCAGGATGAGAGATCAGGTCGCCACCACCCGCGACAAGAGTACGCCAGCAAAATGGCTGGCGCACACTTGTCATCACGCACGCCCCTTTTTTCAGCCCTAGCGAGACGCCGGGGAGTTTGCTGGCGCACTTGCTGGCGCACTTGCTGGCGTACACTTGCCATTCCTGTCGCGAGCCGCGCAAACCAGCGTGTTTTGGCCAACACTCCTGATGGAGCCTCCCTATCACCCTACTATACCTGGGCTCGCACAATTGCCCCACAAGTCCCAGCCGGCGCGCGCACTGGTCAGGAGCAATTCGGCCGCGGCCCAGTTACCGAAGACTCCGCCTGTTTGTGATCTCAATCCTTGAACCCTGTCTGGTGGCATGATAAGGTGGAGCGACATGCAATAACGCTCAAGGAGATTTCCATGTCCAACCGTTTGGCAACAGAGACGAGCCCCTACCTGCGCCAGCACGCTGACAATCCTGTAGATTGGTATCCCTGGGGAGAGGCAGCCTTGGTCAAAGCCCGATCTGAGGACAAGCCGATCTTTCTCAGTATCGGCTACTCGGCCTGCCACTGGTGTCACGTCATGGCTCACGAGTCGTTCGAGGACCACGAGGCGGCGGCCTTCTTGAACGCGCACTTTGTTTCGATCAAGGTGGACCGGGAAGAACGGCCCGACCTCGACCAAATCTATATGGGCGCCGTACAGGCGATGACCGGCAGCGGCGGCTGGCCCATGTCGGTCTTTACCACGCCGGAGGGCTTGCCTTTCTACGCTGGCACCTATTTTCCGCCAACGCCGCGCTATGGGATGCCATCATTCCGACAGGTCCTGGAAGCGGTGGCTCGCGGCTGGCGCGACCGCCGGCGCGAGCTGGTCGAGAGCAGCCAGCAGGTATTGGCGATCCTCCGGCAGCAGCAGGGGGCGGCCAGCGCGGGGAGCGAGGAAACGCTCCGGCCGGCCACCCTGGCCGCGGCGGTGGCAAGGCTGCAAGAGGGCTTTGACGAGGACCACGGCGGCTGGGGCGGCGCGCCCAAGTTTCCCCAGCCGATGGCGCTCGAGTTCCTGCTGCGCCGGCACCATCAGACCGGGGAGGAGGCACTCCTGGTGATGGTCACCCGGACGCTGGAGGCAATGGCCCGGGGCGGCATGTACGATCAGCTGGGCGGCGGGTTCCACCGCTACGCGGTGGACGGTCGCTGGACGACTCCCCATTTTGAAAAGATGCTCTACGATAACGCCCAACTGGCCCGCGTCTACCTGCACGCCTGGCAGGTGACCGGCAATCCATTTTTCCGTACCATCACCGCAGAGATCCTGGACTATGCCGCCCGCGAGATGACGGATCCAGCGGGAGGCTTTTGCAGCACCCAGGACGCCGACAGCGAGGGCCAGGAGGGCAAGTTCTTTCTGTGGCGGCCGGCCGAGATACGGGCCGCGTTGGGCGACGAAGCCGACCGCTTCATGGCTGCTTACGGCGTCACCGAAGGCGGCAATTTTGAGGGCCAGAACATCCTCTCCCTGACGGGCTCTCTCGCGGAGCGCGAAGCCCTGGCCGGCGCCCGGCAGAAACTCCTGGCGGCACGTGAACAGCGCGTCCACCCCGCCCGCGACGTCAAGATCCTCACCTCTTGGAACGGTCTGCTGCTGGCCGCCTTCGCCGAGGCGGCCCGCGCCTTGGACCGCGAGGACTATCGGCAGGTCGCCGAGCGCAATGCCGCGTTCCTGCTGCGCGAGATGCGCCGGGCGGACGGCCGGCTGTGGCGTACGTGGAAAGAGGGGCAGGCCCGGCTGAACGGCTACCTGGAGGACTACACCCATCTTGTCGACGGGCTCATCGAGTTCTACCAGACGACCTTTGATCCTCGCTGGTATGCGGCAGCGCAGGAAGTGGCCGACACAATGATCGCCCACTTCCGCCACCCGCAAGGCGGCTTTTACGACACAAGTGACGATCACGAAGCCCTGGTCGTGCGCCCGCGCGACCTGCAGGACAACGCCACCCCCTCGGGGAACGGGATGGCGGCATACGTGCTCCCACGGCTGGCCGGCCTGACCGTAGAGCCGCGCTACCGGGAACTCGCTGCGCAGAGCCTCCTCTCCGCGCAGCCGCTCCTGGCGCAATATCCTCTGGGCTTTGGGCAGTGGCTGATTGCCCTGGATTATCTGCTGGCCTCCCCACGTGAGGTAGCGATCGTCGGCAACGCCGCGACAGACGGCCTCCAGGAACTGCTGCGGGCAGCCTGGGCCGGCTACCACCCGCATCAAGTGCTGGCGATGGGGACCACCGCTGTGGAACGAGCAGCCATTCCCCTCCTCCGAGGACGCAATCCGATCGCAGATCAGGCCACGGCCTATCTTTGCATGGACTCGACCTGCCGGCCGCCCGTGAGCGATCCGCGCGACCTGCGGACACTGCTTGACGGGGCATAGCGGTACACTACCTTTTTCCAGTCTCTTACCGGCCCGCAGACAGCCGCGGGCCCATGTCTCCGGGCCGTCAGCCGCCCCTCCCCTTCAGGGGAGGGGCCGGGGGAGGGGTTGGCCCGACCGAGCCGTTGTCCCCAACCCGTAACGCTCGCGGCAAAAGACTTGACCCACCCCCCTTTCTATGCTATACTACATAGCGTCGATATGTCAATCTTGCAAGGTGGAGGCATGACAGACACTTCTCTACAGCCCGCACGCCGGCTGAGGAGAGGCCAGTTCTCCAGGCGCAGACAGGTCCGGGAAGCGGTGGGCGAAGCGCACGCCGCGCTCCAAGAGATCGCGGGCCTGGCCGCGCCCCGCCCACGCCGGGACACAGCCCGGTGGCGGCAGTGGGCTGCGGCCCAGGCCGCGCCGCTGGCCCGGCGTTGGCAGCAGCTCCGCCCGCGCCGCAGCCCGGCGCTCGTCCTGGCCGGCCATATGCCCACCGCCGCCGTCGTCCTCTTTCTCGGCCTGGCCATCTTCTCCCAGGCCCTCGGCTTTTCCATCGCCTACTCGGCGGCCGGCGATGGGGGTGAAGGGGGCACACCCCTCCTGATCCGCGGGGCGGAAACGGCCGCGCAGGACCAGGCCTTTGCTTTCGCCGCCGCCCCGATGACGGTCGCCCGCCGCCAGGCCGCCGCCGACGAGGACCTGTCCGTACACACCGTGGTCACCTCGTCGGCCAACGTGTCGATCCAGAACGACGTCCTCGTCTATACCGTCCAGGAAGGCGACACGCTGGACAGCGTCGCCGCGGCGCACGGCATCGCCCCCTACACGATCTATTGGCTCAACGAGCTGTCCTGGCCGGGCAACCTGGTGCCGGGGCTGGCGCTGCTCATCCCCCCCATTTCCGGCGTGCCGCACACCGTGGCATCCGGCGAGACGCTCGAAACGATCGCCGATCTGTACGGCGTGCGCCCGGGCAATATCGTCGGCTACCCGCTCAACGGCCTCAAGTATCCGTACACCCTGCAGGCCGGACAAGAGATCTTTGTCCCCGGCGGCATCGTCGAGATCCCCAACTACCGGGCAGAGGCCGGCCACCGCCCACCGCCGACCTTGCTCAAGATGCCGGGCGGCGAAAAGCTGAGCTGGCCGGCCGCGGGCACGATCACGGCCCCCTTCGGTTGGAGCCGGAGCTATGGGGGGTACCACAAGGGTCTGGACATCGCCAACGACCTGGGGACGCCGATCTATGCGGCCGCCTCCGGCCTGGTGATCGAGGCCGGCTGGGGCGGGCTGGGCTGGTATGTCGTCATCGACCACGAGAACGGCTTTCGCACCGAGTATGGGCACCTGGCCGAAAGCCCGCTCGTCGCCAGCGGCCAGCGCGTGGAGCGCGGCCAAAGGATCGGGCGCATGGGCAGCACCTACGGCGAAGGCGGCTATGCCACCGGCGTCCACCTGCACCTGGCGGTACGGCACCGGGGCGTGTTGATCGACCCCCTGCCGCTGCTGGAGCAGTAGGTTGGTGATCGGGTTTCACCCGTTCCTCTAGTCCTCCCCCCGGAGTGTGCGACTTGTCTTTCCTCTCCCACCTGGAATGCGGCCGCTGCGGCGAGCGCTGCGATCCCGAACAGCTACTGAACCTCTGCCCCCGCTGCCACGGCCCGCTCTTGGCCCGTTACGACCTGGCCGCGGCCGGCCGCGCCCTGCGCCGCGACACGCTGGCCGGCCGGCCGGCCAACCTCTGGCGCTACGCCGAGATCCTGCCGGTGCGCGACCCGGCCCTGCGCCTGACGCTGGGCGAGGGCTGGACGCCGCTGCTGCCCAGCCGGCGCCTCGGCCCGGCGCTGGGCCTGGACCACCTCTGGATCAAGGAGGAGGGGCTGAACCCGACCGGCTCCTTCAAGGCGCGCGGCATGGCCGTGGCCGTGGCGCGGGCCTGCGAGCTCGGCGCCCCCGCCTTTGTCCTGCCCTCGGCGGGCAATGCCGGCGGCGCCATGGCGGCCTACGCCGCGCTGGCCGGCCGGCCGGCGCACATCATCCTCCCCGAGGCCACGCCCGCCCCCTTCTTCCAGGAGTGCGCCGCCCTCGGCGCCCAGGTCAGCGCCGTCCCCGGCCACATCGGCGACGCCGGCCGCCGCGCCCGCGAGGAGGCCAGCCGCAGCGGCGCCTTTCTCCTCTCCACCCTCCAGGAGCCGTACCGCGTGGAGGGCAAAAAGACAATGGCCCTGGAGCTCGTCGAGCAGCTGGGGCGCGTGCCCGACGTCGTCGTCTATCCGGCCGGCGGGGGGACCGGGATCGTGGGCATGTGGAAAGGCTTTGCCGAGATGGAAGCCCTCGGCTGGATCGGCCCGCAGCGGCCGCGGCTGGTCCTCGTCCAGGCGGCCGGCTGCGCGCCTCTTGTGCGCGCCTTTCACCAGGGCGCCGAGCAGGCCGCGCCCTGGGAAGACCCGGCCACCGTCGCCCTGGGCCTGCGTGTGCCGGCCGCCAGCGCCGATTTCCTCATCCTGCGCGCCGTGCGCCAGAGCGGCGGCGCGGCGGTGGCGGTGAGCGAAGAGGCTATCCGCGCGGCCTGGCGCCGGCTGTGCCGCGAAGAGGGCTTGCTCGCCTGCCCGGAAGGCGGCGCTGCCCTGGCCGGCCTGGAGGAGCTGGTCCGCCAGGGCGGGGTGCAAGCGGACGAAACGGTGGTGCTCTTTAACACCGGGAACGGGTACAAGTACCTGGACCTTGTGGTATAATAGGGGCCGTATCGGCAGGCCCCCTCGTGAGCATGCTTACTGCACCGGGAGGCAGGGCGCGCTACAATGGGCCGTACAAACCGCTCCCCACTTCCGCGTACCTTCGACGGGGGGAGAGGATTGATCAGCAGGCATCTTGAGGTCACTATGGCTGTCCGTCCCATCCTCCAGGCAACCGACCCCCGCGGCGAAGCGGTCCTGCGCCGCCGCTCCATCAAGGTCAAGGCCTTTGACCAGGCGCTGGCGCGCCTGGCCGACGACCTGGCCGAGACCATGCACGCCAGCAACGGGCTCGGGCTGGCCGCGCCGCAGATCGGCGTCCTGCAGCGCATCGTCGTGATCGAGATGCCGCCGGCCCGGGCGGAAGACGAGGAGGACGAGGAGGCCCCGCGGCGGCCCGGACAGCGCTATACCCTCGTGAACCCCGAGATCACCTGGAAGTCGGACGAGCCGCAGGTGGGCGAGGAGGGCTGCCTGAGCCTGGCCGGTTGGTACGCTCAGGTGCCGCGCGCCTACGCGGTCGAGGTGCGCTACCAGGACCTGCAAGGCAAGCGGCGCAAGCTGCGCGCCCAGGGGCTCCTGGCGCGCGCCGTACAGCACGAGACCGACCACCTCGAGGGCACCCTCTTCACCGACCAGACCCCCGATCTGGCCACCCTGGTGCGTCTGACGCCGGAAGGCACGGAAGAGCCCGTGCCGCTCACCATGGTGCCGGCCGTCCCCCGCGGACCGCGCGGTTGACATCTCCGCCCGCCCCCCTTATAATGTCCCGGCAGCGGCGCGAACGCCGCGGCAAGGAGGAACGATGCCCAATCGAGTCCGCATCTTGGCGCTTGTAGCGCTGCTCGTCTGCGCCGTCGCCGTCATGAACGGCTGCGACGCCCCCGCGGCGGCCACGCCCACCCCGGAGCCGACCGCCATCCCGGGTTCCGAATCGGTCACGGCCACGCTGCGCACCTATTACGACCCGGCCGGCCGCTTTACCATCGGCTACCCCCCGAGCTGGGAGGTGTCGGAGGGCGAACAGCAGGTCGAGTTCATCGAGCCCTATGGGAATCTGCACATCCTCGTCCAGTATGCCGACGCGGGACAGGTCATGGACGAGACGATGATGCGCACGCTGATCGACCAGTACTTTGCGACCGAAGAGGCCAAGGGCGTGGGCAACTTTACGCGGGAGAAGGAGACCGCCCTGGACAGCAGCACCATCCGGGTGGAGTACTCTTTCCTCACCGGCGAGGTGCCGGGCTATGGCCGCAGCACCTTTCAGCAGCGCGGCACCTACCTGTACGTCCTCTCCTTCTGGGTGCAGCAGCGGGACCTGTGGGCGGCGAACGAGACCTTTTTCGCCACCGTAGCCCAGACCTTGATGCCGACCCCGCCCTCCCCGTAGCGCCCCTGGCGTTGGCCGCGGCCGGCCAGGGACCGCCGCGGGGGCACGCGATCGCCCCCCCGCGGCGGCCTTTTTGCGCCCCGCCGGCAGGGGCCGCCAGGTCATATCAGCTTGGATCCTTGGGGTGTTCCTGTAGGGGCGGGGCTTGCCCCCGCCCCACCGCAGGGGACGACCGCAAGGGCCGCCCCGCCGGCGACACTAACCACCTCATAGAAATGCCCTAGCTCGCCTCGTACAGGGTGACGATGCTCTTTTCCGTCTCCCCCGCGACGCGCGCCACGACCTCCACATAGGGCGCGATGGTTGAGTGGTGCAGTTTTCCCCGCAGCAGCTCGTCCACCTGAAAGATGCCGGCCGAGTTGTTCAGCACGATCTCGAGGCGCACCGGCTTTTGCTCCCCCGCGCGCAGGTGCACCGCGTCCACGGCCTGGGCCGAGACGGCGTGGATATCCATCTTGCCCGACTGGAAGGGGATGCGGCTGCGGCCCTCGGTCATGTCCAGCGCATCGGCCACCTTGACCACGCCGGCCTCGATCGTCAGCGTGCGCTGCTCGCGGCGGTGCGCGGCCACGGCGTGCAGGACCTCGGCGGCCATGACGGCCGCCTCGGTCGGCGGATAGATGCCCTCCAGAAAGCGCCCCACGAGCCGGTCGGCCAGGACCACGCTAAAGGTCTCGTGGTCGTCGCGGTGGACGGCGATGCCGACGTCGTGCAGCGCCGTGGCCAGGACGACGACGACCTCGGCGTCCTCCGCGGCCAGGCCGTGGTCGGCGACGACGTTGGGCGCCACCCCGCCGGCCACGAGCAGGCGGAGCAGCTTCAGGGCGATGTTGGCGACGATGCGGATGTGCACCGGCCCGTGGTCGGTGATGCCGCTGCGCCCCACCGCGTTGACGTTGGCGCAGCGCCACAGCGTCTGCAGCTCCACGTCCCGCGCGACGCGCTCCTGGACCTGCCGCAGGCGCTCGTTGTGGTGCAGCGGCAGGTTGAGCGAGATCAGGCGCACGGGGTAGAGTTTAGGCTCGTCCATAAGGGCTCTCCGGAAGGGCGATCGGGCGAAAGGGCCGGAACAGGCTCTCGCGTTTGCGCTACAGGAAAAAGAACGCCAGGGCGATAATCACATACACCGCCAGGAGCGAGGCGCCCTCCATCCAGTGCGAACGGCCGTCGATGGAGATAAAGGTGGCCAGGATGACGCCGAGGCCCAGGCAGATGACCTCAAAGACGGTAAAGTGCAGGTCCATCGCGCCGGCCGGCCCATACATCACCAGGCTGATAAAGACGAGGACCGGGGCGACAAAGAGCGCCACCTGCATGCTCGAGCTGAGCGAGACCGTCAGCGAGAGCTGCATCTTGTTCTTGAGCGCCACCTGCACCCCCACCAGGTGTTCGGCCACGTTGCCGACCAGGGGGATCAGGATGACGCCGATAAAGGTGCGGCTGACGCCCCACGACGCGACCACCGGCTCCACCGCCCCCACGAGGAACTCGCTGAGAAAGACGGTGACCACCGTGGAGACGAGCAGGACCGTCACCGCCAGCCAGACCGGCCAGCGCTTGGCGTGCGTCGCCTGGGGGATCTCGTCGCCCGGCAGGATCGTGCCCGACTCGTCGTCCAGGAGCGGCGAGGTAAAGGTAAAGAGGACGCTGGCCCCGTAGAGCAGGAGGAGCACGCCGGCCACGCCCCAACTCAGGTATTCCAGCGGCATGTCCACGTGCTCGCCGTGCAGCCCAAAGAAGAGGGTGGGCACGACCAGCCCGACGACGGCGAGGGTCATCATCGTCGAGGCCAGGCCGGCCAGGTCGCGGTCGAAGCGCTGCAGGCCGTTCTTGAGCCCGCCCAGGAGCATGCTAAAGCCCAGGATGAGCAGGAGGTTGCCCAGGATGGAGCCGGTGATAGAGGCCTTGACCAGCTCGATCTCGCCGGCGCGCAGGGCGACGATGGTGATGATGAGCTCGGCGGCGTTGCCCAGCGTGGCGTTGAGAAAGCCGCCCAATTTCGGCCCAATGCGTTCCGCGAGCTCCTCGGTGGCTTCCCCCAGGAGGCCGGCCAGCGGGACCAGGCCCAGCGCGGAGCAGATAAAGATGGCCTGTGTGCCCCAGGGCTGGGCGTGGAAAAAGAGCTCGGCGACGACGGCCAGGGGGACAAAGATGAGCAGATAGCGCAGGTATTTCACTAGCGGCCTCCTTTTTGGAGAACCAGTATAGCAGGAAGGTTTTTCCGAGTCAAATATCGATCGTCACGCCGACAGCGCAGCCGGCCGGCCGCTACGGGCTGCGGCGGCAATCTCCAGCCCGATGCGGCGTGAAAGGGGCTCGCACCGCCCCTCCTTTCTGTTGGCATCTTGACCCCGAAGCGGCAGAAAGGGGGCCCCTTTTCAGCTGCTCCGGGTAGGGAGGGTAAAGACAATAGCCGTTCCCCGGTGGGGACCCCGCTCCAGCCAGATTCGCCCTCCCTGCGCTTCTACTGCCAGCCGGCAAAAGGTCAGCCCCAATCCACTGCCCACAGCGGCCCCCCCTCTGCGGGCTTCTACCTGCCCGTACTTCTCAAATATCTTTTCCGCCCACTCCTCCGGAATGCCCGGACCCTCGTCGGCGATGCGGACGGCCGTCCTATCCGGTCCGTGGGGCGCGACGTTGACCATAACCTGGTATTGAGCCTTGCTGACCTTGATGGCGTTGCTGAGCAGGTTGACCAGCACCCGGGTGGTCATCTCGGCGTCCGCATAGGCTGTCCCCCCTTCGGGGTCCACTTCCAGCACCAGGTGGATGTGGCTCTGATTCGCCCAGGCCGCGACCTGTTCGAGCGAAGCCGCGACGACCTGGCGCATGTCCAGGGACTCGAGCTGGAGGGGCATTTTCCCGGCCTCCAGCCGGCCCAGGTCAAGAATGGAGTCGGTCAGCGTCACCATCCGCCGGCAGGAAACCATACTCAGATCAAGCAACTCCTGGGCCATACTGGCATCATCCCTTGCCGCCGGGAGCTGGAGTGTCTGCAGGGCAGCCATCACGTTGGTCAACGGCCCACGCAGGTCGTGGACCAGGAAGTTTCCCAGCTCATCCCGACGCCTCTGCAAATCGTGCAAAGCCGCCAGGACGAAGCTAAAGGCGAGAAAGAAGCTGAGGCGCACGGCGCTGTTCCAGTACGGTGTGACAGGGGAGGAGTAACCGGGGGTCGTCAGCAGATCGGCGGCGAACCACGTGGCGGCTGCGGCGAACGACAGGCCGGCCCCGGCCCACTTGCCGACCAACCAGGCCCCCACGGCAATGGGGACCAGGTAGAAGAGCGAAGAGGCCAGCTCCGGGCCGGTCGCATAGTCGAGGCAGCCCAGGAACAAGATCACGAGCAGGCACAGAACGATCAAGAAAAGGCCCGATTGCCGGCTCAGATATCCCCACAGTCTCATCGCTGTTTCCTTGCGCCGCGCCGCCAGATCGGATAACAGGTGCTCAGAGCACAATGACCTTTTCCCGACCACGGACCAGATTGCGTGTGGCGTTCCGCGTGTCCACCACCACCGGCGCCAGGTCGACGATGTGCTGGTAGTCGTAGGCCGAGTGGTGGGTGACGATGACGACGCAGTCGCTCGCGGCGATGACCTCGTCGGTCAGCTCGATGGAGCGGATGTGGATATTCTCGTGGCGGTCGTGCACCTCGGGCAGGAGCGGGTCGTGCGGCAGCACCTCGGCGCCATACTCCTCCAGGAGGCGGATGACGTCAAAGGCCGGCGACTCGCGCCAGTCGGCCACATCCTCCTTGTAGGCCAGGCCCAGCACCAGGATGCGCGCCCCCTTGACGCTCTTGCCGTGGTCGTTGAGGGCGCGGATGACCTTTTCGCGGACGAACACGGGCATGGCCAGGTTGATCTCGCCGGCCAGCTCGATGAAGCGGGTGTGAAAGTCGTACTCGCGGGCTTTCCAGGTGAGGTAAAAGGGGTCGATGGGGATACAGTTGTGGGTGACCAGGCCAAACGAAGTCACAAAGGTATGGGTGTCGGCTACCTCGGGAGAATACACCACCTGCCCTGCCGCCGGGGACAACGCCCGGACGGCTGCCGTCGCAAAGTCTGGAGCGTCCTCGTGCCGCGGGGTTCTGGTGCACGGCAACAGGTCTCCCATCTGCAAATCCCGAGCTAGCCGCACGGCTGTGCGCCCGGCCTCCCACACGAGCATCGGATGCTGATCCGTCACCGTCAGGAAGCGGCCGCCGTCGGTTTCGATCCGCACCATCGGGCCGTCATACTGCCGACGGGCCAGGTGCGTCAGCGGACGCAGGCAGGAACGGCCGGCCCGATCGAAGGAGAGAATCTCCATCCCCAGTGGGGCCAGCAGTGTGCCGCCGGGGACGTCCGCCCGGGCCGTCGCCGGATTGCCGGCTAGACGCTCAAAGCAGTCAGCCAGGGACAGCGCTTCCATCCCATGCCCGTTCTTGATAAACACGTACTCTTGTCCGTCCAGACAGTGCCCGCCGACACCAGGCCCGGGATAAAACGGCATGAACCCAAACGGCTTGGTCGACGCGGCCCGGATGATCTCCCAGACACTCAGCCCCATGCGGTCGCAGAGCATGGCCATCTCGTTGACGACGGCCAGGTTGACGACGCGGAAGGTGTTCTCGAAAATCTTGGTCATCTCGGCGGCGGCGGGGGAAGAGACGGGGACGACGTGGTCCACGATGCTGCCGTAAAAGGCCACGGCGGCCTCCTGGCAGGCCGGCGTCAGCCCGCCGACCACCTTGGGGGTGTTGCGCGTGTTCCAGTTCTTGCTGCCGGGGTCCACCCGCTCGGGGGAGAAGCAGAGGTAATAGTCCTGCCCCACGGTGAGCCCGCTCTTCTGGAGGACGGGGAGGAGGTCCCCCTCCGTCGTGCCGGGGTAGGTGGTGCTCTCCAGGGAGATGAGCTGGCCGGCCCGCATGTGGGCGGCGATGCCCTCCCCAGCGGCGACGATGTAGGAGACGTCGGGGTCGCGGTTCTTGTTCAGCGGCGTGGGCACGCAGATGATGATGACGTCGCACGCCTCCAGGACGGCATAGTCGTGGGTGGCGCGGAGCCGGCCGGCCTGCACGAGCGCCGCCACCTCCGCGTCCTGGATGTCCCCGATGTGGCTGCGGCCGGCGTTGATCGTCTCCACCGCCGTTTTCGACACGTCCACCCCAACGACGCGGTACCCCGCCTGGCCGGAAAAGACCGCCAGCGGCAGCCCCACGTAGCCCAACCCGATGACCCCCACGACCGCCTCGCGGCGTTCGATTCTCTCCAGAAGCGACATGGTATTCTCCTTGTAAACTCCTCAGTACGGCCGGCCAGACGACTCTCGTCCATCCTACACGAACGAGGTGAGTGCCCGGTGAAAAACCGGTGCTATGATAGCACAAGACGCCCAGATTGTCATGTCCGGAGCGGCGCTGCCGCCGCCCTCGACGGTCTTTCCTGCCGTCAAGGTGAAGGCTTCATCTGTGCGCGTGAAAGCTGCATCTGCCCAAACGAAAGCTTCTTTCGCGCGGACGAAGGCTTCACGCGTTAGATCGCGCGTTTTTCCCCGGCCCCAGGTCCCGCCCCAGGAGGGCGAACAGGACCGTCCCCAGGAGCCCGCAGCCGAAGGCGACCAGGAAGTTGGCCGCCGGGGCCCAGGACCACAGCAGGGCTCCCCCGAAGGAAACCACGGCGACGATCACGTCGCGGATCAGGTAGTAGGTGCCAAAGGTGGCCGCCTTGGCATCCTCCGGGGCCAGGTCCATGATGAGCGCCTTGCGGGTCGGTTCGCCGAACTCTTTCAGCCCGCGCAGGACAAAGGCGAGCACCAAGGTGACAAAGGTCCGGGAGAAATACAGCACCAGGGGAAAGAGGGTGAAGAAGCCAAAGGTGATCAACACAAAGGGCTTTTTCGTGTAACGGTCGGCCAGGTAGGCGATGGGGATATAGATCAACATCGCCGTGACCATCTCCACCGTCGTCAGGAGGCCGAACTGGAACTCGCTCAGGCGGCTGTTCATCTCCACCACCCAGACGACGACAAAGGCGTAGGGGATCTGCTCGGCGAAACGGATGAGAATGTCTGCGGCCAGCAGGTTTAGCAGGGGGCCGTTGCGGGCCATCCGCACAAGCATTTCGCGCAGGCGCAGGGGTTCGGTCTTTTTGGGCGCAGCGTCCTCGCGCATCATGAACCAGACGACGGCAATAGCGACCAGGCCCAGGACGAAAGCCGCCCCGAAGGCAATCTTGATCCCCAGGACCCGGTCGGACAGGCCGATGACCAGGCCGCCGACAACCGGGCCCAGGGCCATGGGCACGCGCCGGACAAAGGAGTGCACCGTGACACCCATCGTCCGCTTTTCGCGGGGCACGGCCCTGGCCACCATGCTCATAACCGCCGGCAGGGAGACGGCCGTCCAGGCGATGAAAAAGACTGCCCCGATGAGCACCGCCTGCCAGGTCGGGATGAGGATGACCAACAGGTAGCCGACCATGGCGGTCAGGGTAAAGACGATGAGCGCCTTCTTATACCCCATCTTGTCGCTGAGGTAGCCGCCGGGGAAGGAGTAGAGGGCGCTGAGGAGGTTGTCCATGCTGTTCAGCAGGCCGGCCGCCAGATAGGTTCCGCCCAGGGTCAGGATATAGAGCGGCAGGAAGCGCTCGGCCATCCTTTCGCCCATGCCGACCAGGACCACCAGCACGATCATGGCGACCATGCTGCTGTTGAGGGCAAAGAAACCGGCCAGCCGTTTCACGGGGCTTTGCCGACCTGCTGCTGGCAATAGGCGTAGAGCGCGTCATAGACGATGAACTCGCGCTCGAGGATCTCGTGGTCGTCGCGCAGCCCCAGGTAGCGAAACCCTTCGGCGACTGCGCGCAGGCCGGCCGCCTCAGGACGGCCGTAGGTGGACGGGTCCGCGTCGGCGCCGTTGACGATCTGCGCCAGGAGCAGGACGGCGGGATCCTGGATGTCGTACTTTTCCACGATAGCCTCGAAGGAGCAGCGGTTACCACGGTGTCCCAACTCAACGCCCGGGGCGTCAAAGGGAATCGCCCCTTCCCTTTCGGCGACCGCCAGGACCTGATCGCGCGGCACAAAAAGGAACTCGGCGGCCGGATCCACAAAGCGCCGGATCAGCCATGGACAGGCTACCCGATCCACGTGAACGCGTTCGCGCGTGATCCATTTCATCGTCGGCCTCCACACTACTCGCTCTGAAACCGTCTGAACTCGAGACCCGTGGGACTTTGCGATATAGCGTCAGCTGCTCACCCTGGTGCGTGAGCATGCGCACCGGTTCCCATCCCAGGCGCACCAGGATGCCGCCCGCCACCGCGGTCGTGGCGTAGACGACGGCGTAGCCCTGTTGAAAAGCAGCGTTCATCCCGGCCCGGACCAGCGCCGTGCCGGCGCCGCGGCCGCGGTACGCCTCGTGGACAAACAGCCCGCCCAGGCCGGGCCGGGCATCCGGCAGGGTCGCCAGCGCCCGCTCGCGCAGCACGATGGTGCCGGCCAGCTCGCCGTCGACCAGGGCCACCAGCCGCACGGGCAGGCCATCCCGATTGGCCTCCGCGCGCATGTCCTGCTCGACGTCGGCCTGGCTGCGCCGGGCGTAGTAGTCGGGCCACTGGGCGCGAAACCACGCCGCCAGTGGGGGGACGGCTGCGGGATGATCCGCAAGAAAGGCGATTTCGATCACGACGTTGCCCATGCCACCGCTGATTGGCCGGCTGGTTCCCGGCGTCGCCCATTGTAGCACACCGGGTCGGGCGATGCAACGACGCGCGCCGCGGTGGTACATTTCAACTATCGGGGAGATACACCTCCGCATATTATTCTTCTCTGTACAGCTGAGTCCGCTCTTTATTCAGGACGACGGCTTGACAACCGAATAAAAGATGGTATGATAGCGGTGTGCAGGATAGGATCGTTGCCCGTTTCCACCGCAGGTGCCGCGATGAACACCCTGGACCAGAGAATCCTTGCCGCCTTGCAGGCCAACGCCCGCATCAAGAATGTGGACCTCTCCCGGGAGCTGGGCGTGGCCCCCTCCACCGTGCTGGAGCGCGTCCGCCGGCTGGAGGAGCAGGGCTGGATCGAAGGCTACCGCGCCCTCGTCAGCCCGGAAAAGCTCGGGCTGACCATCCAGTCTTTTGTGGCCGTCATCCTCGACCGCCACGAGGTCGACGCGATCCAGGCGTTCGAGCAGGGCATCCAGCAGGTCCCCTACGTCCGCATATGCTACCACGTCGCCGGACGGTTCGATTACCTTTTGCACGTCGTCGCCCGAGACCTGGAACACCTGGGCGAGCTGATCAAGAACCAGATTGCCTCAATTCCAGGGATTGGCAAGGTGGAATCGTTCCCCATCTACTCGGAGGTGCAACCGGACAAAGGCTGGCCGATCGCTGAAGATCTCGCAGAGTCACCGACCAAGGAGGGTCAAAATGCCCAAAAAGATGATCCATGAGTTCTATGCGATGAAGAAGCGCGGCGACAAGATCACCTTTCTGACCGCGTACGACTACCCCACCGCCCAGTTCGCCGAGGCCGCCGGGATGGACATGCTGCTGGTCGGCGACAGCCTGGGCATGTGCGTGTACGGCTATCCGGGCACGATCCCCGTCGTGATGGACCAGATGATCGTTCACGCCGAAGCGGTGCGCCGCGGCGCCCCCAACACCTTTGTCATCGGCGACATGCCGTTCATGTCGTACCAGAGCTCGCTGGAGCATGCCGTCGAGAATGCCGGCCGCTTCCTGAAAGAGGCCGGCTGCGACGCCATCAAGCTGGAAGGCGGGGTGCGCATCGCCCGCCAGATCCGGGCCATCGTCGAGGCCGGCATCGTCGTGATGGGGCACGTCGGCCTGACGCCCCAGAGCAGCGGCCAACTCGGCGGCCACAAGGCCCAGGGCCGCACCGCCGATTCGGCCCAGATGGTCGTCGCGGACGCCCTGGCGGTGCAAGAGGCCGGCGCCCAGATGATCCTCCTGGAGGCCGTGCCGCCGGAGGTGGCCGGCTACATCACCCGGAAGCTGACGATCCCCGTCCTGTCGATCGGAGCCGGCCCCGACTGCGACGGCCAGCTGCTGATCGTCTCCGACCTGATCGGCCAATTCCAGGCCTTTACCCCCAAGTTTGTCAAGAAGTATGCCAACGTGGCCGATGTCATCACCCAGGCCATGCAGTCCTACTGCGAGGACGTCCGCGCCGGCCGCTT
>Ga0302251_1001086_pt1 | contig 18751 bp, 14 predicted proteins | sample AAG_RA_Gln_MG_FD_193534 | JGI IMG/M metagenome (GOLD analysis project Ga0302251, IMG submission 193534) | Enriched activated sludge microbial communities from anaerobic digester in WTTP, New Holstein, Wisconsin, United States - AAG_RA_Gln | ecosystem: Engineered > Bioreactor > Anaerobic >...
ACAGAACCACCGTGACCATTACCGTATATAGGAAATTTCCGGATTCCTCCTGCGGATAATTTATATAAAGCCTTTCGATGGCCCTGTTGACGCATAGCCCCATAAATACCGTAAGAAGGCCGCCCAAACCGACGAGAAGGGAAAGAGCGCCATAGTCTTCCGGCGTTATATATCGCACATATATGGGCAGTAGTATTATGTTTATGAGGGCCGGCATGAAATAGCCCATGCCGAAGAATATGCTATTCTTCCCTACGTGCCTCATATTATGATACATCTCTTTCATATTGCTTTTATGCCCTAATTTTATTTCCGTACATGAGCGTGGAGCATGACGGGCGAACCGTGCTTCGCCTCTATACCCTTTATATATATCTCATACCGGCTGTCTAAATCTTTAAGGTACTCCGATATAGCGCGCGCGTCGCCGCTCTTATGGTATGTGGTTATAGCTATCTTGGGGGTGTAAGATTTTATGGTCTTAAAAGCCCCCTTAAGCATATCCATTTCGCTTCCTTCCAGGTCCGCTTTTATGAAAGATACGCGCACTCCCTTTTCATAAAATAATTTGTCCAGAGTCGTGACGCCGACCTTCTCTCCATCGGAAGATGAAGAGATATTTGACGATATGGCGTTCTTTGTTATGCTGGCACTCCCATCATGGCTACCCAAAGCCGACCTGATTACCTCCACATTATTGAAATTCGAAAAAGTCATCTTCATGGCATCGATATATTCGCCGAGAGGTTCTATGGCATATACCTTTTTACATTTATATGCATTGACAAAGGAAAACAATCCTTCCGCCGCCCCGCAGTCCACTACCACATCACCTTCTTCGACTTTGACATCGTCCGTTTCATAATGATGCCAGTATTCTTCATAAAAAATCTCTGCAGTTACCTGATATAGCAGATCGATGCTCATGGCGCTCGGATAATAAAAAGGCCTTTCGAAATTGCGGAAATATACCGCCAGGTACCCCGGCTTATTTTCTATTCTTTCGATCTTCTCCTTTGCCTTGGCGGTACAGACAGGCCTTAAAAGAAAATTCAAGATTTCGTGCGCCGAAACATTGTTCCTACGGCCCATAAGCCAATATGCGAGTATCTTCAATCTTCTCATGTATCTATGAACCTTTTATGCCACAACTCAAGCATAAGAAGCGCCCATAATTGGAACGAAAAGTCCTCACGGAACCCTTCGTGAAGGGCGACAATGCTCTTTATGGCAGCGGGATTGAAATATCCCCTCCCGAGAGACTTTGAGGAAAGCAAATTGTCACGTAAAAAATCTTTCATCTCGCCGCGAAACCAGCTTCCGACGGGCACGCCGAAACCCATCTTCCTGCGATGAAGATTCTCACGCGGCACAAGAGGCGACATGGACTTTTTTAATATATATTTTTTTACGCCGTTTTTTATCTTGTAACTCTCAGGGAGGCTTGCGGCAAATTCAGCAACTCTGTAATCAAGGAAAGGTGAACGCGCCTCAAGCGAATTGGCCATGCTTACAATATCCATCTTCACGAGAAGGTCGTTAGGCAGGTACATATTCACATCCGCCGATAAGATGCCGTCCAGCATGCCTATCTCTTTCGAAGTTTTTATATACGGAGTAAGCCAATCGGCCGATTCTTTACCGTGTAAGCTGTTTTCGAAATCTTTGGAATAGAGGCTCTCCTTCATGTCATCGAAAAAAATGCTCTGCCACCTCAGATAACGTTTTGCCGCGGGCAGTTCCAGGGCGGACGAAAAACGTTTCACCTTCCGTACAAACCCTCTCTCATTCCTCTTTGAAGGCAGCGACGAGATAATCCTTTTTATCGCGCTTCTTATAAACGGCGGGAGGGCATTATAACGCTCCGATATTAGCATAGCCTCATATCGCTCATAGCCGGCAAACATCTCGTCCCCTCCGTCGCCATTCAATACCACCGTGACATGCTTCTTCGCCTCCCTGGCCACATAATAACTCGGTATGCAGGAGGAGTCTGCGTACGGCTCGCCGTAACGCTCCACCAGTAACGGCAGTATCTCTAAAGCATTGGGTCTTACTATGAACTCGCTGTGCTCTGTATTAAACTTCTTCGCTATTATCCTGGCATATTTTGTTTCATCATACCTTTCATCGTCGAACCCTATGCAAAATGTCTTCACTCTTCTTCCGGAGACCTCGCTCATGAGCGCTACGGTTATGCTTGAATCGACGCCTCCGCTTAAAAAAGCGCCGAGCGGCACATCGCTACGAAGCCTCGCCTTCACCGCTTCTTTTAAGAGCCGCGTGACTTCTTCCGCCGCGTCTTCTTCCGGTATATCTATCTTTTTCGAATAATCCAGTTTCCAGTATCTCTTAACGGTGATATTGCCGCCTTTCAGTATCAAGATATGTGCAGGAGGAAGCTTAAATACATCCCTGTAAATTGTGAGAGGGGCGGGTATGTAGCCGAATGAGAGGTAATAATTTATGGCTTCGCGGTTCACCTCTTTCGGAACAAGGCCGCCTGCCAGAAGAGACGCAAATTCCGACGAGAAAGAGAAAGTATTGTTCTTGTAATGATAAAGAAGGGGTTTTTTCCCAAATCTGTCGCGCGCCATAAAGAGTTCTTTTTTTCTGTCGTCCCATATGGCAAAGGCAAACATCCCGTTCAGGCGGTTAACGCAATCCTCACCCAGCTCTTCATAAAGATGAAGTACTGTTTCGGTGTCGGTATTAGAGCTGAAGAGGTGCCCTTTCGCCTTCAGCTCTTCTCTCAAGGCCTCGTAATTATATATTTCACCGTTCAGCACAATCCATATCTTTTTATCCTCATTGGGCATCGGCTGATGGCCGTGAGGGCTTAAATCTATTATGCTTAAACGCCTGTGCCCTAATGCAGCATGGGGCGCGGCGCTGTTATCTATATATGTACCGCTATCGTCCGGCCCGCGATGAGAGAGTGCGTCGGTCATTGCGCGAAGAGAGGCTTCGCTTATAGGTGAGGTATTATAGTCGATTATACCGCATATGCCGCACATGGTTTATATTACCCCTTACACGTTTTTAAGAATCCTGAAGAATGCCGGGAAATTGCTGACAACCGAATACTTTTCCTCAACCGAGCTCCTCCCCGCCTGTCCCATGGAGCGGCGCAGCTCATCCGAAGCAATAAGGCGCGAAAGCCTGTCAAGCCATTCCTCCGGGGTATCCGCGAGAAAACCATTTACACCGTCTCTTATGACCTCGTTATTCATACCTACCGGCGACGCCACTACAGGAATACCGACCGCCATATACTGGATTATCTTAAAAGCGCATTTGCCCTTAGTCCATTCATTGTCAGGCATAGGCATTACACCTATGTCAAAGCTACGCAAATCCTCTATCTCTGAACTTAAAGACCACCTTTTATTTACGGCGGGTAAACCCAGAAAATAATCGTTATGGCTCCCCACTATTTTAAGTTCAATATTTTTGTACTTCTCCTTAAGCGCCTTAAATGCGTCTTTGAGTCCGGAAAGATATACAGATGTAGAAGGCGTCCCTATCCACCCTATCACGACGGGGAGCGGTGAGGCTTCTACCCGTCGGGTGCGGGGGGTGTATTTCGAGGTATCGATACACGTTGGCAGCACCTCCACCCTTTTGTTGAAATTATCGGCGTATCTCTTTAAAAAATTATTCCCCGCTATTACGGTATCGGCCATAGAGATGACGGCCTTTACCTTAAAGGGTTTCTTCAAAAATATGGCATCGTCGAAATCATATATGAGCTTCTTAGAAAGCTTCCGAAACAAAAATTCGAAAATGCAGTCTTTTGCGGGGAAGGCTTCCCTGTGTATAAATACGATATCGTAGTAGGGGCTGCGCATGAGATCTATGAACCTGGAAAAAGCAAAATATATAAGATAGAAAATTTTTCTAAGTACGTACCCTTTTTTAAGCAGTATATTATAAAAAGGGGCGTTACAGAAAGGCCTAACGGTAAAGGAGACGCCGTTTTTCGAAAGAAGCCCGAGATATTGCTCAACGCGGAAACGGTTACTCGGCCCTTCAGTAGGATACGGCACTATGAATAAAATCTTCATACGTTTACTCTTTCAAGACTTTTATATATCTCTTTATATTTTCCCACGGCAGATTCGAGCGAAAATAACCTTTTCGCCGCCGCCATGCACCGCCTGCTCGTCTCGGCTCTGTCCGATAATAGCCTATGTATCTTCTCGGAGGCACGCTCATACTCTTTCTCTGTAAAACCGCTTATCACGGCTCCGACATTGTTTGACTCAACCACTTCATCGCAATCCCCTACGCCTGAATTTATGACTACCGGAATTCCCGACGATAGGCTCTCTGCCAACTTAACGGGCGAGCATCCCTTGGCCGACATTTTACGGTTATAAAATATAAGCGACACATCGGAGGAGGCATAAATTGCGGGCATTTCGGAATAGCTTCGCTTTTCGACCGTATAAGCATCTCCTCCTATATCCTTATCTCTGGCGGCCTTATCTACCAGCTCTTTGGGATAGTTCGATAGTATCCGTAAATATGCCCTGCCATCCCTACGAAATACTTTAAAGAAATCGAGTATTCCTTCGAGATTATAGAAACTGCCGAGATTCCCTGCGTATAATAATACCGGCCCGCCGCCGGAAGGCCTATCGCCGCCGCCGGGTTTGAAGATGTCGATATCTACCGCGCATGGTATGACAGCTATCTCCTTATCGGCGTATCTGCGCCCTATCAATTCCTGCCTGGCCGATTCCGTAAGCACTACAACGCGTGCGGCACTTCTCAAAAATGCCAGTTCCAGGCTCTTCATCACACGATAAGTCATGCCATTTTTATCCCAGGCAAGCGCATCAACTTTTTCTTCCGGCCAGAATCCGCGCATATCAAAAACCGTTTTCTTATGAAATATCTTTGATATCACGAACGCCATGAGCATCGGTATATATCCCCTTGCGTGTATGACATCTATTTTCTCTTTTTTTACTATAAGCGCTCCTTTAATGACACCCTGCAGTATATCAAATAGAGTCGCCGGTATCGCCGGGCGGCTGTGATATGCCTTATGTACCCATTTTATATTATCCTTCTTAAGGTCTTCCCTATAACGTTCCAATAACCGGCGGTCTTCTATCTTATCTTTTTTTTCGAAGCTGAGCAGAGTAAAATTCATGCCTTCCCGGGAGAGGCGGCGCAAGTACGGGAGCACCTGCGACTGCGCCGGAAAATCCGATATGCCGTCATAGCTTATATACAGGATGTTCATGCGGCCCGCCCTTCATCCTTAATAGCGTCTTCGCGCGGCAACGTAAGAATATAAAATCCGTATGCGGCAAATATTATTATAAACGGCATGAACATATCTCGATGGCGCACTACATTGCCTATTATACCCTCGGTTACCGCCTGAGGTATAAGCATTACGGACAAGAATATTGCCAGAGCCCCCGTCAGGACGGAGTTATACCTGAAAGATGCGAGCGCGCCGCAAAGCATGAACGGGATACAGGCGAAGGTAAATATCACTTGAGGATAAAATAATAATAGCCCCGGATGGTTGAATGGCATGTCCCATGGGAAGGGCGATAAGAAATAATATGCGATGCCCTTTACGGCCGCGTATATTATCGTCCAGTTGAATATCGAGAATACATCATACGCAGAACGCGAATAGACGACATCGCTATAAAGGCGGTATGCGGCGGTAGAACTGTATGAAGTGGCATAGGCTTTATGGGCGTTAAGAATGGCCGCTAATTTATTCTGTATCGATACTGAGATCGCCGGACGTCCTGCATAGACGGCTGCTACGAGCAGTGATATTATCACTATGGCCAAAACGGCCCTTGGCAGGAATTTCCAACTCCATACCGCTTTAAAAGATTTAATCAAAAACACGATAACAAGGCATAAGACAAATAACATCACAATCTTCGTTTTTAAAAGGCATAACAAAAAGCACGAAATAAAGGCGATCCCAAGCGCGAATTTTTTATTATCTTTCAAGTAGGCCAAAAGCGAAAAGAGATACGAAAGAAATATGAAATTAACTATAGAATCCTGCAGCAGCGTTACCGACCAGTACAGCTGCGACGGAAAAAACATCGCTATGAATGAAGATATCTTTGCCGTGCGCACCGACCCGGTCAGCATCCTGGCAAGAAAATAGACGAGGATCGCGCTCCCGCATCCAGCAAGGCTGTTCAGTATCTTGGCGGCCACCGGAGAATAGCCTATCCATGAATAAAATACGGCCAGGGCATGGACGTAGAAACCGAACTGATACTTACCGTATGGCGGCAAACCGCATTCGAACATACGGCATAATCTCTGGAGGTATTCCGGCAGGAATTGTTCTTTGGGAAATACGCCTGAATAATCGAACCCGCTCAATATCTTCGATATATAAACGGCGTTCGCATTATATATGATAGCATCGGGCTGGGTGTCGGATCCCCCATACACACCGTAGAAACCAAGGAAATAATTGAGCACGGCAAGCAATATCCTCAACGCAAAGCCCGCGATTAACAATTTTATAAGAAAGTCCGATGAGGTTTTTTCTGTATGCGCTTTTACGAGAAATATCGTAAGAACGAATATGCCCAGCACGAGTATGGCGCCCGGGGATAAGGTAAACAGAAACCCGGCAAGGATACCGATAAGAATATTTATATAAATGTTTTTACCCATATATCTATGTCACCGCTTAATCTTTTTCAGGCAAAATACCTGGTTAAGCCCGAAGAAGAATTTTTTGTAGCTCTCGACACTGAAAAACTCCCCCGAACACCTCGAAATCGACTCCGGGTCATAATAACACACGTGCTGATCGGCGCCGTCTTTTGAATATAATCCTATAATACCGTGAGCGCTCTTAGCCGGGGTCGTCAAAATTATCCTGCCGTCATCTTTCAGGATACGATTTATCTCTTTAAATATACCGCACGATTCCGGGATGTGCTCTATGACAGCCAGAAGGGTCACGTAGTCAAAAAAGTTATCGGGGAAATTAAGCCCCTTCGTAACATCATCCCCGTAAAGAAGATCGAGGCCGTAACGCTCGGCGCATTTAGATCTTTTTAAAAAGTAACAATCCCCGCATCCTATATCGAGATGCCTTTCGGCGGGAGCCATATATCTCAATGAATGGCGTGCGCGTGACCATCTCGTAAATGATAACGCAATGCGCGATAATAGATTATTACCTTTAACGTAACTGAATGATGAGGGGCTAGCCATTACGGCTTCGCCTCGTTTGAACACTACCACCCTATTTCTCCTTTTTAGAATTCTTCGCTATCACTACCTTCGAGGGCTCATATCCTCCAAGGTTCGGATTCCAGAAGAAGGACCTGCCTTTAACACGAAATTCTTTTAGCACCTCTTCCCTTGCAAGGTCTATACCATGGCTTTCTTTTATTACAGTGTCCGCCGCGACATTCAAGCGATCCTGCATGATAAATACGGGATAAACTACTACCATATCGGCGCCTCCGTTAATCTGCGCCGTGAGATTTTTAAGCTCATCCTCTGTAATATCGTGCTGCTGGCCGCGGACAAAACGCCTGTTATACATCCGGTCGAATTTTCTGCCTTCATTATTTATGAATGTCACATCGCGGTCCTTAAAGAGGCGGTTATGGACGACCCATTCCGGCATGCCGAGAATAACTATCCTCTCGTCCGACGGTACATTCTTCTCTATCCATTCCGTAGCCGCATAACGTATGTCCGAGCGCGCATATATATCACAGCATGCGAGCGAATACAAAAAGGCGCCGGCCCATACAAACACGGCAGTTACAAGAAAAACCCCTCTTCTGATTTTATCCGCTTTGAAGATATTTTCCGATATACCGGAAGCAAGAATAACCAGAAACGGCACTATGAGGATTATATACTTTATCTCGAAGAGTTTTGGGTTAAAGCTGAATATCAGGTAATAAGGTACTGTCACCAGCAATATAAGCCTTTTAGGGAGATCGAACCTCGTCTTCAAGATAGAATAAATTATGCCCATGATAACCAGGATAAAAAGGGGCAGCCCTAATATATCTTTTACCATGTTAAGATATCCTAAAAGCCCCGAAAAGAATAAGGGGATGGATGAACCGGCTGAATCGGGAACGTAGCGCGCCTTATAATATCCAGCGGCAGAAATGTATTCGGAAAATTTAAAGATTATCGCTGGGAATCCGGCGAGGATACCTATTGCAAGCGATATAAAAGCCATAGCGGCCTTCTTTATCCTTTTATCCTCACCCTTCAAAAGCTCGAAGAGGTAATATCCTAAAGGCAAAAGTATTATGCCGCCCGAATATTTCGCGGCTATAGCAAGGCCTCCGGTGAAAAAAGGCACGATATATTTTTTTACGCCGGATGTGCCATAAAATTTTATGCAGAAGAATATGGAAAGCATTACCAAAAGCACTACAAGCATTGTGCTCTTTGCGGTATGGGCCTGAGAAACAAACCCCATGGTAACGCTTAAAAACGCCGCCGTAAAGAGGCCTGCCTTTTCGGAATAACACTTCTTTGCCATGAGCCACCCGACATAGACTATCGCGACTGCGGCGAATACCGACGATAATCTCGCGGCTATATATATGAGATTGCAGAAATTCGGGTCTGTATTCGAAAGGTATATCCATGATACAGAGGCCGCGTGAGCCACCGCATTAAGAGGGTAAGAAATCAGCTTCATAACCATAAGAACCGGAAGGATAAATATCATCATAAAAAAATAATGCAGCGTGGGATGATAATAATCGTTGGCGGGGACAATAGAGCCTTCCGCGAGCATCTTCAATACCGCCGCGACCGGCTCATCGACACACCACCGCGACGGCAGCCCCCACCAGATGCCGTATACGTTCAGGCAAAAGCCAAGTAATAATATACTTCCTAACAGGAGCTTCTTATGCTTCATCTTTTATATTCGGCTATAACTTCAATAGTTTTAATCCGGCCCCAACCTTTCTCTTTAATTCTCCAAAGCTCCTCACGCGGGCCAGTTTCCTTATTATATAAACGGGACGGCCGTAAAATTCCTTGTAAGCATGTATCAGGAGATCTTTGAGCTCCCTTTCCGGCATCTCTTTTTCCCAATACCTTGTTTTAAAATCCTTATCGGGCCGGGCCGAAAACTCCCGCCAGTAATCGGATTCGAATACCCCGTCCTTTAACGCCCTGGCATATATCTCCGTTCCGGGGAAAGGCGTAAATATAGTCATCTGTATGTAGTCAGGGTCGAGCTTTTTGGCAAAATCGATCGTAGCCATCGCGTCGGCCTTCGTCTCCGTCGGTATCCCTATCATAAAATAGGCAAATGTCGTTATCTTATGTTTCCTCGTCATTCTGAATACGTCTACCACCTTCTCAAGATTTATGCCTTTTTGCAATACCTCAAGTATCCTGGGGCTTCCGGACTCTACGCCGTAGTGGATCCTCTGACAACCTGCGCTCTTAAGGGATTTTAGTATCTCTTCATCCATGGTATCAACCCTTGTACGTATATCCCATGGTATACTTATACCGCGCTTCTTTATCTCGCTGCATATATCAAGAACGCGGTTCTTTCTGACGCAGAACGTATCATCGTAAAAAAATATCTCTTTTATGCCCATAGAGGCGCAGAGTTCCATCTCATCCACTACCCTAGACGCAGACACCGCTCTGAAGACCTTCCCCATGTTTGGCCTGTTGCAGAACGTGCACCTATAAGGGCATCCGCGGCTCGTAAACATCGTAGTTATGGGGCTATCCGATGCGAGTAGCGAGCTATATTTTTCTATCGGCGTAAGCTCTCGCGCCGGAAACGGCACGCTGTCGAGGTCGGAGATAAAATCAGGGTTGCCGGTATTCACTATTACGCCGTTTTCTTTGAAGGTTATGCCTTTCATCTTGCGCAAAGCTTCAAAATTATCGATATTCGATACCAGCTGGCAGAAGGTCATCTCCCCTTCGCCTAGCACCAGGTAATCCACGCCCGGGAGATTTATCGTCTCCTCCGGATATATCGATACGTGCGGCCCGCCCAGAACTACTTTCGCGGAAGGGAAGGCGCGTTTTACGGTGCCTACGCAGTTCAACACGTCTATAAGGGTGAAGGTCATGGCGGTTATACCGACAACGTCCGGGCGGTATTCCGCGACAATGCGCAGAAGCTCCTTATCATCCATCTCCTCAGCCTGGGCGTCGATAACCTTTACCTCGTGCTTCGAATTTTTCAGAAGATACGCCGCCACATACAGAATGCCGAGAGGCGGGTTATATCCCCTCTCCTCTTCGACTATCTCAAGGTTACAGGTAAGTATCTCGTTTTCCACACGCGGATTTATTAGAAGTATTTTCATTCTGTCTTCATCTCAACTTTTTGTCTATGAGGTCGGCGAGAAGCCCTATTACTATGGTCTGTATCCCGACCGTTACGAGCACCGTAGTGGTAGCGTCCAATATCTTGGGCAGGAATATCATGCTTGTGATAAAGACGATAATTCCGGCGGCTATCATGAAAAGGCCTATGGGCATAAATATTTTCAGCGGATTAAAATATAGTATTGCCCTTATTATCAGCATGAACATATTCGCCGTGTCCTTAACAGGATGGAATTTGGAAAGCTTTTTTCTGTGCGCATAATCTATAGGCACATACTTTACCGCGTAATCATTCGTAAGGAGCGCGAGCGTTATGGTCGTGGTGAATGAAAAGCCGGAGGGCAAGATATTAAAGAACCTTTTGACGATATCTCTCTTGATCACCCTCAGTCCTGAATTGAGATCGGGGATATCTTTGCCGCTCAAGTAATTGGCAAGCATATTCAGTATCTTCTTCATCGCCTTTCTCAAAGGCGGCATATAGACATTGGCGCTTGTGCGCGCTCCAACGACCATGTCATAACGGTCCATGTGGCTTACGAGTTCGGGAATTTTGTCGGCCGGATAGGTGCCGTCCGCGTCTATTATAACGGCTATATCGTGCGAAGCATTGCTAAACCCGCGCTTTAAAGAATAGCCGTATCCTGAGTTCGACTCGTTCACTATAAGTTTTATGCCCGTGATGCCTTTCAGTATCTCCTGCGTACCGTCGGTAGAACCATCGTCAATGACTATTATCTCGTGTTTATACCCGCCCTTACCCAAGACATCTTTTAACGAACTTATTACGGCGGCTATCTTATCCTTCTCGTTATACGCCGGAACTATGACGCTTATAGTTTTATCTGTAGTGCTGCCTGCCATATCTCCTCCGCTTTAGAATTGAAAATAGATGAACTGGCTCGATACGCCCGATTTATTAAAAAATAAAAGAAATATTCCGGCCGAATAAGCGGCGTATCTCAAATAATAAGGTAACGACATGAAATATCCGTATACATTATAACGGCCTTTCAATATGTGGCTTACGGAAGAAAAAATGAGGAGCGCTATAACGGGCCATGTGACAAATAGATTCCCGGCCTTAAGGGTAAATATCGAGCCGGCTATGCTCATGGCAGAAGTTATATCCTGAGCCCTGAAGAATATCCAGGCAAAGGATACTAGCTGGAACGTGATGAAAGCGCTAAGAAAATATGTGAATGCATTCTCGGGCAGTTTTATCCTCTTTGAGGCCACCCTTTCCAGTATGAGGAATAGTCCGTGCAATATGCCCCATACCACAAAAGTCCACTTCGCGCCGTGCCAAAGGCCGCCGAGAAACATCGTTATTAAAAGGTTGAGGTACGTCCTTGATATACCTTTACGGTTGCCGCCGAGCGGTATATAGAGGTAATCTTTTAGCCAGCTTGAAAGCGATATATGCCACCTCTTCCAGAAATCGGAAAAACCTGATGCCACATACGGAAGATTGAAATTCTCCGGTATGCGATACCCCATTATCCTGAAACAACCTATGGCTATGTCGCTATACCCGGAGAAATCGCAGTATATCTGAAAAGCGAATGAATATACGGCCAGGAGTATCGTCACCCAGCCATAATCACCGTGGTTAGCGAATACCTGATTTACGAATATTGCAAGGTTATCCGCTATCACCATCTTCTTTATAAGCCCCCAGAAGATGCGCTGGGAACCGATCACAAGGTCATCTTTCTTTATTATCTTCGCGATATTGAACTGGTCGGCGATCTGGTTTGCGCGTATTATCGGCCCTGCTATCAGGTGCGGGAAGAAAGAGAGATAAAGAGACGTATCTATAAAGGATATCTTTTTATGGCGCTTCTTATAGACATCTATCACATAGGAGAGCGCCTGAAAGGTGAAGAACGATATGCCTATAGGAAGTACTATGTCAACATTTGAAAGAGGCGATAGTTTCAGGTAAGGAGCAACGGAATTTATATTATTTATAAAAAAATTGGCGTATTTGAATACGGAAAGGAATAGAAGATTGGCTACCACCGCTATCGTAAGTATCATCCTCTTCCTGGGTTTATCACCCGACGCCTCAGCCTTACATATATATGCGACGAAAAGATAGTTGAGCGCTATAGACCCGAAAAGGAGCCATCCGTAAGAAGCCTTCCAGTACATATAGAAGTAAAAACTCGCCAGTATCAGGAAAATCTTTTTATAGAGATTCTGCCTTTCGAGAAGAAACGTAATGGCCAGCACTATCGGAAGAAAGATAGCGAATGCTATGGAATTAAATAGCATCTATAAGCCCTTTCTTATTAAGGTCTTCGAGAATACGATGCGATATCTTATCCGCGCCCTTCGCGGTGAGATGGAAATAGTCGGAGAAGTCGTCATATTCCATCTTCTCATCCATAAAGTCCATATACTCTACGCCATATTTTTCAAGCATATCGAGCATGGCCGCGCGGCCTGCTTTTATATATTTAAGATATGTACTGCCCCCGAGAGTGGAAGCATCGAACCTGTTGGGGGTCATCACGTAGACGATATTTTTATAGCCTTTATTCGCAATCTCCCGGCATAGCGGTTCTTCGCGCGATCGGAGCATATTTATGTAATGGTCTATCATCTTCTTCGAATTCATCGTAAAGTTTATATTTTCGTCTATATGCATGTAAAAAGCAAGGTTGTGGTAAAGAAAATCATCTATTGTGGCCCCGAATATATGTTTTAGCACCCTGGCATCCCTCTTGAGGGTATTATATATATCCGGATATATCATGAATTCATAAAGGACAACGTCATTATTGGAAAACGTTATAATCTTATCCTTTCCGGTATTACACTCCTCCCACCTGAGGCCGGGTATCTTCTCCACGATCTTTTCAAGCCGCCTCCTCGCCGAACGAAGCGCCGAGCTCTCTACGGTCTTGATAGTCTTTTCTTTAGTCGGTAATGCGCGCGCATAATTCAGTTTATAAGGCTTGAACATATTGGCCTTGTAATATTGAGGCAGGTCTTCTCTTGCAATCTCAGCCTCCGTCCTTAAACGAAACTGGTGATAAAGAAGCCACTCGGGTTTTTTATACAGGATGGCAAGCCTTATACGGAACCCTACTTCGCATACGAGAAGAAATACAAGGCAGAAGACTGCCAATCTTTTAATTATCTCCCTGTGCGGCATATTATAACTTCTCCAATACTAAATCTATTTCTGAAAGAGGCCCTTTTATACCAAGCATATTCACAGCCCTGACTGCCAGCCTATTAGCCCCGTTTTTGAGATCCCAGCGGAATAACCCGCTCTTTTGTATTACAGGTTTTTCGCCGTCTACTAATACCTGAAAATGCGAAAATCCGGGGGTAAAAGTATTGAATGCCAATTCAAGTCCGCTATCCGCTGGCTGCGTAATGCTACTTTTTATTTCCGTAATATTGATGGAAAAATATAGTTCTTCCCTGTTTTTCGTCCCCTTTGAAACAAGTATATTGTCACCCGTAAAACTATCCTGCCACTCTATGCCGTTCATTATAGAGTTTGCCATATGGTGCCAATGAGGGTATCTTTTCGAAAACCAATTATTCCTCATGGATATGTAGAATTCATGGTAAAAAGAGATGAGCGCCTCTTTTTCCTTCGCGCTTATATCTGCTCCAGCGGCACTCTTCACCAATTTTATATTATCTATATCGCGTGCTTCCCAGGCATCGTGCAGTTCAAGCGCGTTCAACGGGATGCCGTCCCTTTCATAGAAGAGGCCGTTATTCACATCCATTACGACCCATTTCGAGAAATCGTCGCTCCATACCTCCGTAACTATATGCCCCTTAAATAACCCCACGTAACGTGCGGTTATACCCAGGCTAAGTACACATTGAACAAATACGGTCGAATACTCACTGCAGAAGAAAGCGTCGCCAAGCTCGGAACGTGCTAATATATCCAGCGCATTAAAATTATAATCGACATTGCGCGGCCTGCCCCATGGTATGTGCCCTTTTACCCAGTCTCTCAACATAACTATTTTATCAAACTCCCGCTTACCGTCCTTCGTCACCTCCCGAAGCTCATAGTTACTCCTGAGAAGGCCCAGCTCCGGTGTATTGAAATCTTCGTATTTGAAGTTACGGACATACTCTGAAACTGAGGCGTTCCTGACTTTTGCGGAAGAGGCCTTAAAGCCTTTCTCCGATATTACTTCAGGATTAAACATAGCGGCATTTTCGTCATAAGGGCCGAAGTATGCGCTTTTTTGCGGCTCTTCATTGAATAATATCCTCGATGCCACCGCACCCATCTCCGCGACTATCCGCTTCGAGATATTGACAAAGATGTTGCTTGACGCATCCTTCTCGAAACAGATGACCGGTAAAGTGACTAGCGCTATAAGCATAGCGACAAGAAGTATTGCCAGTGTTATCGGTATCTTCCTCATATCCTACTCTCTTCCGGAAAATCTTACAGAAAATTCAAGCTCGGCCGCCTCGGCGCCGACAAACTCGATCGTATTCTCCCCGCCCGTAAGCGGGAATGCGCCGCGCGGATTGGCCTGCGCATATGCTTTCATAATAAAATTCTTTATCGTGACACCGGCAGGAAAAACCGTTTTTATATAATATCTGTAATCGGGCAATGCATTGAAATTATTAAGCATCCTCTTAAAGGATATGCTACCCTTACAGCCTTCGATGACCCCCACCCTTGTCCAGCTATTTCCGTCACGGCTAAAATACGTTTCGACATACCCTACCCCTTCACAATCAAGTTCCAGGCGGGCATCGAGTATGGGATACGGCAATCTTTGGCTTGATATGACAAATGCCTTATCGGCATGCGTCTTAATGGCTTCTCCATCAAACCCCATGCCGTAATTTTCGAAATACCCAAAGATTTTTCTATCCGCAATGTTTATCGTATCCGTAACCATTCCGACCGAAGGCGGGCGCGAAAGATAGTCGAATACATACCATAGAGGGCTTCCGCTGTACAGAAACGACAGCTCTTCTCCGGGCAAAAGGTCGAATTCCACTCTCCCGGGCAGGCGTACCATGTTCGCGAAATTTTTCACTACCTCATTGTCTTGCTCGGTACTATATACCTTTATAAACCTTTCCTTATTGCTGTATTTAGGTTCAGGGGTGCGCCCTATAAGGTACGGCGCGTCTTTTGCTATCTCTTCTACGCCGGCAATATGATTGCCGTCGCGCGCGAGGTAAAATACCCCCTGGTCGGAGTCGAGCATATGCCATGCGTTATTGTAATACACCTCCGGTACGACATGGCCGGTCAGAAACCATGCCCTGCTTTTTAGGCCGAGCGCCCTGGCAAGGACAATGAAACTGCCGCTCATGTCATCACATTTTCCGTATCCGGTTACATTCAGCATCATTACAGGATCGTAACAATATCCTACGTAAGGAACGTCGAAATGCGTAATATTATCGCTTAAAAGTTTCCATATAAATAATGCCTTCTCCTCTTCGGAATATTTCTTCTCCTTCGCTTCCGCTATTATACTTCCTACGGAAGACCAGTCACGGCCGTTGAATGTGAAGATAAGCCCTCTTAAAAAATCTTCGGAGTCATTTTTGATGCTAAAACCTTCTATGGACCCTCTATCATCAGGCAGGATAATTTTATTCTCACCGCTTCGTATAGAGAATTTTAACTCTTCCCCTTTAGAGCCGGCATTATTTTTTTCTGATGCGAGAGTATCCTGGAAAAATATCCCGGCCTCTTTTCTCAAGGCGCTTTCAAGCTTATCAAAATCCCGTTTCATTACCGGCCAGCTATCGGCCTTGATCTCTTCATAAGATACTGGAGGGTATTTCTTGTCGTTATAAGCCATAAATGTATAGAAGAGGTCCTTAAGGCGCCTCATGTCATAATTCACCACCGGCCTGACGGAGGAGGCCTTTATCCTCTCTTTTATGGCCCCAAGAAAAATCAGCGTAAGAGAAATTATCAACAAAACTGTAATTACTATCCGTCTTCTCATTATCTCTTCCTGTATAAATATACGGACACTACATCATCAAGGCGTACCGTATCGGCTACTCTATAATCCCCTTCGAGCCCTTTACGGATGACGCCGCCGCCTGAACTGCCCCTTATGACTGCTATCGGCGTATTGAATTCAACCCAATAAAACGACTCTTCCCCTTTAAGAGCTTCCTTTATGGATACGTAACCCTTATCGGCCTCTATGATCTTCAAGCCTTTGCTCCCGGGCGCACCCTTGAATATATTCGGTTCTGCGCTGATCACCACTTTAGACCTGCCGTCATTCGTTATATAATCACGCAGTTTAGTATGGTCTTTATCATTATATCCCCATATACAAAATATCCTCATAACAAAAAATCCGGCCAATATAACGACAAGTGAATTCACATAGATCTTTTTATTAAACGACAGGATGAAGCCGGCCATTATAATGGATGAGAATACCGCGAGCGGCCCCATATAGCGCTGAAGGATTTCAAATCCCATGCTGATCTTAAGTATTGCCGCAAGCAAGAGCGGAGCAAATACTATCGTTATTATAAGCGCTGTCGCGCCTCTTGCGCTTTCGGATTCGAGTAACCTTTTCCGGCTCTTCCATATAAGGTATCCGAAAATTATTGTAACCCCGGCGGCCAGGACCAGTAATAAGGCCTTATCGAGATGCGCATGCAGCCTTATATTCGTAAATATGGCATTATCTATCTGGAATGCCCCTAATATGCCGCGCATCATCGCGCCCACATGTATATTGCCTATATATGCGCCGAACTTCTTTGCTATGAATAACTGGCCGTAGCTTCCCGAATCACTCAATGCTTCGGCCATCTGCCTTTGCATATACGGCACCCACGGCAGGAAAAGCGCCCCTGCCGCGGCGCTGGCGGCAAAAAGCCCGAGGGCACGCGCAAACTTTATGCTTCTCAATTTTATGAATAGAAACAGATTGAGCGAAATTATCACAAGTATGTTAAAGTAATACGTGTAAGCGCTCAATGCCGCAGATACTGCGTACAATAGGAGATACGGCAATCCCCCTCTCATAAAGTATCTTATAAAAAAGAGTATGGTGAGGCTCATTAAAAATGTGGCCATGCTGTATGGCCGCAGTGTTTCGGATATGAATACAAGGTTCGGGGATAGCGCCGTTATAAATCCTGCAAGGCGCGCTATTCGAGTATCGAATAGTTCCCGCGCCGCCAGATACAGCACTAAAGCGGTTAGGCTTCCGAAAATTATATTCGGAAACCTCATCCACCAGCGCGCATCAGATACGCCGCGCCAGACCTTTGAAAAATAATAATATAAGGGCGGGTGGGCTTCCGTTTTGATTAGAAATTCAGGGATCATGCCATAGCTGCCGTTCACGGCCGTATAAATTTTACCCTCGTCGGTCATGAGGGCCTTGTTTATAGCCGGCGCCCTTAGCGAAAACGCGAGGACAGCTATGAAAATTATGGCCAAAATATCTTTATTAACGGCTTTTATCATATCTTGTTTCAGTTCAGATTGATTTTCGAATTTGGCGATATCTTCTCGGCATGATAAACTTTCATGCCCGAGCCTTCTTCCTCGTATATCACCTTTATATCTTTTACTTCTACATCGTTTCCGTTTGAAAGCGTTATAGCACCGCCGTTCGCTATGGATACGCTCAAACCGCTCCTCAATATCCACCATGCTCTTAACGACTTGAGGTTCGTAAGCCAGAATTTATGTTTCTTTACCTCTTCGGATAAAAAACGCAATAAGCTCATCCTGACATCCGAATCTTCTCTGCCGAAATTACCGGCGTGGACTATCGAAACATACACACCCTCTATAGCCTCCACATATTCGAGTTTCTTCTTATATATATCAAGCATACCGTCTTTACCCATGCCCATCATTAGAGGCTCGATACAATCGGGCGAGGTCACAGGCACTTCGAGAAGATTAGATTTTCTATATTCCCCGGCATCCTTAATGAGCCTGTAAAAAGGATAGTTGATACTGACACCGCCGCCGTACATCAAGGTGTTCCCCCTATCGGTGTCCGGGGACGTGGAAGATACCGAATATCCCGATTCCTCTATCGCCTTTATTATTTCGGGGCTGCGCTCATAGCGCGGGCTCCTGAAACTCTCCACCTTCTTATTGAAAATCTCTTCCAGCCTTGCCTTGGATCCGGCCACCCTCTCCTTAATTTTTGTGTATCCGAGGAACGGCAATTCACCGTCATGGTAATACCCGTGGCTCATAATTTCGTATCTATTTATATCCGATATTATATCTTTTCCGGCCAGCGTCTCCGAGGCATTGTACGCCACGAGGTCTATCATGTGGCGGCTATCTTCGTCGCTCCGTATATTATCGAGGAGGCTCTTCAATCCTTCTTTATAGGAAAATTCGCTC
>Ga0302251_1001088_pt1 | contig 18735 bp, 11 predicted proteins | sample AAG_RA_Gln_MG_FD_193534 | JGI IMG/M metagenome (GOLD analysis project Ga0302251, IMG submission 193534) | Enriched activated sludge microbial communities from anaerobic digester in WTTP, New Holstein, Wisconsin, United States - AAG_RA_Gln | ecosystem: Engineered > Bioreactor > Anaerobic >...
CGAGCCCTTCCCGGTGCTGCGGAGCCAGGGCATCCTGCACAAGCGCGACGAGGCCGGCCGGCCGGAGCGGATGAGCAAGTCGCGCGGCAACATCATCACGCCCGACAGCGTGATCGAGCGCTACGGCGCCGACGTGGCGCGGCTGTACATCCTGTTCATCGCGCCCTTTGAGGCCAGCGCCGTCTGGGAGGTGGAGGCGGACGGCGTGACGCCCCAGCACATCGAGGGGGTGCGGCGCTTTCACGAGCGGGTGTGGCGGCTGGCGCAGCCGGCGCCGGGCGCGGGGGCGGCGCCCGTGGAGGCGGCCGGCCGCGTGGACACAGGCAGCCGGCCGGCCGGGCCGGGGGGCCCCGGCGGCGATGCGCAGGCGGGCGGCCGCGCGGGCGCCGCGACGGCCGGGCCGGGGGTCTTTGGCGGCCATGCGGAGGCAGACGGCCGCGCGGGCGCCGCGACGGCCGGGCCGGGGATCTTTGGCGGTAGTGCGGAGGCGGACGTCCGCGCGGGCGCCGCGACGGCCGGGCCGGGGGACGCCGGCGGCGATGCGCAGGCGGACGAGGCGCTGCGGCGGGCGGCGCACCGCACGATCCGCGACGTCAGCGCCGAGATCGAGGCCATGCGCTACAACACGGCGATCAGCGCGCTGATGACATTCTCCACGGCGCTGGAGGACTACCGCGGGCGGCACGGCGACAGCGAATGCTTTTATGAAGGGCGCCGGGCGCTGGTGCTGCTGCTGGCGCCGCTGGCCCCCTTTATCGCCGAAGAGGCCTGGCACATGGGGGGGCAGGCCGGAAGCGTCCACCACCAACCGTGGCCCGGCTACGACCCCGAGCTGGCGCGGCCGGCCGAGGTGACGATCGCCGTCCAGGTGGATGGGCGCGTGCGCGACCGGATCACCGTGCCGGCCGAGGCCGACGAGGCCGCGGTGCGCGCGGCGGCGCTGAACGCGCCGGCGGTGCGGCGGGCACTGCAAGGGCGCGCGGTGGCGCAGGTGATCGTCGTGCCGGGCAAGGTGGTGAATGTGGTGCTGGGGTAGGGCGGCCCCCCTCCCCTCCCCGCTTCGCGGGGAGGGGAGGGAGTAGGGGCTGCAAGCCGCGCTACCGCCTGCGGCGGAGCAGGACCACCGCGCCGGCGGCCAGGAGGAGCGCGAGCGCGACGCCGGCGAGGACCCAGCCGAGCGGGAAGGCGGCCGGCGGCTCCGGCGACAGCGGGGGATAGGCGGCGTCGGGGTAGGCCGTCACCTGGGGGACGGCCGGCCGCTCCGTCGCCGGCGGCGCCGTCACCGGGGGCACATCCTCCGCGACGACCTCGTAGGCCGTCCCGTCCAGGACGACGATAACGCGCTGCCCCACCGCCAGATACTTGCCCCACTCCGGGCGCGCGGCGAGCAGGTCAAAGTAGCTCACGCTGCCAAAGGTCACTTTGGTCGTGGGCGTGCCCGGCTCGTAGGTCGTGTCGGTCCAGACACCGTTGGCCAGCAAAAAGGCCTTGTCGGCGACCTGGCGGAGGCTGGTGGTGGCATAGCCGCTGTAGGCGCCGTCGCTATAGGCCATGCCCTGCGCCTCCAGGCTATAGTTCACCCCGCCGGCCCCGGTATCGGGGGCCGCGGAGGGCAGCGCGGCGTCAAAGGTGCCCTTGGCCTCCTCGCGGCCCTCGCGCGTGAGCACCTGGCCGGTCTCGTCCACCAGGAACGAGGTGTAGGGCGTGATGATGCCGTAGCGCAGGCTCAGGGCGACGATCTCGTCCACGATCTCGTCGTTCTCGCTGTGGAGGCGGATCTCGTTCAGCAGGTAGCCGATCTTGCGCGTGGCCCACAGGCGGGGGAGAAAGTCACGCTCCGTGTCCTGCGTAGGAAAGTCGAGCCCCTCGTAGACGTAGGAGCGGGCCTCGCCGTTCACGGTGCCGCGCAGCGTCACGGTGACGCGGCCGCCGTCGCGGTAGCGGCCCACCAGCACGAGCTGGCCGCCCAGGAAGAGATCCGGCAGGGCCGCGGGGTAGGTGTCTTCGACGGCGATGCCGCCCAGGTCCAGGGTCAGGCCGGCCAGCACGGGGCTGGTGATCTTGCTGTAAAAGGCCGAGATGCGCTCCTCCAGGCTCTCGTCGGGGAGGATATAGGCGCTGGCGCCGTGGTTCTCCTGGGCCAGGGTGTCGAGGAGGGCGCTGTTGACGTCGTAGCCCACGCCAAAGGAAAAGAGGCGCACGTTCTCGCCGCCGCGGGCGCGGGCGTTCTGCAGGATGACGGCCGGGTCCTGCTCGCCGACGGTGGGCAGGCCGTCGGTGAGAAAGAGGACGACCTGCGGCCGGCCGCCGGCGCCGTCGACCAGCTCCAGGGCGCGCCGGAGCGCGCCGTCGATATCGGTGCTGCCGGTGGCGGCGAGGCCCTCGACGTAGGCGCGCGCGGCGGCCCGCTCCGCGGCCGGCAGGAGTTCGTTCGCATAGGTGGAGACGGCCGAGCTAAAGGTGACGATGGCGAAACGATCCTCGGCGTTGAGGTGGTCCAGGACATAGAGGAGCGCGTTGCGGGCCTGCTCGATCTTGTCGCCCTCCATGCTGCCCGAGGTGTCGAGCACCATGATCACGTCCTTGGCCACGACCTCGCGGTCGCCCGCCTCGACGGGCGGGGCGATCAGCAGGAGGAAGAAACCGTCCTCGCCCTGCGGGTGGTAGGTGAGCAGGTTCAGGCCGAACTCGGCGGGAGAGACGGTGTAGTAGAGGGCGAAATCGCGGTCGGGCAGGACGTCGCGCGCCTCGTAGGAGAGGGTGGCGTGGTAGTCGTCGGGCCGGCTGACGGCGACGTCGTGGCTGGGCGAGTAGACGGCCTTGAGGGGGTCTTGGGAGCTGAGGTAGACCGTCACGGCGACGTCGGCGATGGGCGCGGCGGAGAAGCGCTCGGTGCTCAGCGGATAGACGTACTCGACGAGCCCCTGGTCCATGGGCAGGACCTGGCGGTACTCGATCTGGATGCGCTTCTCCTCGTGGGCGTTGATGGGAAAGATGCTGGCCTGGAAGCAGTCGCGGTCGACGTACTCGAGGAGGGCGGGGTCGCGGTTCTGGCGGACGATGGACTCATAGATCGCGCGAGCCTCGTCGCGGCCCAGCACCTGGCCCTCGAGCGGCTCGCCGTTCACGTACATGACAAAGCGCTCGATAGCGGCCTCGTCGGGGATGGGAAAGATGTAGGTGCCCTCGACGGTATAGTCGTTGTCGTTGCGAAAGACCTGGTCGATCTTGGTCGTCGCGACCTGGTCCGCGATGGTGATCTCGACGTGGTGATAGACCACGGTGAGGTAGGCCGGCCAGTTGGGCGGCGGCGGATCGATGACGATAAAGCCGTCGGCGAGGGCGGCGGGGGGCAGGAGCAGGCCGGCCGCGAGGGTGAGCAGCAGCAGCGCATAGAAGCGTTTCATCGGGATACCTCCTGGACATCGGCGTTCCACAACGGGTGGGAATCGGGAAAGAGACGGTGGAAGATGCCGCCGGTTACAGGTTGGGGAGTGGGGAGCGGTTATCGGGGAGAGGGGAGCGGTGATTGGTGAATGGTGATCGGTGATCGGGGAGCGGGGAGCGGTGATTGGTGAATGGTGATCGGGTATCGGTGAGCGGGGAGCGGTGAGCGGGGAGCGGACGTTGGCGGCCGGGGCTGCCTGGCAAAGGTCGTTCGGACCTCTGCCAGGCAGCCCTCCGCTCCTGTGCCGGCCTACTTGACGATCAGCGGCAAAAAGACCGGGCGCGCCTCGCCGCCCTGGACCTTGACGGTAAAGGGTCCGCCGTTAGTGCTCGAGTTCGAATAGGCTGTGAAACGGCCGATTTGCGCCGGGGTGAAGCGAAAATAGTAGCGGCAGCTGTCGCCCGGCGGTACGCCGGCCGCGCAGTCCTGCGACGCATTAAAGGGCGGGTAGAGCCCGCCGCCGGCAAAGCTGGTCAGCGTGCTCATACCGGTGTTATAGATCGTCGCCGTCTGCACTGGGCTGGTATTGCCGGGCGGCACGAACCCGAAATCGAGCCACAGGGGAGTCACGTACAGGGAGGCGCCCACGCCCGTGCCGCGCACGTCGATGCTGAAATCGCCCATGCTGGTGGAGGTGCTGGAGGTAGCCGTAAGGACCCCCGTGGTCGTGGGCGCGAAGCGGAAATAGTAGTGGCAGTGCTCGCCCGGCGGCACCTCGGGCACACAGTCCTGCCCGACCCAGAAGGGCGGATAGAGCCCGCCGCCGGCAAAGTTGGTCAGGGTGATAAACCAGCTCTGATTGGTAATAGTCACGACGAGCGGGCCGCTCTCAAAGCCGACGCCCACCGGGCCAAAGTCGATGGAGCGCGGCGTGACGTAGAAACCCGAAGGAAAGAAGGTCGACCGCCCGCGGCCCTGGAGGGCGATGGAAAAGGGGCCGGCGTTCGTGGACGAGTTCGAGGTCGTGGAAAAGGCACCGACCGCGCTGGGGGAGAACTCGAAATAGTAGTGGCAGTGGCCGCCGGGTGGAACGCCGGCGGCGCAGTCCTGCGACGCAGAGAAAGGCGGATAGACCCCGCCGCCGGCAAAGTTGGTCAGCGTGCTCAGGCCGGTATTCGTAATGGTGACGAACTGCTCCAGGCTGGTGGAGCCCGACATGATCGAGCCAAAGTCGAGGGCCAGCGGGCTGACGTGGAGGCCGGCGCCGGCGCCGGTGCCCTGCAGGGCGATGGAGAAGGGGCCGGCGTTGGTGGACGAGTTCGAGGTCGTGGAAAAGGCGCCGGTCGCGGTCGGGGAGAAGGTAAAGTAGTAGTGGCAGTGGCCGGCCGGCGGGACGCCGGCCGCACAGTCCTGCGACGCGTGAAAAGGCGAGTAGACCCCGCCGCCGGCAAAGTCCGTGAGGGTAGCGTCGCCATAGTTGGTGATGGTCACCACCTGGGTGGGCGACTCGAAGCCAACACCCACCGGGCCGAAATCCAGGCTCAGAGGCGAGACCCACAGGCGGGGGCCGGTGACGGCGTCGGGAGGGGACAGGATAGGGCCGGCCGCGATGGGAGGACCGGCGATCAAGGAGCAGGCGAGCAGGAGCAGGGCAAGCAGAAGAAACGTTTTTCGAGACATTGGAACCCTCCTTGGCATTCGGCGCACAAGGGGCGAACGCGTCCTCATTATAGTCTCTTTTGGTGTGCCTGGCAATAGACTGCGCATCGGGTGTCGGGGATCGGGGATCGGTAGAACGATTGCCAACCCCGGCCGCCAATGCCCGCTCCCCGCTCACCGATACCCGCTCACCGATACCCAATCACCAGTCCCCAATCCCCATTCCCCAACCCCCTCCACCTATGATATAATAGCATCCAGCAAGCACTGCCGGCTCACGTACGAGGAGGCACGATGTACCGCACCCGCCAGGACCTGGAACGGATCGAGGAGCTGACGCTCGCCCCGTACGCGCTGCGGAGCGGCCGGTCGCGTGGGCGGGCCTACCCGGAGGACGAGCCGGCCTACCGCACCGCCTTTCAGCGCGACAGGGACCGCATCCTGCACACGACGGCCTTTCGCCGGCTAGAGTACAAGACGCAGGTCTTTGTCAACTACGAGGGCGACTATTACCGCACGCGGCTGACGCACACCCTCGAGGTCTGCCAGGTGGGGCAGACGATCGCGCGGGCGCTGGGGCTGAACCAGGACCTGGTGGAAGTGATCGCGCTGGCGCACGACCTGGGGCACCCGGCCTTTGGGCACGCCGGGGAGCAGACGCTGGCCGGCCTGATGGCGGAGCACGGTGGGTTCAACCACAACACCCAGAGCCTGCGCATCGTGGAGCAGCTGGAGCGGCGCTACCCCGACTTTCCCGGGCTGAACCTGTGCTGGGAGGTCCGCGAGGGGATGATCAAGCACGAGACGGTCTATGACCGGTCGGACGCCAGCGGGTACGACCCGGAGCTGCGGCCGCCGCTGGAGGCGCAGGTGGTCAACGCCGCCGACGAGGCGGCCTACACGGCGCACGACCTGGACGACGGGCTGCGCTCGGGGATGATCGGGCCGGCCGGCCTGGCGGGGCTGGCCCTGTGGGAAGAGCTGCTGCGCTCGACGGGGGTGGCGGTGGGGGCGTGGGACGAGCTGGCGCGGCGGCAGGTGATCCGCCGGCTAATCGGGATGGAGGTAAGCGACATCCTGCAGTCCACGGAGCGGCGCCTGGCGGAGGCCGGCGTGGTCTCGTTGGACGACGTGCGCGGCCGGCCGGATATGCTCGTGGGCCACTCGCCGGAGATGGCCGAAATGAACCGCGCGCTCAAAGCCTTTCTCTACGAAAACCTCTACCGGCACTGGCGGGTCGTGCGGATGGCGTCCAAGGCGCGGCTGGTGATCGAGCGGCTCTTTGCCGCCTACGCCGCCCAGCCCGAGATCCTGCCGCCCGAGGTGCAGGCACGCATCCCCGCCGAGGGCCTCCACCGCGCCGTGTGCGACCACATCGCCGGGATGACGGACCGGTATGCGCTGGGGGAGTATGGCAAGCTGTTTGACCCGGCGGAGAGGGTGTAGGGGGGATTGGGGACGGGGATTGGGGATTGGGGATCGGTTATCGGGGATCGGTTATCGGGGATTGGGGATCGGGGATCGGTTATTGGGGATTGGGGATTGGGGATTGGGGATTGGTTATCGGGGATCGGTTATCGGGGATTGGGGAGAGACGGTAGATAAGGGAAAGGAGCGGACGGTGACAGAGGAGCAAAGACAAACGGAAAAGGCGGAGGAGAGAAGCAGGGGCAAACGAAGAAAAGGCGGAAGAGAGAAGTAAGGGCGAACAGAGGAAAGGAGAAGGCGATGACAGAGGAGCAGGAACCAAAGAAACTCGAAACCCTGGAATGCTACCAGCTCGCGCAGCAAGTGCTCAAGGAAGCGTACGCGTTGGCCAAGCACCTTCCAGACGTGGAGAAATTCAACTTGCGCGATCAGATAAGACGAGCGTCCACAAGCGGAGTGCTTAACATTGCCGAAGGCTACGGGCGGTATCACTACCTGGATCGTATCCGCTTCTTGTACAATGCTCGCGGTTCCTTGAGCGAGGTACTCGGAGCCTTTGAAGCAAGTGAGACTGTCGGCTACATCGAACAGGGTGAGCGCGAGCGATTGCAGCAACTGGTGAACAGCGCGCTGCGGTCGCTCAATGGCTTTATCCGCCATATCCGGCAAACGCAGCAGGGCCTGAAGGAGTTCGGCGGTCGGCTGGTTCGCGAAGACACTCCCGCCTATATCATCGCCGCCGACGATCGGTGAGCACACCGATCACCGATACCCGATCACCGATCACCGATCACCGATCACCATTCACCGATACCCGATCACCGATACCCGATCACCGATACCCAATCACCGATACCCGATCACCGATACCCGACACCCAGGAGCCGCCATGTCCCGCACATACACCCTCGACCGCTTCACCCAGGAAATCCACGCCGCCCTCGTCGACTCGGGGGCCGTGTTGGAGCAAGAGTTCGCCCTCCTCTCGCCGCCGGCCAACGTGCCGGCCGACCTGGGGCAGCCGTGTTTTGCGCTGGCCAAGCGGCTGCGCCAGGCGCCGGCGGCCATCGCCGCCGGGCTGGCCCAGCGCGTCGCCTTTCCGGGCGACAGCCTGGTGGGGGCGGTGAGCGCGCAGGGGCCGTACCTGAACTTTGCGCTGGAGCCGCGCCGGCTGGCGGAGCGCGTGCTGGCCGAGGTGCGGCAGTGGGGCGACGGCTACGGCGGCGACGACGTGGGGGCCGGCCGCAACGTCGTGCTGGACTATTCCTCCCCCAACGTGGCCCGGCGCATGCACATCGGCCACATCCGCTCGACGATCATCGGGCAGGCGATCCGCAACCTGTACGACGCCCTGGGCTACCGCACCATCGGCGACAACCACCTGGGCGACTGGGGCACGCAGTTCGGCAAGCTCATCTATGCCTACCAGGAGTGGGGCGACGAGCAGGCGATGGCCGACGACCCCATCGAGCACCTGATCGACCTCTACACCCACTTTCACCGCGAGGCCAAGGAGCATCCCGAGCTAGACGAGGAAGGGCGCAAGTGGTTCGCCCGCCTCGAGGCAGGCGACGCCGAGGCCCGCCGCCTGTGGCAGTGGTTCGTCGAGCTCACCATCCGCGAGTTCGAAAAGACGTACCGCCGCCTGGGCGTGCGCTTCGACACCTACCACGGCGAGAGCTTTTACGAGGGCATGCTCGACGACGTCATCCGCGAGGCGGTGGAAAAGGGCGTCGCCCGCCACGACCCCGATTCATTGGCCGTCATCCTCGACCTGAGCGCGCACGGGCTGCCCACAACGCTCCTGCGCAAGAGCGACGGCGCCACCCTCTACCTGACGCGTGACATCGCCACCGCGCTCTACCGCCGGCGCGAGTACGACCCGGCCTGGAACCTCTACATCATCGGCGAGGAGCAGTCGCTGCACCTGCGCCAGCTGTACAAGGCCATCGAGCTCATGGGGTATCCCGACTATGCCGCGCGCTGCGTGCACATCCCCTTTGGGTCGATCCTCAAGGACGAGGGGGCCCGCTTCTCCATGCGCGAGGGCGAGGTCGTCTACCTGGACGAGCTACTGGACGAGGCCGAGGGGCGCGCGCTGGGCATCGTCCAGGAAAAGAACCCCGAGCTGCAAGCGGAGGAGCAGCGCGAGATCGCGCGGCAGGTGGGCATCGGGGCGCTCGTCTACAACGACCTCTACCAGGACCGGCGGCGGGACATTGTCTTTGACTGGGACGCGATGCTCAGTTTCGAGGGCAACACGGCGCCCTACATCCAGTACACGCACACGCGCTGCGCCAGCGTGCTGGAAAAGGGCGGCGGCGTGCCGGCGGCGTACGACGCGGCGCTGCTGCTGGAGCCGGCGGAGCAGGCCCTCGTCAAGCAGCTGGCCGGCCTGCCGGGCGTGGTGCGGCGGGCGGCCGCGGAGTATGCGCCGCACGTGGTCGCCGAGTGGCTCTATGAGACGGCGCGCGAGTTCAGCCGCCTCTGGCGGGACGTATCGATCCTGCAGGCGCCGGCCGGCGTGCGCGAGGCGCGGCTGGGGCTGGTGGCGGGGGTGGGGCAGGGGCTGCGGAACGGGCTGCGGCTGCTGGGGATCGAGGCGCCAACGCGGATGTAGCGGTTGCCGGTTCGCAGGTTGGCAGGTTGGAAGAGGCTGCAGGTTGGCAGGTTGCAGGTTGCAGGTTGAACCCGGCTCTCACAAGATGAAAATCCTCATCCTGAGCAAAGCGCTGTTGGCCGCAAGCTATCAACACCAGCTCAACGTACTGGCTGACGAGCCCGGCGTGGAAGTGGCCGCGGTGGTGCCGCCGGCCTGGCGGGAGCCCGGGGTCGGCGTGATCCCACTGGAGCGGCCGGCCGCGGCCGGCTACCGCCTCATCGTCCGGCCCATCGCCCTCAACGGGCACTTTCACCTCTACTACTGGCCGGGCCTGGGCCGGCTGCTGCGCGCCGAGCGGCCCGACGTCCTGCACGTGGACGAGGAATCGTTCAACCTGGCGACCTGGCAGGCGCTGTCCTGGGCGATGCGGCTGGGCATTCCGGCCCTGTTCTTTAGCTGGGCCAACATCTACCGCCGGCTGCCGCCGCCGTTCGCCTGGTTCGAGCGCTACAACCTGGCTCACGCGGCTTTCGCGGTGGCGGGGAACCAGGAGGCCGCCGCGATCCTGCGCCGGAAGGGGTACGGGGGAAAGCTGCGGGTGATCCCGCAGTTTGGAGTCGACGAGAACGTGTTCACGCCTCTCCCCACCCCGCGATCGCCCCTCTCCGCCCCGAGGCCAGGGGGGCAAGGAGAGGAGTGCACCATCGGCTACGCCGGCCGGCTCGTCCCCCCAAAAGGCGTGCCCGACCTCATGGAAGCGGTGGCCGGGATACCGGGGGCGAGGCTGCTCCTGGTGGGCGGTGGGGAGCAGGAAGCGGCGCTGCGCCGGCGGGCAGAGGAAAGGGACCTGGCGGGGCGCGTCGAATTTGCCGGGCGCGTGCCATCGGAGCGGCTGCCGGAGATGTACCGCCGGATGGACCTGTTCGTGCTGCCGTCACGGACGACGCCGCGCTGGAAGGAGCAGTTTGGGCGGGTGCTGGTGGAAGCGATGGCCTGCGGGGTGCCGGTCGTCGGGTCCGAGTCGGGGGAGATCGCGAACGTCATCGGGGCGGCCGGCCTGACCTACCCTGAGGGCGACGTCGCGGCGCTGCGCGAGCGGCTGGCGCGGCTCTTGGGGGACGCGGCGCTGCGCGAGGAGCTGGGGCGGCGCGGACGGGAGCGGGTGTTGGGGCACTATACGCAAGAGCGGGTGGCGGGGGCGTACATGGAAGTGTATCGGGAGGTGCGGCGGGGCGGAGGGAAGACGGGAAGACGGGAAGACGTTGGAACGTTGGAGCGTTGGGACGCTCCTGCAACTCGCGTCTTGCCCCTAGCGCATTTCCTCCGGTGATGCCTGGGATCGCCGTAGGGGAGACCCTTGCGGTCGCCCCGAATCCGGGGCGGGGGCAAGCCCCGCCCCTACGATAGCATTCAAAGGATCAACGGAGGGATTGCCCCTAGCGCAGCAGCCCCTGCCCGCGGCCCAGGGCGAAGGAGCCAAAGGTCTCGTCCAGCCGGCCGGAGGGACCGGCCCGGCGCACGATATAGAGCGGCCAGGAGAAACCCGGCCAGGGCGAGACGCCGCGGACGTGGACGGGGGCCAGGTCGAGGAGCGGCCGCGGGAGGAGAGCGACGCCGAGGCCGGCCGCGACCAGGGGCAGCGCCGCGCCGACGTCGTCCACCTCGAGCGCCTGCACCGGGGCCGGGAGGATGACGTTGTGGTTGGCGAGGTGTTCCTCCAGAAAGCGGCGCGGTGGCGTCCCGCCGGCCGGCAGGACAAGCGGCGCCTCCGCCAGCTTCCGCAGCGGCACGCGCTTGCGCTGCTCCCAGGAGCCGCCGAGGGGAACGGCCAGAATCGTCTCCATCGCCGTCAGGAGGTGACAGGTCAGCCCACGCTCGTGGACCTCTTCCTCGGCGACGACGACGTCCAGCCGGCCCTCGCGCAGCGCCGGCCCGATCCCTTCCGCCGGCAGCGGCTCCATGTGAAAGCCCACGCCGGGCGCCTCCTGGCGAAAGACCGGCAGCAGCCGGCCGAGGACGTGCCAGACCGGCGTCCCGCTCCCGCCCAGGCGCAGGATGCCGACGGCCTCGCCGCGCAGCGCGGCCATCTCTTCCTCCGCGCGCCGCGTCAGCCCCAGGACCTGGCGGGCGATGGCGGACAGCCGTTCCCCGGCCAGGCTCGGCGCCACCCGGCGGCCGACGCGGCGGAACAGCTTCACCCCCAGCTGCCCTTGCAGCAGCCGGATATGGCGGCTGACGGCCGGCTGGGTCATGTGCAGCCGCTGGGCCGCCGCGGTGTAGCTGCCCGTCTCGACCACGGCCATAAAGACCTGGAGGTGATAGCTGTCGAGCATCGCGACTCCGACAAGACAATGCCCGGGGGCGGGCGCGCGGCACATCTGCCCGGCCCACAAGGACCGCACCGCCGCGAACGCGGAGAGCTGCCGTTTCCGGCCTTTCGGGCCCTCTGCGCCCGCGGCGGTGCGGAACTGTCCTACGGCGCCGGGCTGAGCCGGACCAGGGACCCGCTCACCGAGACCGCGTCCAGGCCCACGTCAGCCCCGTCGTCTCCGACATACTGAAAGCCGATGCGGATCGGGCCGCCCGGCAGCAAGGGCGTCAGGTTGTAGTCGACCCAGGTCCAGACAAAGTTCCCGGACCAGTCGTCCTCCACCCGCCCCACGAAGACGTCGTCGGAGCCGCCCGGCGCACCGACGACGATCCAGACGTTGAAATCGCAGTTGTTGTAGTTATCCCGGCACCAGTAGACGCTGCCCATGGTCCAGAATCCCAGCGTGCCGCTGCTGAGGGTCAGCTGCGGGGTCAGGAGCCACTCGTTCTGCGTATAGTCCCACCCCACATAGGCCCCATAGTTCCCCTCGTAGGCATAGTCCGAAGAGATCTCCCAGTTATAGTAGGCGTTCTGGCTCTGCTCCGACCAGCCGGCCGGCGGCACGACGCCGGACTCAAAGCCCTCGCTGAGCCCGGCCCCCGGCGTGGGGCTGGCGGTCGCCGTACGCGTCGGCGAGGCCGTCGGCGTCCGCGTGGGTGTGACGGTGGGGCCAAAGGGGAACGACCGCGCCACCAGGGGCAAGTTGGCCCAGGAGATGGGGGTGACAGGCGGGCGCGGCGTCCAGGTCGGGCTGGGGGTCGGGGTCGTCGTCGCCGTCGCGGTGGGGGTAGGCGTGACGGCGGGGGCGCAGTGCGCCTGGCCGGCCGCCAGGATGTCCAGGTAGCCGTAGCCGTAGGTATAGTTGCCCTGTCCATCGGGCGGGGCGCCGCAGTTGCCGGCCGGCGCCGCGTTGGCCGTGTTCTGCAGGTACTGGAAGGTATTGTCGATCTGCCCGATCAGCGACGGGTTGCACGACCAGAGGAGGGCGACCGCGCCGGCGGTGTGGGGGGAGGCCATCGAGGTGCCGCTGTAGCCGCAGCTCCAGCTGTTGGTGGGGATGGTGGAGCAGACATCTACCCCCGGGGCGGAGATGTTGGGCTTGGTGTAGGGGTCGTGGCCAAAGGCGGAGGGGCCGCGGCTGGAGAAGTAGGCGATGGCGCGCGCCGAGTCGTGGGCGGCCGTGGCGAACGACTCCTGGTAGTCGCCCGGCGAGCCCAGGGTATTGCACGAGGAGCCCGAGTTGCCGGCCGAAAAAGCGGGAAAGATCCCGGCCGCCCGCCAGGCGTTGACCCGCGAGAGGTACCAGTCCTCACCGCCGCCCCCACCCCAAGAGTTGTTGACCACGTGCGGGCGATTGGCGGTGCTGCCCCCCGGCTGCAGGAGCCAGTCGCCGCAGGCGCCCAGGGCATAGTCGGAGCACGAGTTGCTCTCGCAGCCTTTGCAGGCGATCCACCGCGCGCTCGGGGCCATGCCGGCCTGGTAGGCCAGGGAGGGGTCGTCGTCACCGACCATGGTGCCCATCGTGTGGGAGCCGTGGCCGTTGTTGTCGCAGGGCGTGCCCCCGCAGATGTTGGAGGGGTCGGCCCAGCAGGCGGCGTCGCCGGGGTTGGAGGCGCACTTGTACGACTGGTCGAGCGCCGGGTGGTTCCACTGGACGCCGGTGTCGATGCCGGCGATGACGATCCCGTCGCCCTGCACGCCAAAGGTGGACCAGAACTGGTTGGCCTTGGTATCGGTGATGCCCCAGGCCAGGGCGTGCGGCGCATCGTCGACGGCCGCCTTGCTCAGGATAGGGTCGAGGTAGTAGGTACGCGCCAGGCGCAGGGAAGCGACCTCGGGCAGCTCGGCGAGTGCATTCACCGCCGCCAGGTCGCCGCCCCAGATATAGAGCTCGTTGCCGGCGACAAAGGTCTCGTGGCGCAGGCCGCGGCCGTCCAGGTAGGCCTGGGCCGCCCGCTGGCTGCGGGCGGCGGCCGCGGCCAGGGTCTGGACGACGAACTCGCCGCGGTCGGCCCAGCCCATGCGGTAGGCGGCAGCGAGGTTGGGCTGCTCGGCAAAGTGGATGACGATGTCGGCCGGCCCTGCGGCGGAGAGCTGGTCGAGGAGGGCGGCCTCGATCTTGGCGGCCGGCGGTGTCGGGGCGGCGGCAAAACCCCGCGTCAGGAGGAGGGGCAGGGCCGCCAGGGAAAGGGCGACCACGCCCAGGATACCGAGGATACGAATAGAACGCTTGCCTTTCATGCCTTGTCCTTTCCGGTCCATCGTGGACCATCGTCGTAAGGGCGGGTCCAGCACCCACCCGGTATGTCAGCGGAGGACTGCCCAACGCGGGGCGGGCCACCCGCCGGCCTGTAAGCCCCCTCCCGGAGGAGCAGCCGCAAGGGCGTGCTCCAGGCCGATAAGGGGAGTGCGGTGCGCGGCCGCCCGCCGGGAACCGGCCGGGCGGGCCGGCCTAGCGCGGCGGCGACACGGCCAGCGCTTCACCGTTCAGGTTGATATCGTCCAACTGGACCTGGGCGCCGTCCTGGCCATAGTAGCGGAAGCCGACGCGCACCGGCCCACCCGGGAGGTAGGACGCCAGGTCGTAGGTGCTCTGGGACCAGACCCAGCTATCGGGCCAATCGGCGTCGGCCAGGCCGACGTAAACGTCGTCGCCGCCGCCCACCGTGCCCACGACCAGCCAGACTTCCAGGTCGCAGTTGTCATAGTTTTCCCGGCACCAGTAGACACTGCCCTGCGACCAGAAAGTGAGGGTGCCGGCCGAGATCTGCACCTGCGGGCTGAGCAGCCACTCGTCCTGCAGGCCCAGGGCCTCGTCGTACTCGCAGTCCGCAAAGTAGAGCCCCTCGTACGGCGTTCCAATCACGCCGCGCTTCCATGTCTGGTTGGGGTTGGTCTGGACCGCCTGCCAGCCCGCCGGCGGCACGACGCCGGACTCAAAGCCCTCGCTGATATTCACGGGCGTGCCCTGCGTCGGGCTGGGCGTGAGGGTCGGGGTACGCGTGGCCGTCGGCCCGGGCGTGGTGGGGCGGGGCGTGGGTCCCGGGCCGCCCCCATCCTCAAAGCCGCGCACGACCAGCGGGAGGTAGATAAAGTGGGTCGGCGGCGGCGGCGTCCCGCAGGTCACCTGCAGGTTGGCCGTCATGGTCGGAGCCGCGTCGCCGATACTGGAGACGCCGACGCAGGTGTCGCTGCACGTGTACCAGGAGCCGCTGCCGGGCGTCGTGGTGTTTGTCCAAGAGCGCCTGTTGGCCGAGCCGGGGAAGACATCGCCGGCATCGCCGCCGTTGCCGACGGGGTAGGGCTTCTCCAGGTGATGGAGGCCGTCGGGCTGCTGCAGGGCCAGCAAAAAGTGCTGGCTGTCGCTGCAGCCGCACGGCGGCTCCAGGGTGCACTCGTAGTCGTTCTGGAGGGTGTAGGTGTTCATGGCGTCGTCCACGTGCCAGATCAAGAGCCCTCCTTCGGGGAGGTATTCGTCGTAGGAGCCGTCGACCTGCTGGCGGTTCTCCAGGAGAAAGTACTCTTGCGCAGCCAGTGTGGCGGAGCGCAGCTTGAGGACGGTGTGGGCGGGGGCCGGATTGTTGTAGGCCTGGGGGATCGAGTAGGCGGTCTGGTTGCTGGCAATGTTCGTGGGGGTGACAAAGCCCATCTGGGCCCGGCACCAGGCGTCGGGCCATGCCGGGGAGGAGCCGTCGTTGCCCCAGCCGCCGCTGTTGGGGCCGTTCCAGGAGCCGCCGGCCATCAGGCTCCAGCTGCCCACGCCAAAGGAGTCGGTGCCATCCCGACCGCGGTCATAGACGTCGGGGAGGTTCCAGAAGCCGTGGCCCATCTCGTGGACAAAGACGCCGATCGTCATGTCGCTCGTGCCGGCCGAGACGTCGGCAAAGTACTCGGGCTGGATGACATAGGCTGAGACGACGACGCCGTCGTAATTGCGCGGGTTCTGCAGTCCCCAGGAGTGGGACCAGATATCGTCGTTGCTGCCGGTGAACTCGGCCCCGGGGCCGGAGTGGATGAGGACAATGGGCTCCATATAGCCGTCACCGTCGTTGTCATAGTTGGAAAAGTCCACCACGCCGTTGATGGCGTCGACGACGTCCTCGGCCAGCTTCTGGCAGTTGTTGGGGTAGGGGGCGTCCAGGCAGTTGGCGCCGCCCACGTAGTAGCCATAGGTCTGGGGCGCCGTCTGCCAGCCCAGGGAGCCGGGCATATTGACGGTGACGATATCCACCGTGCCGTAAGAAACCTCGTCGTAATAGTCGCGGACGGAGCCGCGGTCGGCAGCCGGGGCGGCAAACATCAGCGTGTCAAAGTAGGAGGCGGTGACGGTGTGGGCGTTGTCGCTGAACTGGACGGCGACGGCCAGGACGTTGAGCGTCCCTTGCAGTGGGCGGGGGGCGCCGCGCGGCGACTCCAGGCCCACGCTGCGCGCCCAGGCGGGATCGGTGAGGAAGCGGGGGAGGGAGACCTCCCCGCGGGCGATCCGCTCGTACAGGCGCGGGTGGGGCGGCATAGCCGAGAGGGTGGCGCTCCCGAGGGCCGGCCGGCCGGGGACGGCCGGCACGACCAGGACGACGAGCAGCAGAACCAGGGCGAAACGCGGGCATAGTCGCAGCATGGTCTCTCTCCTTGGAAAAGCGGGCGCGCCGAATCCGGGAGAATACGGACGCGACCGGGCGAACGAAAACGACCGACGAACCCAAGGTGCGGGGGCCGGCCATCCCGCTGAAATAGCGGGATGGCCGATCCCGGCAGGCCTACTCTGTACTCTGCAGCTCCTCGGCCTGGGCGACCGTCAGGACATAGCCGTTGGCGGCCTGGGTGACGACGCCGGTCAGGCGGAGGTTCTTGCCGACATAGTCGAGCATGATCTTGGGCGTGGGCGTGCCGGCGCTGGGCGGGTGCATCACCTCGAGCGGGGCCCAGGCCGAGACCTCCAGGCGCGCCTCGCCCGTACCGCGCAGGAAAAAGCGCACGTCGCGGCCCTGGCCCTCGGCCTCCAGGACGCCTTCGACGGTGACCTCCTGGCCGACATAGGCGGCAGGGTCGCCCCAGACGCTGGTGCGGGGCACAGAAGTGCCCGCGGGCGTGGTCCCCGGCTGCGGGACCTGGCCGCAGGCGGCCAGCAGGCTGAGCAGAAGAACAGCGGGGAGAATCAAGAGCAATCGCTTCATCACACACCTCCAGCGGCTAGCTGTTGGCGGCGCACGATGCGGCGCCACGAGAATAGACGCCGCAGCGGCCCCCGACCTTTCAGGGGGTCGCGATAGACAAGTCCTGGCCGGGCGCCAGCACCTCGATCCAGAGGCTGCCGGGGGTCAGGAGAATCTCCTGGCCCGCCTCGTCCAGGAGGCGGAGCGCGGACGTCGGGGACTCTTTAACCCAACGGCCGGCAATCTGCGACCCACACACAAAGACGGCCGCCTCGCCCTCGCCGGTGGTCTGGAACTCGAGCCGGCCCGCGGGATCGCCGGCGATGGGTTGCTGGGGGACAAAGAGGATCGCCAGGTTGTCCACGGCGATCTGTTCGCCGGTGAGGGCATCCAGGTGCGGCCGGCCGTCGAGAAAGCGCTTCCAGCGCGAGGAAACATCGGCGTAAAAGGTATAGCGGACCACGGGGTCCCAGGGGATAGTGATCTCGAGCGGCGCCGGGAAGCCGATGTAGGCGCAGCCCTCGGGGCCGTGGGGGTAGCCCGGGAGGTCGGCCGGGCGCGCGATCTCCCAGTTTTCCAGGTAGCTGTAGAGCAGGTCGCTGGAAGTGAACTGGTTGTTCCAGGGGACGGCGGGGTCCTCCTGCTCAAAGTAGTAGCTGCGGCCATAGGTCTGGCCGTCGAGCGGGCGGACGCACTCGCTGGTGCCCAGGAGGGCCAGCGCGTCCGGGCTGCCGCCCCAGTGGATAAAGAGGGGGCCGTACGGACAGGCCCACTCCACGAAATAGGGGCGGGCGCTGCGCACGGGGCCGACCTGTTCCGCCTGGACCTGTTCGAAGAGGGCCATGTAGCGGGGGATACCGCCCTCGACGGCGGCCACGTAGACGACGCTGGCCTGGGAGAGGGCGTAGGACGCCGAATCGGAGGGAACCATCACGGCCAGGGGCGGCCAGCGCACATAGGCCGGGTCGGCGGGGAGGCCGCTGAGCGGGTAGACCGCCGGCAGCGGACGGGGCGTCGGGGTGGGCGCGGCCGTGGGCGCGGGGAGGCGCGTCGGCGGCACGACCGTGGAGCCCAGCGTCGGCGTAGGCGCGGCGGGCGTCGTGGGGCCGGCGCACGCGGCCAGGAGGGCGAGGAGCAGGACGCCGGCGGCCAGAGGCAAGATGCCAGAGGCATGCTGCCAGGTACGGGAAAAGGGACCGTTGCCAGTGCGCATCGGATTATCCATTCCGCCGGCCGCGACGGGAGCAAGGTAGGGGCTCCTGCCGACGCCGCGCTGTGGTTGGGCTGTGTGGGTAGCGCCCCGTGCGGGTCGCCGGCGGGCCGCGGCTCTATTGCGGCCGGCCCAGTTCGTAGCTCAGGGTATCTTCCTGTCCCTGGGCCAACACCTCGATCCAGATATTGCCCCGGTTCAAGGCAATATCCTGGTCCGCATCGTCGAAAAAGAGCAGCTCGGTCTGGGGGGACTCTTTCACCCAGCGGCCGTGGATCAGGGCGCCGTCCAAGAAAAAGAGCGCTTCCCCTTCGCCCGTCGTCTGGATCTCCAGGCGGCCCTTTTCGTCGCCGGGGATCTCGGCCTCGGCGACAAAGATCACGACGACGTTGCGGGCACGGTGCTGCTCGCCGGTATTGAGGTCCACGTGCGGCCCGCCCTTGTAGTAGCGCAGGTAGACATTCTCCCCGGGCTCGTACTCGTAGTAGACGGGGTAGCGAAAAGCGCCGCGGATCGAGATCGTCCCGGTGAGCGGGCGGGTCGCGGGCAGGGCGTCGTCCTTGTGCTGAAAGCCGCGCAGCGGCTTGGGACGGGTCAGCAGGTCGCGCGCGTCCAGGTAGCGGTAGAGCCCCGCGCTGTCGGTAAAGCCGTTGTTCCAGGGGACGTCCACGACCTCGGCCCGCCAGAAGGGGAACTCTTCGCCGATGCCGTCCAGGTCATAGATGCAGTCGTTGGCGCGCAGCCATTCATACGCCTGGGGGCTGCCGCCCCAGTGGGTATAGATGGCCCGGTAGCCGCAGGCCCACTCGACATAGTACTGGCGCGCGCTGCGGATCGGGCCCAGCTTGCCCGTATCGACCTGCTCAAAGACGGCCATAAAGCGCTGGATCGATTCCTCGGCCGAGGCCTCAAAGATAACGCTGG
>Ga0302251_1001092_pt1 | contig 18575 bp, 19 predicted proteins | sample AAG_RA_Gln_MG_FD_193534 | JGI IMG/M metagenome (GOLD analysis project Ga0302251, IMG submission 193534) | Enriched activated sludge microbial communities from anaerobic digester in WTTP, New Holstein, Wisconsin, United States - AAG_RA_Gln | ecosystem: Engineered > Bioreactor > Anaerobic >...
ATAAACTGATGGCCGTGCCGCGGCCGCGGCGCCGGTACATCTTCACAAGTATACGTATTTCCTTGCACTTAGAGGGCTTTGCCCAACCACGCCTCGAGTCCAACGTGGGGAGCCATATTTCCTAAGGCCTTACGGCTCGCCGTAAGGCCTTTTTCTTTTAGCTGCAGGAGAACGCAAATCCTTTGACGTGAGAAGAGCGGGCGAGTTATAATAACATTGATATCGGGACTATAAACATAACGGAGGAGGGAAATATGAAAGAGGTCGCAAAAGGTTTTATTGTTGCGGGTATTATTTTTTCCTGCGTTTTTGTTTCTTTTTTTTCGAGCGCCTTGCTGTCCCTGTACAGGGGCAACAGCAATATATGGTGGACGCATAAAGATATGATGTTGTCTTTGGGGGACGTGAAGAACGATCTTGAGATATATATCAAGGGAACGTCTTTGTCGAAACTTGCGGAGAAAGAGAGGCTGTTCCTTGACAATGGCCTTCAAGGACAATACAAGGTCGCTCCGGCTGATATCAAGGCGCGCGTCAATAATTGGGACAGGCGCCGGGTATCGATTTTGAAGGGTGCTTTATTTACTTCATTCGGCTCCGGAGCTGGGCTTGCCCTGCTGGCTGCAGGATTATATTTGAGATTCAGGAAATGGAACGGCGCATGAAAGCGGAGATTACGAGCGTCATCAGGGCTGTGGGCGTGACGGTATGTATGCTGATCGCATCATGCGGATTATGCGCGGACAGCGTTTCGTACGACACGCTGAGCTACGAGAAGTTCGTTGCTGCGCACGAGTTTCCGTATGCGGCGCCGGATTGGCGGACGGCACACATCCGTGATAACTATGTGTACGCGGCCGTCGGCCTGGATAAGGACCGCGTGGCCCGATTATTCGGCGCACCCGACTATGTGCAATACATATATCCGAAGGCGGCTGATCCCGGCCCGCTTGGCTGCTCCTGGGTCTATGTTTTTGCCAAAGATGACTCGAGGGTCACGAATCGGTCGAGAGATAAGATCGTGTCTGTGATCTTTGATGATGCCGGTCTGGTCAGGTGGATAGCTTCAAGCGTTGAAGGCCTGGCGGATATCGGCGGGCCGAAATAAAATCTGCGCGCCGAATGGGATGGTATTACTCGCGGAATTCGTCGCTTGCCCGGATGTAATCTGCGATGTATTCCGAAGGATAGGGGTGGCGGTACTGGATCGTGATGGTTTCCCCTGTTTTGAGCTCTTCCAGCTTTATCGGGCGGCCGCTGCGTACGATGGTCGCGTTGGCCGGGACAGAGAACGTCACGTAGCCCAGGTCGCAGATGAGCATGAGCGAGGAAAAGACAAACGATACTTTGGAGATGGTTCCGGTTATGCGCTTTACATCATCGATCTCTTCGGTTTCGTTTGTCGTAGCGTTATCGGCAATGCTCTGTGCTGCCGGCATGCACACTGTCAGGATGCCGAGAAATAAACAGATGATATATCGATGACTATCCTGCCTGCCCATTTCTGATTTCTTCCTTTCGCTCACCGTATTATACCACAACAGAACAACAAGTAAATCACTAAGAGCCGTTGTTAACCGTATGTGACTCAAGCTATTCCGGTTTTGGTTGACAATCATCCGTATGCGGCGTAGAATATCACCATGAAAAGAATATTATTATTTATCCTGCCGATTTTGATCATTATAGCGGCGGCATTCACGGTGTTCGGCATCGTCCAGGTGAGGTTCGAGGAGGAAAAGCTTCTCGATGACGTGCAGCGCAAGTCCCGGTCGATCGCCGAAAGCATGGAGATATCCGTTAAGCACGTCCTTGAGGATAATGACCTCAAGACCGCCAATTATCTCGTTGAAAAGTTTCAGACGCGCGAGCGGTTACAGGGATGCGTTATCTACGACCGGACAGGGGCGGTATTCGCCATTACCCGCAGGTTCCTTGATTGGAAAGAAAAGAATAAGCCGTATCTGACAGAAGCTATAGGAACAAAGGAGCCCCGCAGCGGCATTGAACGATTCAAGGAATACACGGTGTACAGTTATGTTCTGCCGATCCTGGACGACAATGCGTCCCTTATCGGCCTTGTGGAAGTTATCCACGACACGTCATTTGTGTTCACCCGCCTTGCCGAGTTGTGGAAAAGGATCAGCGGCACGCTTGTTACGCTGGTTATTTTGATCCTTTTGATCTCGATGTTCATCCATAAGCAGATATTCGTGCTTCCGGTCCTGCGGCTGACGGAATGGTTCCATCATTTCCAGAAAGGGGAGACCGATGCGCAGCATCCGATCAGGGAAAAAGGAGAGCTTGGAAAGCTGGCGAGCGAGGTCGAGCAGGTCGCGCTGAGCCTGCGGGTCGCGCGCAAGACCATATCCGACGTAGCGTCCGTGAAACTGCAGAAAGACGATGTCTGGACCGAATCGAAGCTGCGCAACCTTATCCAGGCGAAATTAGGGGATAAGACGCTGTTCGTCGTCTCCAACCGCGAGCCGTATATGCACGTTATGGACGAGGCGGCGGGCTCGGTGGCCTGCATCCGGCCGGCGAGCGGCGTTGTCACGGCGATCCATCCGATCCTCTGCGCCTGCGGCGGCACATGGATCGCGCACGGCGGAGGCAATGCCGACCGGAAATATGTCAATTCCAAAGATAAGCTCGGCGTCCCTCCGAATGATAACCGGTATATCCTCAAACGCGTCTGGCTTACGAAGCAGGAAGAGGACGGATATTATTACGGTTTTTCCAATGAAGGCCTCTGGCCCTTGTGCCACAATACCCACACGCGGCCTTTGTTCCGGGAAGAGGATTGGCAGCTCTACAAACAGGTCAACCGGAAATTCGCCGATAGCCTGCTTGAAGAGCTTCCCGCGCAAAGCCCGTTCGTTTTTATCCAGGATTATCATTTCACTCTGCTGGGACAGATGATCAAGGAGAAGCGGCCTGACGCCAAGATCGCCCTTTTCTGGCATATCCCGTGGCCCACGCCCGAGGCGTTCCAGATATGCCCGTACCAGAAAGAGATCCTGGACGGGATGCTCGGCTGTGATCTGATCGGGTTCCATGTGCAGAATCACTGCAATAATTTCCTCGACACGGCCAACCGGCTGCTGGAATCTCGCGTCGATACGGAGAAATTCAGCGTCGTGCGGTCTGAGAAAGAGACGTTCGTGCGCTCGTTCCCCATCAGCGTCGACACGAATCCCGGGGGCGGCGTGTCCGAGCGCGATACGAGGCGCAAAATGGAGCGGCTCCGCCAGGAGTTCAATCTGAAGGATATGATCGTGGGCGTCGGAGTGGACCGCATCGATTATACCAAAGGGCTTGTCGAGCGGATCCTCGCCATCGACCGCTTTTTCGAGAAGTATCCGCAGTACCGGGGAAAGGTCGTATTCGTCCAGCTTGCGTCCCCGAGCCGCACCCACATCAAGCGCTACCACGATCTCATATCGGAGATCGACGAGCTGGTGGAGAAGAAGAACTGGAAGCATATGGACGGCGCATGGAAGCCGATCCTGTACCTGAAACGCCATTTTTCCGCTGATGAGATCGCTCCGTTCTACGCGATGGCCGATTTCTGTATCGTCAGTTCGCTTCACGACGGCATGAACCTGGTGGCGAAGGAATACGTTTCGGAAAAACGCGACGACCACGGCAGCCTGATCCTGAGCCAGTTCACCGGCGCTGCCCGGGAACTGACCGACGCGATACTGATCAATCCCTATTCCATCGAAGAGTTCGCCGACAGTATATTGCAGGCGGTCGAGATGCCCCTTGAAGAGCAGGTCAGGCGCATGCAGAACATGCGCAGGATCGTTTCCGAGAATAATGTGTACCGCTGGGCGGCTAATATCATCACGGACCTGACCGCTTTGAAGAACGTCTGACATGAGATATCTCCTGAAGGAGTGGGGCGCTTTAACAAGGCGGATCAAGGCCGGGCGGTTGTTGTTGTTCTTTGATTTCGACGGGACGCTTGCGCCCATCGTATCCAGGCCGGCACAAGCCGGATTGCCTGGTTCGACGAAGTCATTGCTGCGCAGGATCGCGGGTATGTCTTCGTGCCGGGTTGCTATTGTCAGCGGCAGGGCGCTTGAGGATATCAGGAAAAAGGTCGGCCTCAAGGGCGTCGTATATGTCGGCAATCACGGCGTGCAGGTCGCAGGGCCCGGCGTGCGTCATACCGTGCGGCTGAGCGCAGGGTACCGCCAGGCGATCGGACTGTTACAGCCGATGATCGCGGAAGCGGTCCGGAAATACAGAGGCGTTTTGATCGAAGACAAAGGGTGTACGCTTTCCGTGCATTACCGCCGCGTATCCGCCGGGCAAAGGCGCGCGGTGCGCAATGCCGTTGATAGAATCGTGCGTTCGTACGGCTCCGGACGTCTCGTCAGGATCAGGCACGGCAAGATGGTCGTTGAGATCAGGCCTGCGGCCGGGTGGGATAAAGGAAGCGCAGTGAGGTGGCTTATCGAACGATGGGGCGCGATGGATAAAAAGTTTGTATCAATCCCGTTGTATTGCGGGGATGACTCGACGGATGAAGATGCGTTCCGCGCGCTTGCGCACAAAGGCATCACGGTCGTCGTGGGCAGGCGCAGGCCAAGCGCAGCGCGGTACTATCTCCGTTCTCAGGACGAAGTGGACGAGCTTTTAAAGCGTATTGTCGCGCAAAGGGCGTGAATATCATGGATCCCTCACAGCAGGCAAAAGAGCCATTCAGGTTCCACACGCGGCTGAACCTTACTGAATTGACCGGATTGCGCGCGTCAGTCCTGCCGCAGCTCTTGAAGTTGATCAAACAGGTCCCCGGCGCATGCATCTATCATCATACCCACCGGTTCCTCGAGCAGCACCAGTATCTGTCGCCTGAGCCGCCGAATGATTTCGCGTACTGGGTGAGCGAGGTGATCGGCGAGGATGAACTTGCAGAGCAGCTTGCCAGTATCGATACCGTTCAATTCCCCACGATCCGCAGCCTCCGCGATCAGATAGCTCAAACCATCGAGACATATGTTGCGCAGAATCCGCTGGCAACGCTGCGTTTTGCCGGCGCGGGAGAAGAGTTCCATTTCATCAAGTCGGTCAGTTTTATCGTGCCGACGCCGTATATCGCGAACAACCTCGGAGAGTTCGCTCAGATACTCGAAAAGATCACCATCGATTCGATATACTTCCATGTGTTCGAGGCCCGGCTGCGCCTTGAGCATCAGACCAATGATTTTTCCAACTGGATCGATACCGCGCTGGGCTGCGCCGATATCGCCGGGAAGCTTGCGCGCCTGGATCCGTATGCCTACACCATGGAGGAGTTGCGCAGGCGCATCATTTCAATCGTAAGGGCAGGATATGCCAAGACTTGATGATTATATCCCTGTCGTGACCCAGCCGGTCATCGACGATCTGCGGCTCCTTGCCGAGAAGCTGCGGGGGAAGGTCATCCGCAATATCAATTCGACCGCTGTCGGAGGCGGCGTTGCGGAGATCCTCAACCGTATGGTGCCGTTCCTGCAGGAACTGGGCATTGACGCGCGCTGGGACGTCATTAAAGGCGGGGAGCGGTTCTTTGCCGTTACCAAGAAGTTCCACAATGCCCTGCATGGCAAGTCAGAGCGTATTACCGATGATGATCTGCAGGCTTTTATTCAGACCAGCCGGACGAACCTGGCCGAGATGGACCTGAGCGGGGACATCATATTCGTCCACGACCCCCAGCCGATCATTCTGGTCGAGAAGAAGGCGTCGAACAAGTGGATCTGGCGTTGTCATGTGGATGTTTCCGAGCCCCAGCACAAGGTGTGGGATTTCTTGATGCAATATATTCCCCGTTACGACGCGGCGGTGTTCTCTGCGCCGTCTTTTTCCCGGCCGTTGCCCGTGCGCCAGTTCCTTATCTCTCCGTCCATCGATCCGCTGAGCGATAAGAACAAAGAACTGCCGCAGTCAGCGATCAACGCCGTGCTCGACAAATATGAGATCCCCCGGGACAAGCCGCTGATCACGCAGATATCGCGGTTCGACCGTTTAAAGGACCCGGTCGGCGTGATCGAGGCGTATAAGCGGGTCAAGAAATACAACGAGTGCCGGCTCATCCTTGCGGGAGGCACGGCGACGGACGATCCTGAGGGGCTCCAGGTGCTTGAGGAGGTCAGGGAACGCGCGGGCAAAGATAAGGATATCCATATCCTGCTCATGCCGCAGAACGACATCGACGTCAACGCGCTGCAGCGCGCCTCGACCGTTATCATGCAGAAATCCCTGCGCGAAGGGTTCGGCCTGACCGTGTCCGAGGCGCTGTGGAAGGCAAAACCGGTCGTCGCCTCTCATGTCGGCGGGATCCCTTTACAGATCAAGAATAAGTATTCCGGCCTTTTGTGCCGTTCCATAGACGGCGCCGCGTTCGCGGTAAAGCAATTGCTCAACAACCCCGGATATGCCAAAAAGCTCGGGGAGAACGGCAGGGAGCATATACGCAACAACTTCCTGCTGACGCGGCACCTCAAGGATTACCTGCTGTTATTTTTGTCTTTGTATCATGCCGAAGACGTGGTATATTTGTAACCGATACACGGCTATGTAAATTAACCCCTCCCGGGGCATCCAGGCCGCAGCCATCACGGTGCCCCATGAAGATCCTGTTCGAGTTCGAAAAAAAACCGCTTTATTTCGAGGATCCCGTCAAAATAATCTCGTGTTATCATCCTGCCCGCCTGAACGCATGTTTTGACATGATCGAATCGGCTCTTGCCTGCGGACTGACCGTGGCGGGGTTTTGTTCGTATGAGGCGGGGTATGCGTTCGAAAAGAAACTGTGGCATGACAAACAGGATGATTTTCCCCTCCTGTACATGGGATGCTATCGGGCGCCGACTTTGCCGGGCGCTTATTCGCGCACGGCGTGCGGCCCGTACGCGTTAAACGATATTGTCATTAATACTGCGCAGGACAAATATTTTAAGGATATCGATGCGATCCGCAGGTATATCGCCTGCGGCGACGTGTATCAGATAACCTATTGCATCAAGATGCGGTTCCGATGGGACGGGGATGCATTTGGTTTGTACCGGGTGCTGTATCGCATGCAGCCGGTGCCGTACCCCGCGTATTTGGAAACGGATCGCTTCCGTATTTTGTCATTATCTCCGGAAATGTTCCTTAAAAAATCCGGCTCTTTCATAAAGACCAAGCCTATGAAAGGGACCTGGCCGCGGGGCAGCAATCCGATCAGCGACCTGGCCGCAGGTCTGCGTCTGCATTTTGACAAAAAGAACCGCGCCGAGAACTTGATGATCACCGACCTTTTGCGCAATGACCTGGGCAGGTGCGGGAAGGATATCGCGGTGCCTGTTTTGTTCGAAGTCGCGCAATATAATCTATTGTATCAGATGACCTCGACCGTGACTGCAACTGTCAGGAAGGATATTCCCGTTCGCGAACTTTTCGCGTCGGTGTTTCCGTCGGGCTCGGTGACCGGCGCGCCCAAGATCCGGGCGATGGAGATCATTCGGGAGCTGGAGAACGAGGAGCGAAGGATCTACACCGGGGCGATCGGATATATACTGCCGAACAGAGATATGTTCTTCAACATACCGATCCGGACGTTGCTGCTGCGGGATGGGACTGGCGAGATGGGCATCGGCGGCGGCATAGTGTGGGACTCCACTCCTCAAGGCGAATGGGACGAAGGCATGCTCAAATCCCAGTTCCTAATGAAGACGTTTTAGCTAACCCCAAGAGCTATAATTAATTACAATTTAATTCTTTTTGCGTCAATTTGTATTCTAGTAGGAATTAATTTGTAATTCTTTGTTTCGCAATGGTTTAGCTAAAGCGTCTTGAATTGTGTGGAGATGGTGGGGGGGGAAGTATTTGGAGGAGATGATGATGTTCTTGATGTTGTATTCTTTCAGTATCCGATATACGTCTGTCTGTTCTTCGGGGGTCGGGCTTCTGAAATGCGCTTCCATCAGATATTTGAAGCCCGGCTGTGATGTGTAGTAATCGATGTATTTGTCGTCGATGCGCGCGATCTGGCCCTGGAAGAGAGGATGCTCGTGGACGGTCTGAAAGTATTGGGTTTCCTTGTTGTAATAGCCCACGCTTTTGTAACTGGTCTGCCAGCCAAGCGGCAATACGAGGACCGGAGAACCTTTGTCGCGCTGCGCCAGGTCAACATAAACCTGCGGCACGGTCAGATCAAGTAAAGGATAGGATCCTGGAAGGAATTCAATGATCTGCAGGATTATCAGGAACGTTCCCACGCACACGCCGCTTTGAATGAACAATCGTTTCATCCTCAGGAATTGCTCCGCGCCGAACCCTGCCACGATATAGACTGAGACCAGCGTTACAAACACGAATCTGACCGGGATCCTCATCTGGCGCAGCGGGCCGATGCACAAAAGATTGTAGGGGGCAAGAGCACGGAGGTTCGCATGAGGCCCGAAAAGTAACGGCCCTGCGGCCAGCAAATAAAAGACCGTTCCGGTTATCACCCAGAAAAGCACGATCTTCTTTTTGTAAGCGACCAGGCGGTTGATCCTCAAAAGCGCAAGGCAGGCGAAAAAAAGCGGGACATATCCGGCGAATGCGTTGGTTACATGCGCCAGAGGAGTGGCCAGCGACGGCACTGTGCGGTATGCCGCAAGCAGCGGCGAGGGCCGCAGCAAGCCTGCCCAATGGATCGAGAAATAATCGATAGCCGCGTCAGGCCATACGGGTAATCGCGTCTGAACAGCGGCTGTCGCGCGTATGAGCCCGATAAGATACCACGATGCGAGCCCGAGGAATATCGCAGCCGATATTGCGGCATTCATCCTGAAACCGCTGTGAAGCGTCTTGCGTTTTCGCGCGGAGAAGAACACGACCATGAACACGGCAAGTATGGTCAAAAATAAAAAATACGTCTGGTCTTCGAACAGGCACAGCGCATACACGGCCGCGGCGCCGGCGCCAAAGCGGAGCCTGCCGTAACCGAGGAATTTCCAGAAGAAAAATATGAACCAGGGGAAGAACCACACCGACGAGAAATGAAGGAAATAACAGCTTTGCATGATGACATAGGGGCAGAACGCCAGGGTGATGCCCGCCCAGAAGCCCGCGAATCTGCTGCGGGTATACCATGACACGAGCATGGACATGCCGACGCCCGTCAGGACGAACTGCAGGAAGAACACGAGGTTCATGCTGACGATCGGTGAGAAGAACGCCTGGAACGGCAGAGAGAGCAAACCGGAGGTGATGATATAATTATGAAGGAAAAGCGAAGGTGTCTGCGGATAAAAGATGTATCCGGTGGTGAGTTTGAAGAAATCAAGGCCGGTCAGGATCGTTTTTTTCAAATGCCAGATGTTCCATGCCGATAAATAGGTATCTGTTTGTTCGAAACCCGGCAGACGGAACGACATGGTCAGGCAGAGCGGATAGGTATAAAGAAAAGCGATGGCAACGAGGGCGAGGATGATGAAAAAGATCGATATATGCCGTGGCTGCATGGGTTCAAGCCAGTTTTCTGCCGTTTGCGTCAAAGATACTGAATCGGGCAATACCGGTTTTCTGGAGCACGAACTTCAGCGCAGTCGCAATAACCCCGGCGCCGTAGCCGATGGACCTGCGCAAACCGATGGACGAAGATTCTTTTGTGTACCGGGCAGGCGAGGTTATTTCGCCGATCCTGCAGTTGAAATAAACCGCCTGCGCGAGCAGTTCATTGTCGAACACGAAATCGTCGGAGTTCTCAAGCAGCGGCAGACGCGCGAGCGCGTCCCTCGAGAATGCGCGGTATCCGGTATGGTATTCCGAAAGCTTTTGTCCCAGGAGGATATTCTCGACGAACGTGAGTATCCTGTTCGCTGCGTATTTATACAGGGGCATGCCTCCTTTGAGCGCCATGCCGCCGAGGATCCGCGAGCCCAGCACGATGTCGAACATATCCGATGCGACCAGCCCGGCCATTGCGGTGATGAGCTTCGGAGGGTACTGGTAATCCGGATGGAGCATGATGACGATGTCCGCATTGCGCTTGAGCGCCTCGCGATAACAGGTTTTCTGATTGCCGCCGTAGCCCGTATTGCTGTCATGGCGGTATACGGAAAGACCCATTTCGCCGGCGACGTCGACGGTCCGGTCCTTGCTGCAGTCATCGGTCACGAGGACTTCGTCGACGACTCCCATCGGGATCTCGCGGTATGTCTTGGCAAGCGTCTTTTCCGCATTGTACGCGGGCATGACCACGACCACTTTTTTGCCTTCAAGCATACGCGCCTCGTCAGAATTTACAGGTCGTTTTTATCTGGAAGAAATCTCCCCGCGTCGTATTCCGGGAATAGACATCGCGCAGATACGTAAAGGTGATGCCGGCGACGGGCGTGCGCACGTACACGTCGGCGCCGATCGACATGGATTCCCGCCTGCTGTCGCTTACCTTCGCGCCGTTGACCTTTTTGCTTGAGCTCTGCATCCAGTTGAACGAGGGGCCTGCTTTTAATATTTTCGTCAACTGAATGCCGGGCAGGAACTGCAGATATATCTCGTCGCCCGGGGATACCTTTGTCGCGGGGTTTTCCAGCCGGAAATAATACTTCGCGACCGCGTCGACGCTGTATCTGCCCCATTGTTTATACAGAAAGACCATCGGCTTGATGTCATACTGGTTGGTCCCGTAATTGACGGTCTTTGCGCTGTCATATTTGCCGTTGCGGAATTTTACGAACAGCGCAGGCAGGATGTCCGCCTGTTTGACCGGCAGGAAGTGTCCGATGCCCAGGTTGATATCGCCGACGCCTTCAGACGACATATGGTAGGCGCCGCTGCGCGTATTGCCGGCAGCGAACATCGCGGTCAGCACCAGGTCGGGCGTGTAATAACAATACCGGAGGATTTCCTCGTTCTTGACGTAGTCATAATCGTTGTGACTGACCACGCCTTTGGCATTCGTGTATTTGTCCGCAGTGTAGTAGGCGGAATAGGTGAGGATATAATGGCCTTGGGGAGCCCGTACCCCGTCGTAGAAATTCACCGCGAGCGCATGGGTATGCACCGACGCAGCAAGGATGCATGGGAGGAGGATACGCGCTGTTTTTCGCATGATGAAGCTATTATAATTGACTTATCCTGCGCATGCAATATTTTTAACTTTATATTCTCGCGCGCCGGGGTATAATAAATCATGCTCCCGAGGAAACGCCGCTGGCAGGTATATATATTGCAGTGCAAAAACGGTTCGTTATACACCGGCATGACCTGCGATGTCGAACGCAGGTATAAGGAGCACGTGCGGGGAAGCGCGCGGTACACGAGTTATAATCCTCCGGTCAGGCTGCTGTATGCCGAAGACTGCGCTGACCGGTCGAGCGCATTGAAAAGAGAATGTCAGATCAAATCATGGCCGCGCAGTAAAAAGCTGGCTCTGGTAGACAACGGTGCGCAATGCGCCCGGCGCGCGCGGCGCAGGGCGGCGGAAAGAAGGAGCGTATGAGCTTATTTACGGTGGACCGGTCTTTGTGTAAAGGGGACGGCCGCTGCGCGCAGGTTTGTCCGGTCGGCCTGATCGTCATGAACGAGGAGGGAATACCCGTTCCCGTCGAGGGCGCCGGAGAGCGGTGCATTAACTGCGGCCATTGCGTCGCGGCCTGCCCGCACGGAGCATTATCGCTTGCGGCTATGCCGGCGTCCGATTGCAATGTGCTGCCTGCGGGATGGAATCTGACCGTTCCCCAGGTCGAGCAGTTGTTAAAGGGCCGCAGGTCGATACGACTGTTCAAACCCGACATTGTCGAGCGGCCCATGATCGAGCGTATGATCGACACGGCCCGGTACGCGCCGTCGGGCACGAACCGCCAGCCGGTCCGGTGGGTCGTGGTGCATGAAACGCAGAAAGTCGCGGCGATCGCCCAGGAGACCATATTCTGGATGAGATCTTTGATCAAGGAAAAGTCTCCGATGGCGGAGGCGCTGAAGTTTGAGAATCTGATCGCCGGATGGGACGCGGGCAAGGATTTTATCTGCCGCAATGCGCCGCACCTTGTTCTGCTCTACGGAATAAAGGACGATATGATCGCCCAAAGCGCGTGCGTGATCGCAGGGGAATATTTCGAGCTTGCAGCCCTGCCGCACGGGATCGGCACCTGCTGGGCAGGGTATGCCCAGATGGCGCTTAACCAATGGCCGCCTGCTGCCGGCATCGTGAACATATCGAAGAAATGCGCCTGTTTTGCGGCGTTCCTTATCGGATATCCGCTTTACGCATATGCCAGGATCCCTCAGCGCAACGATCCCGATATCACATGGCGATGATATTTGAAGTCAGGGTCGGCTTGCGCGATTCAAACGCCGGCCGGGCGGATATTATCAGATGCGTCCTGGTCAATGCCGGCGTTGCCGACAGCCGGATCATCGAGCAATATCGCGCGGATAGATGCACGCTTTCGTGGTACGAACGATCGCGCGCGCAGGCAGATATGCATGCCCGCCGGATACGGTCGTTGAAGCTCAAAGGCGCAGCAGTATCGGTGGCGGGGATAAAGGATGAGGATTGGACCACGCGCTGGAAAAAATATTTTAAGCCGTTCAACATAACGCCCGATATACGCGTGGTCCCTTTGTGGACGAAGCATGCCAGGATCCCTGCGGGGGCGATCCCGGTTTATCTGGACACGACGTTCGCTTTCGGTTCAGGTTTGCACGCAACGACCCGTATGATGGCCGGGTTCCTGCGGCGCTGCCGGGGCCGCATGGGCAGGTTTCTCGATATCGGCACCGGTTCCGGGCTTCTGGCGCTTATCGCCCGGGCCTATGGCGCGGCGAACGTATACGCAATAGATATCGATCCTGTCGCGGTCAAGACCGCTTTCGCCAACTGCAAGGCAAATCGCTGCGCGTTCGAATATCTCAAGTCAGTTTCTTTTGAGGATTTCCGGATCAATGGGCGATTCGATTTTGTCGCAGCGAATCTCCTGACCCAGGACCTGATACGGCTGCAAAAAAAGCTTGTCGGCGCAGTCGCTCCGGGAGGGTTTCTGGCGGTTTCGGGGATATTTCACGATAATTATCCGCTGTTCCGCAGGAGGTTCTCATCCCGCGCCCTTGTTCGCGTTGCGGTTGCGCATAAAAAAAATTGGTACGCAGTCCTTTTCAGGAAAAGGGCGCCTGCCGTATCGTCCGTCAGCAGGCAGGGCCAAGTTTCTGTTGAATAACGGCGTATTTTATAGTAATATAAGCCATTATGGCGCAGGTAGCTTTTAACACCCAGAACAAGAAGTTCCTTGCTGAATTCGATCAGTCTCTGACCGCTCAAATGATCATAAAGAGCCTGCCCTTTGAGGGGGTGATCAGTGTTTGGGGGGATGAGATATATGTCGATACAGGCATCCAGGCGTCGGATCTCCACGCGACCATGGAGGTGAATGTCGGCGATGTCGGATACCGCCATGAGGAAAAAAGATTGTGCGTCTTTTTCGGACGGACGCCGGCAAGCACTTCGGACCGGCCGGTGCCCGCGTTCCCTGTTGTGGTCATCGGCAGGATATTGTGCCCGCCTGAAGAATTACGCTGTATCAAGGCAGGAGATACAATCAAGATCCTCCTGAACGAAGAGAAACCTCAGATCCCGGCAGCTTCCGCAGGAGACAGAAAGCTGACCCAGGCCGAGATCGACGAGCTGGTTAAAAAATTGCTGGCGGCGAAATCTGCCGGCCAGAGCGCAAAACGCGCATGAGGGAACATGATCCAATTCGCTGATCTGAAGGGGCGGATCAAGGCCGCCGGGTATGAAACGCTCCGCACTGAAAGCGATACGTATTTCGAGGTGGTTTTTCTCAAGGCAAAACTGGAAGATCATATCACAGCTTTGAACGAGCTGTTCGGCAAAATAGCGTGGCCGTCTGATACGCCGGTTTCCGCGGAGGTCAAAAAAGCCATTGCGCAGTACGGCAGCGTCATGGCAGGCCAGACGCTGTACGCCGAGCAGGAAGGCGGCAATGTGGTGTTCGCGATGCTCTGGCCATGGGGGGACCGGGAGCATATCACGCTTAAGGCCGGCGAGACGAAATAAGGCCGGACCGGATGCTATAGCAGGAGGGATGCATGAAACGGCTGGTGTTGCTTGCGGCAGGGGTGTTGTGTTTATCTATCTTATCCAAAGGAGCTGAAGCTGTGGAGAATCCGATCGTCGTTCTTGAGACAACGCAGGGGGCCATGGAACTCAAACTCATGGCTGATATCGCGCCGAAGGCATGCGAAAACTTCGTGAAGCTCGTCGAGAAAGGGTATTACGACGGCCTGATCTTTCACCGGGTCATCAAGCAGTTCATGATCCAGGGAGGGGACCCGACCGGCACCGGCAGGGGCGGGCAGTCGATATGGGGAAAGCCGTTCGAGGATGAGGTGCGCAAAGACGTCAGGTTCGATAAGCCCGGTATCCTCGCGATGGCCAATGCGGGGCCGAACACCAACGGATCGCAGTTCTTTATCACCACAGTGCCCACGCCCTGGCTTAACATGAACCACACGATATTCGGGGAGCTTGTCGCCGGAGCGGATGTCCTGAAGAAGATCGAAACGACGCCTGTCGGGCCGCAGGACCGGCCGGTCACGGAGCAGAAGATCATAAAGGCGTTCATCAAGAAATGATTCCGGCATGAAAGCCCGGGAGCCAGAGCTTTCCCGGGCTTTCTGTATCGTGCGGAGCGTGATGCCCAAAAACAAGGTCATAGTAACATTCATCGTTTCGTTTTTTGCCTGCCTCAGTCCCTTTGCCGAATGTTGCGCGCAAAGCGCGCCTGTCCTGTATAACCGATCCGAGTTCAACAAGTCTATCAAATATTACCGCACCCGCGCCGATTCGGGCGATCTCGACGGGTATCTTAACCTTGCAGTCATCCTCAAGGACCTCGGCCATTACCGGCAGGGAATCCGCGTGCTGAAAAACGCCGCGGTCCGGTTCCCGAAGGAGGCCCGCATCCTCAAATTGCTTGCCCGGTTCTATTTCCTGAACGGCGAGCCGCACAAAGCCGTGGATGTGCTGCAGGGGTTTGTCCGGGGCGGCGGTCAGGATGGTGACGCGCTGCTTTTGCTCGGCTTGTGCTTTGAGAGCATAGGGCGCGATACCGATGCCGACGGGTATCTGCACCGGGCGCTTGAGCGCGACCCGGATAACGTGATCGCGCATCTGACCCTTGCGGATATTTATTACCGCAGCGGCCGGCTTAAGGAATCCGACGCGCAGTATAAGGCGGTCAATCTGCTTGATGCCAGCATCCAGCATATCTATGCGTATTGGGGCGCGGCGCTGGTGAAGCTCGGGAATTATCGCGAAGCGTACAAGATATATGAAAAGATGCGCGGCCGCGACCCTTCGGATCCGATCGTCCGTGCGCAGCTTGAGATGATCCGCGCAAAGCTCGGGGAATCGTTTTTTGCGCAGGAAAAAGAAAAGCGCCTCGAGCGCAAGCGATTGAAAAAAGTGTTTGTAAAACCGGCTGATATTCCCGCAACGGTCCCCCGCGTACGGGTCGGGTTGGTGGATGCTGCTGACGAGGCGGAACTCATGGTGTCTACCGCGTACACGATCAGGTCTAAACAGGGCGGTTTTTTGATCAGTAAAGGCAGCCCGGGCCAGGTCTGCAGTGTTTCCGCCACCGCCGATAATAAGATCGTCTGTCAGTTCAGCGGCGGGGAGCGGGTGGTCGTCGACGAGCCGGTTGTGTTCGAGCCCGATACGGGCAGGGGTACGTGCACGATATTCGGCGTCGTGGTGGGAAAGGACAGTTTCTGGCACCGGAACGATGACCGTTCGTACCGCGGTATGATCGAGGTCTCGGCGCACGGTTCCACAGTGCGGCTTATCAACGTATTGAGCATGGAAGAGTATCTGTACAGCGTCGTTCCGTCGGAAATGCCTTCGACGTGGCCGTTCGAGGCCCTGAAATCGCAGGCAGTCGCGGCGCGGTCAGAGGCAATGCATAAGATCGGCAGGCATAAGGCGGACAAATATGATTTTTGCAGCGATGTGCATTGCCAGGCGTACTCGGGCGTCGAACGGGAGACTGCGGCGACGAATCTGGCCGTTGACGAAACGCGCGGGATGGTGCTGTATGCGGACGGCAGGCCGATCGACGCGGTATATTCGAGCTGCTGCGGGGGGCATACGCAGGATAATATATTCGGCCGGGAGCCGAAAACGATCCCCTATTTTAAAGGCACGCCTGATATGTTGCCCCCTGAGGAAACGTTTCCTTTGAGCCCCGGTGGCCTTGAGAGCTGGATTAAAGACCCTCCGGAAGGTATCCTCTGCAATATACCCGAATTTGCCCGTGCGAGTAATTTCAGGTGGGTGCGTATATATACCGCAGCGGAAATGGATGCGTTCGCTGCCAGGCTGGGGGATGTGGGCAGGGTGTCTAAGATCGTGATCATCAAACGCAATCCGTCAGGCCATATCGCCGCGTTGAAACTGATCGGAAGCAGGTCCTCGTATCTTATAGAAAAAGAATTGAATATCCGCAAATCGTTCGGAGACCTTCGAAGCAGTATGTTCAAAGTCGAGGCCCGGTACGACCGCGATCAGAATCCATTGCAATTCGTTTTTTACGGCGGAGGATGGGGGCATGGCGTGGGCATGTGCCAGGCCGGCGCGTGCGGCCTCGCGAATAGAGGCAAAACGTATAAGGATATTCTTGAGCATTATTTCAAGTCCGCTGAAATTAAAAAAATGTATTAGGTTTTTTGTTGATAAAAGGGCTAAAGCAGTATACAATATTGAAATATATGAAAGGAGTTGCCATGAAAAGATTTCCATTCGTCCTTAAAACGGGTTTTATATGCATTGCGGCTCTTGCAATGGCATCCGGTTCATTCGCCCAACCCCAGCCGACAGCGCAGGTGGATAACAATGCCGGCACTGCGGCAATGCCTCCGTACAGCGGCCCCAAGGCCCGCATCGCGGTCGCTGAATTCGATGTGAAGGCAGCCAGGGCTGACGGAGAGATCGGAACGGGGCTGCGCGAGATGCTCGTGACCGCACTCATGAATTCCAACCGGTTCCGCGTTGTCGAACGGCAGGTGCTCAACGCCCTGATGCAGGAACAGGAACTCGCTTCATCGGGCGCTGCCCAGGCCGGAGGAGTTCAGCGGGGCCAGATCAAAACCGCCGACATCATGATAACCGCTGCGGTAACCGAGTTCGAGCCTGCGGCATCCGGCGGCGCCGTCGGGCTTGGCGGCGGCGGAAATATCGGCCGCGGCGTTCTCGGAGCAGTGCTGGGCGGTTCCAAGAACAAGGCGCACATGGCGCTGGATATACGGATCCTCGATACCTCGACCTCGGAGATACTCGCCGCAACGCGGGTGCAGGGCCAGGCGACCGACATGCAGGGCGGGATACTGGCGGGATTTCTGGGCAGCTGGGGGCTCGGGGCGGGATTATCGGGGTATGCCAATACTCCCATGGAAAAAGCCATACGCGTCTGCATTATCGAGGCGGTCAAATATATATCGCAGCAGGTGCCGGCGAATTACTATAAATATTGATGGCCGCGGAGAAAAAGATATTCCACGGAAAGCTCCTGCGGTTGTACGCGCGTTCGGTCAGGCTGCCCAACGGGTATGTCGCCGCACTGGAGGTCATCAAACATCCCGGCGCGGCGCTTGTCATACCGTTTATCAACCGCGATACCGTGATCATGCTGCGCCAGCTGAGGCCGGTGATCGGCGCTTATTTATATGAACTTCCAGCCGGAACGCGCGGACGCGCAGAATCGGCTGCCGCCTGCGCCCGGCGCGAAGTGATAGAAGAGACCGGCTATGCCGCAGGGTCGCTGAAGCGGCTGGGAATGATCTATCCGGTGCCCGGATATTCGACCGAGAAGATCGATATATTCGTTGCCCGGAACCTGCGCAAGGCAGCGGTCAGGCCTGAGCAGGATGAGGTCCTGGAATGTATTCCGATGAGCCGCGCCGCGGTCCGTCGGATGTTCAAGAACCGCAGGATCGTCGACGCGAAGACGATCTGCGCGCTTTCTTTTATCGGCTGGCTGTAATAAAAAAGCGTCAACGCAATGCGCCTTGTTCGATGCAAATATAATTCGGAATACCGCTGGGGCATCCTCAAAGATGCCGACGTCGTGCTCCTGAAAGAGCCTCCTTTTCGCGCGATCGTCCCCTCCAAGACAACCATTCCTCTATCGAAACTCAAATTCGCAGTGCCTGCAGAGCCGACCAAGATCGTCCTTGTAGGATTGAATTACCGCGACCACGCGGTTGAATTGAACATGCCGCTTCCCATAGACCCGGTCATATTTCTGAAGCCTCCGACCGCGCTTCTGGCGCACAAGCAGAAGATCGTCCTTCCCAAAGGAGTTGACCGCCTCGATTATGAAGCGGAAATGGCACTGGTCATACGCAAAGAGGCGAAGAATATCCCTGTCGAGGACGCGGCCGGGCATATTCTCGGGTACACCTGCCTGAACGACGTGACCGCGCGCGATGTGCAGAAAAAAGACGGCCAGTGGACCAGGGCGAAATCGTTCGACACGTTCTGCCCGGTCGGCCCCTGGGTCGAGACCTCGTTCGATCCGTCCGCGACC
>Ga0302251_1001094_pt1 | contig 18563 bp, 15 predicted proteins | sample AAG_RA_Gln_MG_FD_193534 | JGI IMG/M metagenome (GOLD analysis project Ga0302251, IMG submission 193534) | Enriched activated sludge microbial communities from anaerobic digester in WTTP, New Holstein, Wisconsin, United States - AAG_RA_Gln | ecosystem: Engineered > Bioreactor > Anaerobic >...
ATAAAAAACTCATCATTTTGCATAATAGCACAACACAGAAACTTTTACCAGGATTATTGACAAAAAGAATGGCTTGAAATCGTGGAGGCCTGTAAAGATTCCTCGGTGTCAGGAATACGGTCCTTTTTCTGACTACGAAAATATAGGCCAAAAATAATCACTCAGAACCTTATCACTGTTATGACTTGAAGGCCCTGTGAGACTTTATGACGTTTTTCTATAGAAAGAACAGCCTACCCACCCCGACATCGTCTCAAAGATATATTACAAAATCGTAATATATCTTTTTAAGATTACCTTGGAGGATCTTCATACTTTGATATGGAAATTTTCATAATAGGGGGAACAACATATTTACCACAGTTCCTACCATTTTCTTCGAAATGTCTCCACGAAATATCTCTATCCTTATACCCCTATATTCTTTCATTATTTGGAGGTGGTATTCGGTGAAACATTTCCCAATGCGGAGGGCACACATCTTTTTCATTATCGCAGTGCTCTTTCTACTCATTCCCTATGTATCGGGCTGCGGAGGCAGCGGTAGCGGCGTCAGTATGGAAACATTCCCCGGCAGCAACGTTAAACTTGACGGAACTGTAGACTGGAACAAGGTCTTTACCACAAAAGATCAGACCGTAACTGCGCAATGCTTTGGCGGGTATTACAGCGATGTCGGCAATTGTGTAAGGCCAACACATGACGGCGGCTTTATTGTCGCAGGATCCTCACAATCAACTGATGGCGATCTGCAGACTTCAGGCAACCACGGCGGTGGCGATGTCTGGATAATCAAATTTTCAAGTGGCGGAACAATCGAGTGGCAGAAGTGTTATGGCGGAAGCGACTTTGACTGTGCCTATTCCGTTCAGGAGACCAAGACCGGTTCCAGTACATATGATGGATATGTTTTCGCAGGCGTGACGCGCTCCCATGATGGTGATGTGCAAAGCCGAAAGGATAAGACTGCTACCGACAATGATATGTGGATAGCAAAGATTGACACACAAGGCGCTCTTGTATGGGAAAAGTTTATAGATGGCGGTGGCTCTGAGAGTATACGCTCAGTCTGGCAGGCAAATGACGGAGGCTATGTCATTGCTGCCGGGTATAATGGCGAGGCATATGTAGCAAAATTTGACAATACCGGAAGCCAAGGTAACCCACCTAGCTTGAAATGGTCCAAAATTATAGGCGGCAGTGGCGTTGACTGGGCTGGTTCCGTGCAACAGACTTCTGATGGTGGGTATGTTATTGCAGGTTACACATCTTCCACCAGCGGAACTGGAATAAGCGGCAATCACGGCGGGTATGATGCATTGGTGGTAAAACTTGTGGAAGATGAAACCGGAAGCGGCGCAAACATAGAATGGTCACGCTGCCTGGGAGGCAGTTATGGTGACGAAGCCTATTCCGTGCAGCAGACCTCCGACGGTGGATATGTTATCGCTGGTGAAACAAAGTCAAATAATGGAGACATAAATGGTAACAATCCATATAATTATGACTGCTGCTGGGTTGTTAAACTTGATGAAACTGGAAACACTGTATTAATGCAGAACTGTATCAATAACGGACTCTATGGTTGTTATGGCAGTGCGGTGCAACAGACTTCTGATGGCGGATATGTTGTCACAGGAAATGCATATTATTCGGGCAACACTTATAACTGCTACGTGGCAAAATTAAACGGAGCTGGCGAATTGGTCTGGGCAAAATCACCCGGTGGCTCAGGCCCCGACTATGGATACTCAGTGTGTGAAGTGACTGGGAATTATCTCGTTGTGGGTGAAACCTATTCGACTAATAGCGGTGCGACAGGGTACCATGATGGTGGAGATGTGTTCCTGATAAAGATTGCTGACCAAGCACCGCCACAGCAGTCTCTTACTATAGAGAATGCGAAGGCAACGCCTGAGGAGTTTACCCCTCCAGATCAGACAACCAATATCACCGCTGATATAGTTGCGAAAGACTTAACACCAACCAATTTGAAGTGGGATATGGTCATAAAGAACAAAGACGGAGCCACAATAAAGACGTTTCCGACAGGAAACAGTCAATCCATCTCTGTTTCCTGGGATGGGAAAAATGATGCAAAAGATGTCGTTGACTTTGGTGAGTATACTTTCAATATTACTGCTTCATGCAATGAAGTTCCAGGGCCAGCAACTGCTACAGGAAAGATAAAGACAGTTCCTCCTTTTCCTACTCTCAAAGAATTAACATTCGATAATACTATTAACATTGCAGATGATAATGGAACAGCCCTTAAACCTACTTATTATCAGGTAACCAGTCAAGATACCGTACAGAATCCAGTAGCAATGTCTTTATCAAGCCTTACTCCGGGAACAGCTGTTTCTACAAGCAGCTCACAATCAAAAGCCATCATGCCCTTTACAGCTAAATGCTCCATCACTCTTGAACTCAAAAATTTCCCTGCACAAAAACAATCAGTTACGTATGAAGTGAGGATAAAATCTGTTGAAGACGGCTGGGTTTATGTTGAGAAAGCATACGCAAAATTTACCAAGGCAGGAAACGCCACGACTAAGGACGTTGATTTTAAAGTTCCGGGCAAAGTTCAAACGATCAAAAAGGTAAAGTTAGATTATAGACTTGTAACAGATGCGAGTAGTGGGACTGCCGAGACTGAATGGGAAGAAGATGTTGTCAAACCCACAGAACCTATATGGGTGACATTGGGTCCGCCATTAGACCCTATAGGCGCTCATGGTAAAGAAAAAGTTAGAATCAGACTTCTGGATATTGCCTGTTATTTAGCTGCTGATGCTACCAGCTCAGAAGAAGCTCGCGATCTTACATCTCAAAGATTATATTACTTTCTCAAATCAAACAATTTTGTTTATTACAATATGAAAAGTCACTTTTCCTTCAACAGGAGTAAGGGATATGTTTTTAATTACTATCAATTTGTGCAACCTATGCCTGTTTTAACGTCTGCTTCTAATACAACTCTCAATCCTACACCAACTTCCAGCCCTTCTCCTACTCCCGGTCTTCCAGAGCCAAAAGGTTTTTGGGGTGACTGTCAAGATGTCTCCTCATTCTATTTATTGTGCTGCAAATCTCTTGGGGTTGAAGGTAGATTGCGTCGTATTTACAAACTAAACCCCACTCCTGATGATAAAGGATTCTGGACAAACTTAATAACCACAAGCAGTACAGAAGAATTAATTAGTACAGGATCGACCACTTGGGCATATGAAGCCACCACAGCACGTCATTGGTATTTTTACTTACATCAGATGTCCAGCTTTGACTATAACATCTGGGATCCTCTTGTAAGCTTTGATACATCAACAGGAGGCCTTTTAGCGATTAACTTTTATTACCTTACTTATCAAGCCTATCTTGCAAACAATCCTGATGTCGATTGGAATAGACCCGATGGTATCATAGACCTGGATGATGTTGTATGGAATGAAAGATAAGTTGCCCATAATGATAATGAAAATAGAGAGGATTGGTGAATATGTTTAAAAGAATATATCTTTTCTCAATGATTTTAATATTTGCTTTTCTATTAATCGTCGGTATGAAAGCATCTGCAGATACGGATACAATGACTCCTATTTTTGATGGGAAAGTGGACCCAAAGCTGAAATTTCAAAGCTGTCATGGCTGGAAAGATTTGCCTATAACAGAATGGTCAGTTTTGGAAGCGAATGCTCCATGGGTTATGAAAAAATTCAAATCTCGCAAAAGCTCATATACCGAAGAAAACTGGGTGAGCGGCAACCCTCCTAATGCTCCTTATAAAATGGTAACGATTGAGAGTTGGAGCTTCGAGTATCCGGAAGACGCGGGTCTATACCCTGAAACAAACGTACTGACAAGCAGTACAGTTTTTCCAGGTTGGGCGAAAACTGCGGACATAGGTGATAAAACATGCTGGCTCACTCCATTCGATATGTTCTTTGTCAAGAATAAAACTCTGGTCAGAGTCTTCGTAAGTCCCCTCCAAATAGACGATGCAACCAAAAATTACACAAGAAAAATAGCTGAGAGCATCTGCAAAAAGCTATAAGCCTATCAACCTATGTTTATACGAGGTGGATGCCATAAGCTTCATAATACATCCACCTCGTATTTTCTTCCCTCATCCCCCCATCAGCTCATGACTCCCCTCATACTCCCTCTTCGCCTTCTCCATACTCGTCGCCACATAAAGCTCAGTCGTTTCCAGGAAGGCATGCCCCATCAGCTTCTTCGGCGTGAACAGATCCATCCCGTTCTCGGCACAGTGCGTTGTAAAGGCGTGCCGGAACGAGTGTTGTGAAAAGCTTCTCCTCATCGCCTCATACCTCTTTGAGATCCCTGTAATATACCTTGCCATACTTATTAACGATCCGGTATAGTGGGATATGCTGGCAGCACCGCACCGGGCCCGCGGCAGACACGCCTTCCATCCGCGGCATCAGTCCTTCGACGGCGGCCTGCCGCGACCCCTTATCTGGGTTCTGTGACATTGTCTTCTGCATCGCACATTGTTCAAGCGCCCCAGTAATCTCCGAGCTCCTCGATGTTTTGTCGGCACACCCCGAGGCCATAGTGCCGGCCTTCGGGCACTATGGCCTCTCGGCTGGGCGGCATCTTGAGATTGTCCTGTGGCGCTCGGCCCGGTCGCCGCTCCCCATCCGCGAGCCTTCCTTACTCCTTCTTTTCCTCGCCCGGAATCTGGGAGCTCGGCAAGCCGACCTGCGAGGCGCACGAAAGTCCTCTGCCCCGGCGAAAACTGCACGGCACTCGCAGTTCTGCGGCAAAACGCACTATTGTTGCGCCCAAAGGCGCAAAATATGCGTTGTTGCCACAGGCATCGGCGCAACCCTCACACGAAAGTCTGGGCTGCTGAAAAAAAGCTGCTGCGAGGCATTCGGCAGTTTGTCCCGTGGATGTATGTTTGCTGCTTTTCCGACTCTGCCGCGAGGCACCCGGCAGCTCTCCCGCTCTCCGCTTAACACAGCATCGGCTTTCTGGCTCTTCTCATTGTACCCGCCACCGCCTGGTCAAGCCCCAAGCCTCCTAAAATTTTTTTGTCTGCAAAAAAATTTTACTCGGTGGGCGCCTTGTCGCTCCAGTCCTCTCCATCGGGCGCCCAGGGCTTGACCTTAGATTCTCTTATAGGGGCGGGTGTTTTTGCTGTTGAGCCAAAAAACCGACAGAGGAGGTCAGCAGCAATGCAGCAACAAGTCAAATGGCACACAGTCAATCAGTGGGGCGAGCAGGTCTACAAAGTTCCCTTCGCCCAGTCTCGCGACGCCAGTAATTTCGCCCGCTTCGTCAGCGGCAACACTTCCCGCTTCAGCCTCATCGGCTGCCATCGCACGCCGTCAGGCTGGGAAGTGGCATACCGGCCTCGCAAGGAATATCCCTGGGGAGCACCTGCCTGACTCCCCTTTTTTCTCCCTCCTGAGAGGTCGCTGAAGAGCGTTTTCCGGCTCTGGCCAGCCATCTCCCTTCTCCAAGGCATTCAGGCCCCAGCATGCTCCCTTAAAATGCGTTTTACGTCCATCCGGAAATCCTGAAAAATCCCTTGGTTACGCCGGTTTTCCTTTTGCCCCGAAGAAATTGTGTCTGATGGCCGTGAACCTGTCAATGCTGGCTCGCCGTTATCAGTCTCTGTATAGTGGCGGCGAGCCACCTTTTTGAAGACAAAAAGGCTGCGGCATTGACAGAACCCCGCCCATCAGAAGAAAAAAATGTGGGGGCAAAAGAAAAAATTTCTTGGGGGGCTGCAGGCTCCCTGTGACAATACGTTATTCCAATGAAAGGAGTGTGCGGCAATGATACATACGGAAGAATTCAAAAATGAGCTTGTTCTCAGAGGGCTTGCGCCTTCCAGCATCGAGGAGATGATACGGGATATAGAGGTCATCTTCAGATACCTCTCTGCACCAGTCGGAAAGGCTACGCAGGATGATCTCACTGCGGCGCTTCTCTTGCTCAAGAAGGATCACTCACTCAAGAATGTCAGCCTGAACAGAAAGATCTCATCGCTGAAGGCATTTTTCTCCTTCCTCTTTAGAAAGGACGTTATCGAAAAAGATCCTGCGGCGAATATTCCCTCTGCAAAGCGCATCAGAGAAGAGCCGTCCTATCTTACCAGGGAGAGTCTCTTCAGCCTTCTGGAGGTGTCTCTGGATATTCCTCTGCATCACACCATTGGGTAAAACCCAACAAACGACACAAAAGTCCCATAGACCTCTTCCAATCCTTATAACATCAAGATCTAAGGAGATTTTTTTAAAGAGATTTCATTCTTTTTCATCCAGTTATACAAATTTGGCAGAGACGTTCCATACCGTTTTGCGATAAATGTTTTGGGACTCCCATTTTTGAGCAGGGCTTCAATCTCAAGCTTGAGCGGGTCCAGTTTGGACTTTCCCGGTCCTTTGGGCCGTCCCAGCAATTTCCCTTTCTTTTTTGCTGCGGCAAGTCCCTGTTTGGTTCTCTCAGAGATGAGATCCCGTTCGATCTCGGCAAAGAGGCTGAACAGAGTGATCATCGTTTTTGTCTGGATATCCTGCTTACCATTCAGTCTGATTGCTTCTTTTATGGCGACGAAACGGACTTTTTTCTTAATCAATGTGTCAACTATCTGGATAATCTGCCCGACACTCCTGCCCAGCCGTGACAACTCACTCACCAGCAGCATATCGCCCTCTTGCAGTTTATCCAGGAGCTCGTCTATTCTTCTGGCTTTGATGGATTCCTGGGAAGAGACTTCGATTTCAATGAATTCATCAATCGTAAGACTGTGCTTTCGGGCATATTCGTAGAGCTCTATCTTTTGAGCATCAAGATCCTGCCGTCCCGTCGACACTCTCAAATAGGCAAAGAGTTTCTCTTTACGCACGTGAGCAGCTTCATTCATATCTTTTTCCGCCCTGATAGGGTATAATTCAACAAAAACCTGATAAAGGTATTTATATTTTATATCTTTCTCATATGAATTTCAACCCTATTCTTTTATCAAAGACATCAACTAATAACGTCCGTTTTCTTGAAAGATTGAGGTGATATATGGCACGAATGAAAATTCTGAATGCTCAGGAGGAAGAAGCATTTGAATCTCCGCCGGCATTCAACAACGCGGAACGGAACAGGTATTTTGACTTTCCCCCGGCGATAGCTGAAATTACGAAGAATCTGAGAACGTCGACCAATAAAGTTTGTTTTTTGGTGATGTTAGGGTATTTCAAAGCCACCAATAAGTTTTTCAAAAGGTCGTTTCGTCAAAAAGACATTAAGTTTGTCGCGCGAAAACTGGAAATTCCCATTGCCGAGATAAGAACCAGCTCCTATGACAAGCGGGCGTATCTCCACCATAAGAAAATAATACTTGAATACTGCGGTGTTAAAGAGTTTGATGAAGAGGCGCAGGAAGTCGTCGCGCAAGAAATAACTTCAATCGCCCGATCTCAGTTAAGACCGAAACTCATTTTGTTCGAAATTCTTGAAGTTTTGAACAGGAAAAGAATTGAAATTCCAAGTTATCGTATACTGGCCACTCTTATTGTTGAGAGGATAAATCATCACAGAAGAGAGCTCTCCAGAATTATTGAGGAAAGTCTTTCCAGTGAATCCCGGCACATGCTCGACGTGCTCTTCGAAAGGGCTGACGAGGACAAGAAAGATCTGAAGGTTCAGCGCTACAAGCTTACCCTGCTGAAAAAGTTCAACCAGTCATTGAAACCAATGCAGATCAAAGAGAACGCACAGGATCTCCTCACGGTAAGAGAGCTATACCAGCATATTGAAGGAGTCGTCTCTTCCCTTAACCTGGCACAAGAAGGGATACAGTATTATGCGAACTCCGTCATCAAGTCTGAGATCTTTCAGGTGACACGACGATCGGATGAGGATAGATATCTCCACATTGTCACGTTTATTGTCCATCAGTATTTCAGGCTTCACGATGCCCTCATAGATACGCTCCTTGCTTCTGTCCAGAACACACTCAATAGCGCCAACCGCGACCATCAGGAAAAATATTACCACGAGAGGGAACAGAGAAGCCACTCCATTACCACTATCGTAAATTATCTTGAAAACCATATCCAGACTCTTTCTCATATCACCTCGATTGTCAACTCACAGGGCCTTTCGGATACTGAGAAAATACAGCGTATCAAGATGACACTTCCCAAAGAAGAATCTCCAGACGCTCACGCGAAGGAGCAGTTATCCCGGTTAAAAAGAGAGTCTGAGGGAACTCTTAAGAATTCAGACTTCTATGATATTTTGGAGAGAAAATCAATAAAGCTGCAGAACAGAGTCTCAGCGATTGCTAAAAACGTTGAATTTAGTGAGGATTCATCTTGCCAGTCTTTATTGGAAGCCCTCGTGTATTACAAAACAAAAGATGGGGTTATTGACGCGAATGCACCGATCAACTTTCTGGAGCCGGAAGAACGAAAAGTAGTGCACAATGACGAAGGGAAACTACGGGTTTCCCTCTATAAGGCCCTCTTCTTTATAAAGCTTGCCGATGCTATTAAGGCAGGGATTCTCAATGTGAAACATTCCTATAAATATCGCTCCCTGTCCGATTATCTGATACCCAAAGATGCCTGGGAGAAAAACAAAGAGGACTATGTAAGAAGAGCCGATCTGGAGAAGTTCATCGACCCTGAAGAAACGTTACACACTCTGGAAAACATCCTGGATACGTGTTATCACGCTACCAACAAAAACATTCTCCAGGGAGATAATCTCTTCATAACGTTTCGTGAAAACGGCTCGTTTCACCTCACCACCCCCAAGGTTGAGGAAGAGCTTTCTCTCCCTATTTCAGAGTTTTTTCCCAGTAAGCGTTATATCCCTCTGTTAGAAGTGCTCTCAACGGTGAATAAATCGGCTCATTTTCTGGATGCCTTCGAGCACTGGCAGGTAAAATACACTCGTGCGAAGCCTCCGGACAGAATTTTCTGGGCGGGCATTATCGGATATGGCTGCAATATTGGCACGAACAGAATTGCAAAGATATCCCAGCAGATTAATGAGTCGGAATTGGAGAATGCCATCAACTGGTATTTTTCTGATGAAAATGTCAAAGATGCCAATGACAGGGTTATAAGGATCACGGATCAACTCGAACTGCCAAACGTCTACAGGAAAGACAAAAAAGTTCTCCGCACCTCAAGCGATGGCCAGAAATATAGTGTTGCAGTTGATTCTATTCATGCCAATTACTCTTTCAAGTATTTTGGTAAAGGGAAAGGAGTCACTGTATATAGCTTTATTGATGAGCGGAACCTGTTGTTTCATTCTACTGTCATCAGCTCTTCAGAGCGTGAAGCCGCTTATGTCATCGACGGACTGATGCACAATGACGTCATAAAAAGTGATATACATTCGACAGATACCCACGGCTATAGCAAGATTCTTTCCGGTGCCGTGCATTTGTTGGGCTTTTCCTTTGCTCCAAGGATAAAAAAACTGAAGGATCTTGAGCTTTATTCTTTTCAAAAGAAAAGGCTCTATGCACAGGAGGGCTATAAAATTTTGCCGGATAAGTATATAAACACAAAGCTCATCGAGGATAACTGGGATGAAATACTACGGTTCATTGCGACTATTAAGCTTAGAGAAACCACAGCCTCGCAGCTTTTCAGAAGGCTCAATTCGTATTCAAAACAACACCCTTTGTATGAGGCATTGGAAGAATTCGGGAAAATCACGAGAACCATCTTTATCCTCAGGTACATTGATGATGTTGAGTTCCGACAGACCATAATGAGAATGGTCAATAAAATCGAAAGTGCCCACCGTTTTACAAGGGCCGTGGCTTTTGGCAACAACCAGGAATTCATGCAGGGGTCAAAGGAGGAACAGAATATTGCGCAAGGATGCAGAAGATTGATTGAGAACGCCATAATCTGCTGGAATTATCTGTATCTATCTCAAAAAATAATAGACGAAACAAGCAAAGATCGGAGACAGGAGCTGGTCGATTCGATAAGGAATGGATCAATAGTGTCCTGGCAGCACCTCAATTTACACGGTGAATACGATTTTTCTGAAGATAGGCTTCGGGATTCTGTGGGTTTGAGAATCCCTGAAATTCTGAAATTGAAAGTGTTATGAAGTCGGCTGGACAGAAATATTTGATCTAAATCCCGTCACGAAAGGATTCTATGAAGGCCTATGGGACTTTTGTGTCGTTTGTTGGGTTTTACCCATCAATGGTATGTTGTTCGTAGATCATAACTGTTCCTTCCACCTGTTCAATGTGAGCAGTTCGGGCCAGTCCGATATGATCACCGCGTTATCGAAAACCACATAATGGTCATTTTTGCACAAACCCGCAAAAAGTACGGTAGAGCCTGCCGGGGCTATAACAGCGTAGATTTGTGCTTCATATTTTCATTTTACACATTGAGCATTCCATTCCAATCACGGAGCCATTCGTCACCATATTCGCGAAAGGCTCCAGGAAGACCACCCCAAAATCCTGGCCCGCCCCCAGAAATTGCAGAGGCGGGCTGGCAGCACCGCACCGGGCCTGCGGCAGACACGCCTTCCATTCACTGCATCAGTCTTTCGACGGCGGCCTGCCGCAGGCCCTTATCTGGGAGCTGTGACATTGTCTTTTCCACCGCACATTGTCCAGGCGCTTCGAGCTCCCGGAGGATTCCGGATCCCCTCGGCCCAGGTCGCCGCTCGGCAGCCGCGAGGCTTTCTCAGTTTGTTTTTTCTCGCACGTAAGTCTGGTGTCAGCGTTCCCCGGCCCCTGGCGCCGGCCTGCGGGCGCCAGGGGCCTCATCTGCGAGGTTTCCTTATTTTGTCTTGTGCCGATCGGAAGTCTTGCGCTGCAGTCCCCTGTAACGCTCGTCTTCCTCGAACACCCCTTCATTATCAGTCCAGGACAGGGGTGCCCTCGTCAGCCGTTTATGTAGTTTGTCTGCACGAGCCGTGCGTTCCAGCCTTTACCTCCCTGTGTGGCGCCGTCCCCCTGCCGCAGTTTCCCCCGTCCACACCACCCCCTCCTTGGCACACCCCCATAAAGGTAAGGGTGTTGATTGTTTCGCCATTTCCGCCAGCAGTAACTGGCGGAAATGGCGATGAGGTGGAGGGGGAACCAGCTCTCAGGGGGTCTAAAAATTGCCATTCACCCCGCCCTCTGCCAATTTTTACACCAACACAGGGGGTATTCTGCAGTTATGGGGCCCCCCCCCATAACTGCAGAACCAGGCTGGAACGCACTCTGTGGCTTTCACGAAAAGCAGAGTCTGGTTGCGCTCGTCAGTTGGGATCTCGCACGATTGTCTGATCTCCAGAAAAAAAGCTGCGAGGCGCACGGCAGTCTATCCGGTGAGATCACGCTGAGTGCTGTCTTGTGTTTGCCGCGAGGCGCCCGAAAGTCTCACCCTCCATCGCTGTTTCGCCCTGTAACGCCTTCGCATCGAGCTGTATCGGCTTTCTGGCTCTTCTAATTGTACCCGCCAATGTCTGGTCAAGCCCCAAGCCTCCTAAAATTTTTTTGTAGACAAAAAAATTTTACTCGGTGGGCGCCTTGAGATGACAGTTCCTTGTGGCGGGCGCCCAGGGCTTGACCCTAGAAGCATTGAACAGGGCGGGTGTTTTTGCTGTTGAGCCAAAGAACCAACAGAGGAGGTCATCAATAATGCAAGTTCAGGCCAAGTGGCACACAGTCAACCAGTGGGGCGAACAGGTCTACAAAATTCCGTTCGCTCAGTCCAGTGACGCCAGAAATTTCGCCCGCTTCGTAAGCAGCAACATCTCCCGCTTCAGCCTCATCGGCTGCCATCGCACATCGTCAGGCTGGGAAGTGGCATACCGCCCTCGCAAAGAATATCCCTGGGCAGCATCGGGGTACCCCCCCTTTTTTTCCACCTCCCCCGAAAATTTGCACGTAGAACCCCTTTTCCGGCTCCGGACGGCCCTTACCCTTATCCAAGGTATTTCATCCCCTGCATGCCTCCTAAAAATGCCCTCTCTGACCTTGACATGAAGAGAGGGAGATCCGGAAATTTCCCTTGGTATGCCGGTTTTTTCTTTAGCCCCGATAAAATTGTGTCTGAAGGTCGTGAACCTGTCAATGCTGGCTCGCCGTTATCAGTCCGTGCATCCCGGCGGCGAGCCACCTTTTTGCAGACAAAAAGGCTGCGGCATTGACAGAACCCCGCCCATCAGAAATCAGGAAGAGGGGGGCAAAAGAAAAATTTATTGTTGGGGATGGGCTTATGGGCAGGCTGGTCCTGTTAAAGGAAGGGGGAATGTTATAAACTATCCAATTTTTTTATTCTCACAGTTTTGGCATTATTATAACAAGAGGAGTGCGTCATTGTACATTGGTAAAAAGGTTATTCCCGAAGCTGAGTGGCTCGCGAAGCTACAACATCATCGCGAATATCCCTTCCCGAAGCCGGAACGTTCTCCTCGCACCGAGCACTTCTACATGAGAAAATGTCCGGATTGTGATCTGTTGCTTGAGTTCCATGGCTGTGCTGGTGGCGGTGCCGGTATGGCGTATTTAATCTATTCATGTAATACGTGCCACTCTTTTCTGATGTACAAATAGCCTCATTGCACTTCTTCGCGCCATAATCAGCGGTGTATATAAATAGGGCTGTCATAGGGCGGTGAAGAGTCTTTCTTACTATCCTACGTTCCTTTAAGGTTTTTAAATTCCATTGGATAATTTCATAGCTATGTCCCCGTTAGCTCTTGATCCCATTTTCGACTATTGACTTTATCAATCAATTTTGATAAAATCAAAATATCAAATCTAAATATATAATCCTTTTTATATATCAATAAATAAAAACAGGGAGGTAAAAAATGAAAAAAGATTTCAGCTTTAGGGGGATCGAGTTGACTCAGCATGGCCGACGCGTTTTAACAGGTGTCATCAATGCCAAGGATCTGGCGGAACTCTATGAAAGAGGGAATGTGGCAGTTGATATGTATTCGGCTGTTAATCCCGATGGATATCAGCGGGAGCTTTCAAGATCGAGAGCAAGAAAATTCGGTCGTTTTGTCAGTGAAGGCTTATCCCCATCTTCGATACTTCTTTATTCTCGTAGCGAAAACAACGGCATTGAAAAAATAAGCGAGGGAAACTACAAAATTCGAGTTTCCAAAGGTGAACCTGTTCTATACTTGGTAGACGGGCAGCACAGAGTACACGGTTTTTCAGAAGCAATAAAGGAGGGATGGTTAAACGGAAACAATGATTACCAAGTCAATATGAGTATATTGTTCTGGGATAAAGAACGGAGCCCAGGCTCCGGCGATCAGCGTTACGAAGAAGCTCTACATTTTTATACACTCAATACGACACAGAAAAAAATGAGATCGGATCTTGCACATAAATACATCTATAGAAAACGCAGAAAGGAAGAAGGGCCCATTGGAGCGAGTACTTATTTACCAAGAGGATTGAAAAAGAAAGATTATATCCCTTTTGCGATTTACGTTACTGATCGATTGAGGACGGATGAAGATAGTCTCTGGAAGGACATGATTTTACCACCAAACTCAAAGGGAAATGTGCCGATTACCGAGGGCGCCTTTACAGACTCATTGGGTCCAATTATGGACCAGGCAAGACATGCCCACTTGAACATGGGAGAGATCACCATATTGTTAAAGAATTTCTGGAACGCTGTTTTTTCACTGTGTCCCTATGCTAGAGAAGAAAAGGAAGAACAATTTGACAAATATGCGTTAATGAAAACATCGGGTGTAAATGCATTGCATATTTTTCTCCCAGATCTTCTCGGTCGCAAGCCCGATCTGGGTAAGGTGCCCGACTCGAAACAATTTGAGGTGGTGCTTGGCGGGATGGAATGTTTCAAAAACGATCAGTACTGGAAGCTTAAAATCAATTTGGAAGAGGGGGAAGAAGAGGGTGCGCCCGGAGAGGCCGCTGCTTTTGGGATCGGTAAAAAGTCCTTTCAGATGTTAGCCGAAGCTATTCTCGAAGATTTAGAAGACTAGATTCTTCGATTTCATGAGTGTCTATTGCAAAAAAGGGAAGCAGTGCTTCCCTTTTTTGCCAAGAACCAGTTCTCTACTCTGCCTGTGCCCAAATCCTTATGTGATTGAAATTTATCACATCTCCTCCAATAGATAAAAAGTATTTTGAAAGCCGAAAATCATCTGTGAGTAGTAGATATCTTTTCTTCACCAGCGTCATAATGGCACAATCAGTTAGCCCAAAACGGGAAAAACGGTCATCTTCTATCAGATCGCCACTTGGAACATATGTTTCATCTATAGTTTCTATAAATTTGCGAAATTTTTCATCGAAAATCTTCTTAGCTTTTCCGTCTATTTTCCCAGCAAGATTTGAAACCTCGGTAAGCACATTAGGCAATGTAAGCCGTAATTTGAATTTTGAAAGAAAAATGTTGAGAGTATCAAAATCTTCAGGCACAAATTGCTCTGTGCGCGGAAACTTCGGAACAAGCTGAGGATCGGTTAAACCAACAAGCAACAATAGCAGCAGGTTGGTATCAACAAAAATTCCTTTATTTGCATATTTTTGGATTAATGATTCTGTGGAATCTCCGTTCATATTTCACGAATCTTCATTGAAATGACTTCCGCATTGTTCGCATCAATTTTGTACACTTTGTATTTTCGCTCATATTTCTTTCCTTGAAAGATAGCGACATCTAATAATTTGGAGGAGTTTGCTGGTGGAGTCGCATCAGGGACAAAGAAACCCAATGTTATAAACCAGTATTTTCCGTCCTCACTTTTCTCAATTTCCTCCAACTGAATGCCTATCAATTCCTGTCCGGAATAAAACTCTTTTGTTGCATCAAATGCAGCAGCGACAGCCTGTTTTACCTCTATCATATACCCTCCATTCTACTCCGATGGCTCACAATCTACTCCCAGCAAGCATCGCCACCGGCTTGAACCTGTATTCTCTTTATTCCGTCTTCATATTTCGATTTTCTCAACTACACATGGTATTATCAAGCACTCAAGTTTTTTAATAATACTATCTGTCTTGTCTGCGTCGCCTATTTTTACTTTTATTCCCTCCGCTCCGGTATCTATTTCAAAACTATTTATATGGTTTTCGAAGACAGTGCCACATGAAAAATCCTGCTCGCCGGATATCCTAAACCATTCCTGAAGCTCGTCGCAGAGGATCAGCAAATAAGTCAGCGGGGCCTCTCGCAAACAAATCGGCACTATAGGAGAGAACAATCTTCGATGCATCGTATGAAGCGCTATTACTTTCGCTGAGTCCGCTATTGCAGTGTAAAAATATTTCGCCTTCCAGGCATCGCTGGGCTCATATTGGTGCTCTCGATATAGCTTCATGCACCACTTCAAAAATATCACGGCACTGAAAAGGCCGTGATCTATTAAGCCTTTGTTTAGGCTTGAAACAAAGTAATTCTTTATCCTCTCTGTCAAATAATCAATATGCTTATCTGCTCGTGGCCAGGTAAAATTTCCATCCTCGCTCATTTTATATGCTATAAGCCTTATGCAATCAATCCAGTTGAACTGGTCTCCCCCGATAGTCCCATGTGGAGGCATTTCTAAAGATGCAAGATGTCCGAGATAGTAAAAATTCTCAATGTCATTGATTCTAAATCCGAAAAAGGCTTTTTCTCCCACGTATTCGGGTTTCCCATAGCTTGTGATACTGTTATTTGAATATTCATTCATCAATTTCGCGGAGATCTCTAGTGGATATGCAAGATCGTGAAATAGCGCCACCATCCGCCACCTGAAAAGAAAATTGTGATTAACAAGCTCATCAGAATAATACGACTCAGGTCTGATTTTCCATACTATTTCTTCGGCCTTATAACGATTTTTAAACCATTTTCTAATGGATCCTATCTCGGCATATATATATAATCCTGTGAGATATACGAAAATAGAATGAACAAAATGATCGCGATGTGAGGGCAAAATCGGCCGTACCTGTTTTTCAAAGCTCATCAAATCTTTTACCAACAATTGCCCAATTAATTCCTCTTTGAGATGCTCTCTCCCGATCTCCTCAACAAGAACTACCCCTTTGCGGTAAAAATCATCGATAGTCTCAGAATCCAAGAAGTCCAAGATTTTTTCCGCTGAAATTGGAGAAGCAAAAAATGCGTTACCTCTTTCGAAAAAATCCCGCAATGCCTCTATGATAAGTTTCCTCATAATTCGACCTCAACCTATATTTCATTAGAGGCCGACGTCGATTTCTTCGGCCTCAAGAAAACCCTCGTTGTTTTCGATTCCTTCCATCGCTCCCACCACCGCTTTCTTTCCTATGCCTTTTCCGGTTCGTAGCTTAATAAAATCGCACGAGTTCCAGTGCGGAAACAAGAAAGGGAGGCTATGGTGCCGGTGGCCCTATTACCTTTATTTTCAGAACTTCTTTGAAAGGTTCCGTCAAATTTCTCCCATAAATTTCACATCCAACTTCTATGATTTCTCCCACTAAATTATTCTGCAAGACTAATCTAATGGGCACTCTGAAAGCGTCCATGGGAATAAGGTGTTTTATATTACCAATTTCTTGATAGACTTTGATAATTTGATCCTCATAGTCAACCGTCGGGTAGTTTTTCTCAGCGTATGAAAATCCCTTGATATTTGGTACCATCCCATTTGTTGGCTTGAGATAGACTTCGGGCGCAATCATTAATCCAGTCTTAATGCCGAACTCAATTTTTATTGAAGCGTCCTCTATGTATTCTTGACTTTCGTTTAATATGCGTAGATTTATTTTATGAGAAATTTCTTCAAAGACCATATAATAGTCATCTTCAATATACCGTTTATCTACCTTTTCTAGCGTTCTTTCCAGTTCCTCCACGCTTCTTTGTTCATATGGCACGAACCCAAATGGATTCATCTGTGTTTGCATGTGGGCCAATTCTAGCATTGACATTCCAAAAATACGATCTGCTGATGTACCGTTCTTCTTTTTTTCTTCTTCCAATCGCTTTTGCTCTAATATTTTTCTCTCTTCTATAGCAGCCATAATCATCTTTTTCTCTCTTCCAGATGGCAGTTCATAATTACCCGCCGACATTAACCCGATCTCTTTTGCAAACTCAGGTTCAGAAAAACCCAAAAGAACCTTTCCCTCAAACATCGCTCTCTTTTTCTTATTTTCATAGATTTTATCAAAATCTTTCCTTATCATTTTCATTCGATGAGTCCCTTTTCTTATGAAACTATCACCCTTGACTAGTTTCCCAAAGTCCTTTTTCATCATATAAGGTTTATCTTGGCAGTTGGTAATTCGAATGATCCCCAAAAGAGCGCCTTCATATTCAAATGGAGAGTAAGCAATCTCCATATCGGGCTCTATATTTTCGGTAACTATCTGTTGATAGGTGGCTGAATCTATAAATTCTTCCTTTGTTATCGGGAAAATTTCTTTGCCGCCACAGGGTTTATGCTTGACTCCTATTATAATATGCCTATCCATCTCTATATCGGCATTCCCCATAGCTATAATATCTCTCAAAAGCTCTTCATGATTTTCTTTCTTGTACTGAACTGTTTTGAAATCAAGACCGGTATTCTCGTTATCATATTTTATCAGTTCTTCAAGATCTGCCATATATAACTCCAGTTTCTAGTTGTCTTTATCAGAAGCCATAAAGTTCCTTCTGATTCACCATTCAACTTTATTTCTATCTGCCCAATCCTTCTTAATTGCTGTTTACATATAAGGGTGCTCATGCCGAACTGGATGACCTGGAATATTTCCTGACCACTTTTAAAGATACCTATGATCGTGATATAATTAAAATAGAATTTTGCTCTTTGAAAACTAAATATTAGAAGCCCGCTCTTTGAGGATTAGCAACCACAAGGAGGAATGGTTATGTTACAACTCATTGTTGTTAATAATTTAATTCACCTTTTTGCAAATACTCATAGAGGCGAGCGGATTGTATTCTGCGGACCGAGATGAATTCTTTTTATTTGAGATATTTTTAAATAATTATGATCTAAAACCTGTTTTTATAAAACAAATAAAAACAGAATTCAGCCTCTCCTCCAATACAGAGGCTTATTTAGTGTATGGGAAGGCCCGATCCTTCTCTTACAAAGAACTTGCAAAAGAATTTAACTACCAAGAAGATTATATTAAATGCCTTATGGCAAAAATAATGCCTAACGTATGCACCCTAATAAAGGGACGAAAAACAGAGCTTAAGCTCATCATGCGGCAAGAAGCCGAAAAATTAATTAAAAATTCAAGAATAAAAACTGAATAAATTTCTGCGGGCTTCTAATACTTGGTTCTCAATGGAACCCACTTTCTCTTAATGTGAAGGTGGGTTTTTCTACAACTTTTTTTGAGAAAAAGTTGTTTTTTTTTAAACAGCATTATGACATAATAACAGTAGAGGGCGGCCGTTACTCAAGAAAGGAGGTGGATATATGTTGTACCTATAGCGCTCACTTAATTTCCCCCCTTTCTGCTCAGATAAATTCCCCCCTGAATTAAATTCTACCATATGCCATTTCTCTTCTCGGATTTATGAAAGATTCCACTCACTGATCCCCTTTCGCTT
>Ga0302251_1001095_pt1 | contig 18563 bp, 14 predicted proteins | sample AAG_RA_Gln_MG_FD_193534 | JGI IMG/M metagenome (GOLD analysis project Ga0302251, IMG submission 193534) | Enriched activated sludge microbial communities from anaerobic digester in WTTP, New Holstein, Wisconsin, United States - AAG_RA_Gln | ecosystem: Engineered > Bioreactor > Anaerobic >...
TTGTACCATTTCGTTGTTTTCAATTCTACCACCTGTCCAATCTTATAATTCTTATTTTCGAGAAGTCGGATGCTGCCGTCGTCTTGCAGTACAGCTGCTTTCGCTCCCCTGATCTCTGTAATTACAGCTTTCATCTGGAAGTCCCCCTTTTAATGAAGCTCATGTACTGCGATAAGTGGGGATAGTCCCCACCGACGATTTCAGTTGCCGCTATAATATACTTTCGATGGCGCTCGATGATTTTTCGGGGTATCCCCGACATTTTTTCCAAACTTTTTATGGGGAGCTGGCCGTTTCTCTTTAATTCCTGAAGCAGGACAGGCGACTCCAGGATACAATTGACTGCCAGCGCACATGCCGCTTTGGTTTTTTGGGCTTTTGGGGAACTATCGGCTAAATCAAAGAAAGAGAAGCCGAATTCCGAGAACCGCTGATTGGCGGCTTCGATCTCGAGCTTGATGGATTCGTCTGGCTCGACGCTGAGCTGGCGGACCACCTGCGTGCGCATGCCCTGGTCCGGGTAGGCGTCGTCCTGCTCGCTATTACTCTCAAAGACATAGGGGTCGATGGGCACCTCTTTCAAATGCCGGGCCTCGCGCCGGGTATGGTCAATCAGTCGCCGCTCAATGACCATGGATGCAAAGCTGTAAAAGCTGCCCTTGTCGTAATGATAGGTCTGCATGGCTTCGTGAAAGGCTTCCAGAGAAATGGCCCAGTGATCCTCGCTGTCCGACACGTATTGTCTGGAAGCCTGGGAGGCGCCTGAGCGGTTCTGAAAGTGGCGGATGCAGTTGCGTATAAAGGCATCGTTTTCGAGAATAAAGGCGTTTGCCTGTTCCGGCGTCTGCTGTATGTCGATCACTTTTTGGTCTACAGTACGTTCCATGGCAAACCACCTCCTTGTTGTGTTATGTCATGACTTTTCGAATGAATTATATCATTTGTGCTTGTGGATCGTCTACTGCAGGGGGGTTACAAAGACTTAAGGATTGGAAAATGTAAAATAATAAGTAAAAATATTTTTACGTTATCATCACACGTTGCGCCAACCTCTGGTATAATTAAAAAAAATCAGCTCTGGCACCAAACTTGACTTGGTGTCAGACACTCACTTCAACTTGGTGTCAGACACTCACTTCAACTTAGTGTCAGACACTCACTTCAAACCTGAGACAGACATCAACCGCAGGTCGGTGCCTGTCATCCACCTTACCCATCGCAACCAACCTAACCCTCCCCCCCTGAAAGCGAGGTATCCCCATGCTCGAGGCATATTATGACGTGATCACCAAGATCGAAAATTTCGTCGATGGTCTCATGATCGTCGACGACCAGTGCCGCATCGTTTACAATAAACAATTTCTGCCTGGCGGCTTTGATTTGAAGGAAAAGGAATCCATCGGCAAAACGCCTATGGAAGTGTATCCGAACCTGAAGGCGGAGGATTCGACGTGCTGCCGGGCAATCCACTTCGGCGAGACCACCGTGAACCAGATTCAGAAGCTGGAATACATGGGTGGCGGCGAGATGCTGGTGCTGGACAATACGTTTCCCATCATGGAAAACGGGAAAATCATAGGTGCGGTGAGCACCTCCAAATACCTGGATACCGCGGCGCTGAAGAATTTCATAGACCTGCCCAACATGACCAGCTCCCATAAGGATGGACTCTATGAGGTCAAGGACATCGTTGGCGAGTCGGCGCTGATCCGCAGCCTGAAGCAGAAGCTCGTCAGAGTGTCGAAGACCAACGCCAGCGTCCTCATCTACGGCGAGACAGGCTCGGGCAAGGAGCTAGTGGCACAGTCCATCCATAGCGGCAGCAGCCGGCGGGGCGCCATGTTCGTCTCCCAGAACTGCGCGGCCATCCCCCACACCCTCTTGGAAAGTATCTTCTTTGGCACGACCAAGGGCAGCTACACCGGCGCGGAGAACAAGCCCGGCCTCTTCGAGATCGCGAGCGGCGGCACCCTCTTCCTGGACGAGCTCAACTCCATGGACCTCAGCATGCAGGCCAAGCTCCTGCGGGCCATCGAGGAAAAAAAGGTCACCCGCATTGGCAGCCATGAGCCCAAGAAGTTTGACGTGCGCATCATCGCCGCTGTGAACGAGCATCCCCAGAGCTGCATCGAACGCCAGCTGATGCGCCCGGACCTCTTCTACCGGCTTTCCAGCGTCCAGATCAAAGTGCCTTCCCTGCGGGAGCGCGCCGAGGACATCCCCATGCTGACCGACCACTTCATAAAGTTGTTTAACAGAGAGTACGCCATGACCCTGAAGGGCGTGACCCCGGAGATCGCCGACTTGCTGCGAGACTACAGCTGGCCCGGCAACGTGCGGGAATTCAAGAACGTGATCGAGAGCGCCTTCAACTTCGCCGCGTCCAGCCACATCAGCGTGGAGGACCTGCCGGAGTTTATGGTCGAAGGTGTGGCGCTGGGACAGGCGACCATCGGCACAACCTCTCCTCCAGTGGGCCGCTTTGTTGGACAGCCCAATTCAAAAACCGAAGCATTAGCCGATGGTCAGCCGCAAACCCAATCACCGCCAAATTACGCCATGACCATGCCGCCGGAGTCTGTCAGCCTGAGTGACGCTCTAGATGATTTTGAGAAACACCTGATCCTGTCCCGGTCTGAGGGCATCCGCTCCCTCTCTGAACTGGCCGGCCGTCTGCAGATTTCGAAACAGTCGCTGAATTATAAGCTGCAGAAGTATAACTTACAGATTCGCGAAAGGTAAAACGTGCGTGGTTATTTAATCAACAAAAACAGACCTGTCTCAGCGGGAGCTAGCTCACGCAGGGACAGGTCTGTTTTTGTTTGGAGAAACTCGGTGTCAGACCCCCAGTTTCACTGTGCCAGCAAATACACCGGGTAAGGCTCTTCAAGGCAATCCCGGCTGTAGTGCTCGTCGCCGCTTGGGACGCTGAAAGGATCCGTGACGGTGTCGTCACTGTTTGAAAGGTTTGAGGTGGTGGGTTCAGCGACCATCGGCAGAGCTTCTTCAAGCTTTAGGAGGTGGGCGAGCAGTTTCGCCGTACTGGCCTGGAAGGTCAGGGTGATGAAGATGGCTGCGAAGGTCACCGAGGAGATGATGCGCGCGCCCGGGACGTCTGCTGCCAGCATCATGCCGGCGAGGGCTGCGGGGATGACGCCGGTTTCGCGGACCCAGCACATGTAGAGGACCTCTTTGAGGCTCCATTTGGCCTGGCGGTCCCAGAGGACGCTGACGAGGACGGAAACCGGCCTGGAGACGAAGATGAGGACCGCGACGACCAGCAGCGCGCCGCCGAGGTGCGAGAACAGGATCGAGAAGTCGATGCTGGCGCCCAGGAGGATGAAGATCATCATGCGCAGGATCAGCGTCAGGACCTCTTTAAAGCGGACTTGGGTTTCGTATTGCTCTTCGGGCACCCAGAGGCCTATGATTTTCTTGTTGCCACAGATCATGCCGACCACGAAGACTGCCAGGAAGCCGCTGAACTCGAAGTGCGAGGCCAAGATGTAGGCGCTGATCACTGTTGCCAGCCCAATCTCCGATGGATGCTCAGAAAACACCCCATGCCTGCGGCTGGCGATCAGGTACGATGCCGGGAAGCCTACGGCCAGTCCCACCGCGATGCCGCCCCCTGCGCTGATGAGCAGCTCGAGCAGTGTGCCGCTGAGGGAAAACGCGCTGCCCGCAATGAGCCCCAGCAGCGTCAGTGTGGTGATGGCGCCCACCGCGTCGTTAAACGCTGACTCCGCGATGATGGTCTGTTTCAAGCGCTTGCTGATGTTCATGGTCTTGAACAGCGGCACCAGCACCGATGGATCTGTGGAGGCGATCACGGAGCCCAGCAGCAGCCCGGTGAGCAGGTCCACGTGCAGGATCTTGCTTGCCGCTACCCCAGTGATGACCGTAGAAACCACTACGCCAAGAGTCGCCAGCGACAACACTGAAAATTTCACTTTGTTGAGCACTTTTAAATTGATCTCCCGGCCGCCGTCGTACAGGATGTACGCTGCCCCAAAGGTGAGGATCAGCTGGTTCGCTGCGGGATAGTCGGTGATGTCAATGAGGTTGAACGTCGCCGGGCCGATTAAGATCCCAGCCAGGATATACATGACGACATCCGGCATATGAATGAGTTTGCTGAGTTTGGAAAAAAGGACACCTGAAAATAAAACAATGGCTATGAGTTCGAGCATTTGATTGGTTTCAAACGCGATTGTGCTGGACATGACTAAGACCCCTTATATTTTTGGATATTTCGCCCTGTCGTTAGGTCATTCAACTTATTCTTGAATGAAATGGGCGGTTTATAATTAATGAATGTATGAATGAAGGCTGATTGTTGATTGCTGATTCTTGATTATTGTTGTTAAAACTATAACGAGAATGCAGGAATAATTGCATACCGTTTCAGAATTAACCGCCGCGACCGTGGACAAATCCGGCTAAAGCATGTCTTCTCATGATGATCACTGTCGGGCACCTCCTCATAGTTATTAATTAAAACCCGCTATTTTGCTGGATCACAGGTGGTCTTTGCAGATTTTCATCCGGCATGACCTCTGATATAAACGATCATACGCCTCTGCAAGAAAAATTGCAACCCCCGAAGTGAAAGTTCACAAATATTTAACATCTGGGGTGGTTTACAGGTTGGGGGCAATAGGCCTCCGGCCGCGCGGACAAAAACAAAATGAGTGCCTGTCACCAACTCAGAAATTGTACCAGACACATTTAATGTTTTTTTAAGATTTGTATTCTCTATATTGAACCCCAAATTATCCCTGATCGCCAATCCTGTATTGAAGTGCTATACTTTTTCCAATGAATCATTTGACGAAAGGAGCAGACTCATGAACATTGCGCTCTTGACAGATACCTGGCACCCTTATACCAATGGTGTCATTACTCATATTGAAGTCCTGGCTGAAGGGCTCAGAAATTTAGGTCACCAGGTATTAATTCTAGCTTCTGATCCACATACCAAACACCATTTTATTGATCAAGAGGGCGTGCTCCACTGTCCTGGATTCACCTTAAAGCGGATCTATGGATATGGGATCGCGTTTCCCTTTAGTTTCGAGCGTCTTAAGATCCTAAAAGCATTCCACCCCGACGTCATTCACATCCACAATGAATTTGGCATGGGCACCTTTGGTATGCTGGCAGCTCGAAAACTTAAAATTCCAATGGTCTACACCCTCCACACCGCCTATGATGACTACCTCCATTACTTGGCACCCAAACCATTTATGCCTATAAGCAAAGCCTTGTCACACGGTTATGTGCGATTCCTGGCTAATTATGCCCGCATTACGACCGGCCCTTCAGAAAAGGCCGCCGCCTATTTGAAAGCTACAAAAGTGACTTCACCTTTTTACTATATCCCCAACAGCGTTGACCTTCAGAGGTTCGATACCAATAACCTCGAACCCGGAATCAGACAAAAGATCCGCCATCAGTACAAGATCCCCGATGGTCACCTCACCGCAATTTTCGTAGGACGTCTGGGAAAAGAAAAGAGCGTTGAAACGCTGCTGGATCTCTGGAAATCAAGTATACAACCCAATGATCCCTTTCATCTCATGATCGTGGGAGATGGCCCTGAGCGGGATCACCTGGAACAAAATGTGACGGATATCGGCATTGCCCATCAGATCACTTTCACAGGCAAAATCCCATATGAAAACATGCCTCAGTACTACGCTGCTTCAGATGTTTTTGTCAGCGCTTCCCTTACTGAAATGATGTCCATTTCTCTTCTTGAAGCCCAAGCTATGGGCCTTCCGGTACTTCAGCGACTGGATCAACAGTCCAGAAATCAGGTGATTGATAAAGTCAATGGATTTGTCTACACGAGCGCTGCCGATTTTGGCACCCATCTGAAAACCTTTGGTCAGTTATCTTCCTTAGAATGGCTTGACTGGCAAACCCGCTGCAGAAATCACGTCGCCCGCCAAGGTGCAGAGGACCTGGCGAATCACTTGCTAGAGCTTTATCGCCAGGCATGTATAGCCAAGTGAGTGTCTGTCCCCAATCTTGACTGAGTGTCTGACACCAAAGTTGATTGAGTGCCTGTCACCGAGTTCGAAATTGTACCAGACACTCTTTATACATTTTTAATACTTTGTTGCAGTTTTTCGGGTATAATATGACCATAGAGTCATGTGACTTTAGAGTCATATCGGAAATAAAAAAAGGTGCAGAACCCTTTTGGATCCCACACCTCAAAATTTCTATTAATTACAGCTATCTAATCTTTTGATTCAATTTCGACTCAGATTATTTTTTCCCGCCTTTTCCATGATTTTTATCATTGTCATCTTCATCTTCATCTTCATCGTCTTCATCTTCATCGTCGTCTTCGTCATCGTCGTCGTCATCGTCGTCATTGTGATCATCCACAAATTCAGGTTTACCTTTTTCGACATCAGGCTTCATGACTGGCTTCGCTAATTCAGCGATATCATCAACATAATCTAAGAGCTGATCACTATTTTCATCTTCAAACATCAATTTCAGTTGATCAATCAAGAAATCTTCTACAGCATCCTTGTACTCATCAACATCATCTTTCTCGACGCTGTCAAATGATTCATCTTCATCCATCATTGCAGCAACAAGCGCAATCAGGTTTTTCTCGCCTACGCGATTCGGAATTCCAGCTTCTTTCAGGAGTTTATTCGCAACGGCTGGAGCTGCTGGATACATATCATCGTCCATGTCTTCTTCATCGTCTTCGTCTTCTTCGTCGTCATCTTCTTCGTCAAGATCTTCCAAGTCAATTTTTTTAGTAAGGACTAAGTCATCTTTCTCATCAAATCTAGCGACAACTTTAATTTCAAACTCATCTGCTGGCGTATAATCTACTGCTTCAAAAGTATATTTAAACACCTTTGAACCAAATTCATGACTTACTTCGAAATCATCAGACCAATCAGCCATGACATCATCATCGTCGTTAATCTCAACACTAATTTCTTCCAAAACGTCCCCAATTTCCGCATCCAACCACACAGTAATAAACAATTCATCATCCAAAATAAACGCATTTACACTGGATTTATCCTTATCATTCATTGGATTCCCATTACCCGCAAACGAAAACGCAGACAACATCAGTACCATGATCGAGATCAGCAATAAAGATATAGGTTTTTTCATGCGTACACTTTCTTTCAATACTATGGTTGAATTTCACAATTTACCGGCTATGGCCACGGACCTCCAAGGTCTGAACTTCACATTCTATGGCCTGCAGACTGAGTCCTCCACCCCCCTCTCTCGGCAACGACTTTTACGTGCCTATTTATTAGTTTCGAGAAAGTTTCCGTTTTTTTTGGGGTCACCCAATAATTAATTCTTCACTATCCAAAAAACGAAAAAGCACCCTTGTGTCATCTCTGATCAATCCACAGTCCGTGATCAACCATTCCGACACAAGGATGCCTGTCAACATCCATTTTATAATTCAACCAACAAAACGTCTAAACGCCTGAATCCCTACGCCTGCTCCCAGTTATGGTACACCGTCTGCACGTCGTCCGAGTCCTCAAGGAGATCAATGAGCTTCTGCATATTCTTGATATCGTCCTCGTCCGTCAACGCCGTCGTCGTCTGCGGCAGGTACCTCAGCTCGGCCATGGAGAATTCGTAACCATCGGCTTTAAGGGTATCGCGCACTGCCCCAAAGTCTTCAATAGACGTGTAGATCTCGAAGTGATCCTCCTCGGCAATGAAGTCCTCCGCGCCCGCTTCCAGGGCCTGCATCATGACCGTCTCCTCGTCCATGTTCTCCAGGCGGTCAATGACTAAGACACCCTTGCGGTCGAACATAAAGCTGACGCAGCCGTTGGTGCCCAGGTTGCCGTTCCCCTTGGAGAAATATGAGCGCACATCCGCCGCTGTGCGGTTCTGCTTGTCCGTGAGGCACTCCACCAGCACCGCGACGCCGCCTGGGCCGTAGCCTTCATAAGTCAGCTCCGTAAAGATGGCACCGTCCGACTCCCCCGTACCCTTCTTGACGGCACGATCAATATTGTCATTGGGCATATTGGCAGCCTTGGCCTTCTCAATGGCACTCATCAGCGCCGGGTTGTACATAGGGTCGCCCCCGCCTTCCCGCGCCGCCACCATGATGTACCGCCCAAGCTTCGTAAAAATCTTCGCGCGTTTTGCATCCTGCTTGTTCTTTCTGTTCTCAATTGTTCCTATACGACCCATTTATCTTTCCTCCAGGCATTAAAATTCAACATCACATTATACCACCAAACCCGAAATGCCGTCCACAAAAACAGTACTCCGCCGATGGTCCCCCGTCAACATTTCCTCCCCCACCACAACCCTCAGCGTTTGACACCCGGCGGAATCGGTATAAATTACAATAATGAACAGGTGAAACCGGGGGTTGATAGGCGCCAGCCGCTGACACCGAGTTTCTTCCACCCCACGAGGAGGCACGCCCCATGGAACAAAACCAGATCCTCAACATCAGCCAACTGACAAAGCATTACCTCATGGGCGAAGTCACCGTCGAAGCCCTCAGGGGCGTGTCCTTTGACGTCAACGCCGGCGAATTCGTCGTCATCCTGGGCCCCAGCGGCTCAGGCAAGACCACCATGCTCAACATTCTGGGCGGCATGGACCAGGCCACATCCGGCACCGTCAACTACCGAGGTGAAATCCTCAGCGACTTCTCCGAGAAAGCACTGACCGAATACCGCCGCAACGTCGTGGGCTTCGTCTTCCAGTTCTACAACCTGCTGGGCAACCTGACCGCCCGGGAAAATGTGGAGCTTGCCACGGAAATCATCTCTGATCACCTCAGTGTCGACGAAGTTATGGAAGACGTGGGACTCACCGACCGGGCGGACCACTTCCCAGCCCAAATGAGCGGCGGCGAACAGCAGCGCGTGGCCATCGCCAGGGCTGTCTGCAAGAACCCGGACCTCCTGCTGTGCGACGAGCCAACGGGAGCCCTGGACTTCGAGACCGGCATCCAAATCCTCAAACTTCTGAAGAAAATCAACGTCAAATATAAGAAAACTGTCATTATCATTACACACAACGCGTCCATCGCGATCATCGCCGACCGGGTGCTGAAGATGCGCAGCGGCGAAATCGTTGAAAACATCATCAACGAGATGCCGATGGACCCTGAAAGGGTGACGTGGTGATGGGTGTTCTGAATCGCCGACTCCTCAGAATGATCATGAGCTCGAAGGGCCAAAACCTTGCCATCGCTATGGTCGTCGCCCTGGGACTCATGCTCTACGTGGCCATGTCCTCAGCCATCACCAACCTGGACGTCGCCGTCCAGGAATACTTCACGCTGACCAACGCAGCGGACATTTACGTCGAAATCCCCGCCATTTCGGGCTCAGAAGTCAACAGCCTCCTCTCGGTCAGCGGCGTGGAAGCCGCCCAGGGCCGGATTGTCCGGGACGTCAATTTCCTCTCTGACCTGAAAGAAGACGAAAACCAAAAGATCACCCTCCGGGTCATCTCCATTCCCGAAGGCGCGGAGGATGCCAAAGACGGCATGATCCACAGCCTCTATTTTCAAACCAAGGCACAGTCACTGGCCTCAGATGACGAGGTTTTCCTGATTGAATCCTTCGCCCGGGCCCGCGGCATTGAGGTGGGCGACGAAATTAAAATCCAGTACGCCGGCGAGGATCACACCCTCAAGGTCAAGGGGATCGTTTCCAGCTCTGAGTACATCTACCTGATGCAGAGCGAGCAGTCCCTGCTCCCGGACTTTAATAACTTCGGCATTATGTACGTCAGGGAATCCTTCGCCATGCGGTCCATCGCCTCTAACGGCCAGTACAACCAGGTGCTGCTGTCGGTCAAGGACAGTTTCGACGGCGACCACGAGTCCGTCCGCAAAGCCGTGGAAAAGAAACTTGAACACCTTGGCGCCCAGCGGGTCTATCTCAGGGAGGACCAGGTCAGCAGCCGGATGGTGCAGGAAGAAATCCGGGGCAACAAGCAGACCATGTCCATAGTACCGGTGATTTTTCTCGGCATCGCAGCGGCCATTATGTTCGTGATGATTGGACGCTTCGTGCGGAATGACAAGGTCACCATCGGCGTGCTCAAGGCTATGGGCTACAACAACCGCAAGATCATGACCCATTACAGCCTCTACGCCGTGAGCATTGGCATTACCGGCGCAGTCCTGGGCGTGATCCTGGGGTCCCTCATGTCGGTGTATGTCACGACCCTTTACGCCACCGAGAGCTTCAATGTGCCAATCCTGGTCTTCAAATTCCACGCCTGGATGCTGTTCGCCGCCCTGGGCCTTGCCCTGGTGTTTTCCATTACGGCAGGCTATATGGGCGCCCGCGGCGTCATCCAGATCCATCCCGCGGCGGCCATGCGGCCTGAGGCACCACAGTCCGGCAAGCATATTGGCCTGGAGCACACGCAATTCTGGAACTTCTGGGTCTCCTTCACGGAAAAAATGGTCATCCGCAACCTCATGCGCCACAAGCTGCGTATACTGGTCCTATCCATCGGCATAGCCCTGACCTTTATGATGATTATGATTCCGATCTACCTTCTCAGCGCTTTTCTCGACATGTTCGAGTTCCAGTACAGCGTCATGCAGCGCATGGATTACAGCGTCAACCTGAGCGGCTTCATGGCAGACCGGGATCTGGTCCGCAGCCTGAGCGACTACGACGAGATCGACTACGTGGAAGGCCGCCTGGAGTACCCCTTTGAGGTCGAGAACGGCTACAGGAAAAAGGCCACCACCGTCATAGGCCTCTCGCCGGACACCAAAATTATCCACTTTTACGAGCTCAATACCATGGCGCCGATGGTTTTCCGCCCAAACAGCGTCTTCATGACCAGGGGACTGGCCGACAACCTGGGACTCAGCATTGGGGACCCCTTTGTGATGAAGCCTTATCTTCCGGACCGGGAAGACCAGGTGTACAAATTGACGGGGATCATTCGCCAGGACCTGGGCTCCAACGTTTACATGCCTCTGAGCACACTTCAGCGTGATTTCTTTGGTGAAGACGCCGTCAACGGCGCCTACATTCAGGGCGGCAGCGATGTCAAGGGCGTGCTGACGGATGCCCGATCCGTGTCTTCCTTTATGTCCAATGAGGATTTGCAAAACGCCTACCTGGATTTTATGCAGCTGACCTATATCTCAATTGGCATGATCGTGGTCATTGGGATGTTCCTGGGTGTGGCTATTGTCTATAATACCGTGGTCCTGATGATCAATGAGAGGACCGTGGAGATCGCCTCCATGCGGATTCTGGGCATGAGGATCGGCGAAGTCTTTTCGGTCATCTCCCGGGAGATCGCGGTGATCAGCGGCGTGGGGATTGTGCTTGGGATTCCGCTGGCCTCCTGGGCACTGGCGGGCATTGGCGCCTACTTCACCACGGACCTCTATAGTTTCGCCACAAAGCCACAGTTCATAGATTACGTCTATGCAGGCATCATCACATTGGTTTCCATTATCATTTCCCTCGCCCTGTCCTACCGAAAAATCACTCACGCCAATTTTGTCGACGCACTGAAGAATCAGGTGTCCTGATGGCCAAAGATTAAAAAAATCCCCAAGCGGAGGTGTCGAAGTTGAAAAAGAAAATAAAACTGCGCAATATGTTGCTGCTGGCTGCGGGGATCATCCTGATCGGTGCGGGGGCGGCCTATAATTACATGACCGGTCAGGTCAAGCTGGAGCCATATGTGGTGACCCAGGGGGACCTGAAGGAAGTGGTCGAGGCTTCCGGTACAGTGGCCAGCCAAAGCACAGCGGTGATCTACGCCAAGCAAGGCGGGTTTGTCAGCGAGCTGTCGTTTGAAATCGGGAATGTTGTGAATTCGGGGGATACGGTCGCTGTGCTGTCCTCCGAGGACCTCTACTACAGCATTCAGACCGCCCAGGCTCAGGTAAACGGTGCCAGGGCGCAGTATGCCCAGGCGGCGGAGAAGAATGATCCGCTTTTGGCCAAGATGGGCGAAACGGCTGTGGCGAGCGCCCAGCTGAACTATGATACAGCGGTGAAAGCCCTTGAAGATGTGAAAGTGCTCTATAACGCCGGTGCAGTCAGCCAAGCAGAGGTGGATGCGGCCACTGTGGCGGCCTCTCACGCTGAGGCAGCGCTGAAAACGGCTCAGGATCAGCTGGCACTCCAGAAGAAAGGAACCTCCGGCAATCTTCTTCGTTCTATCAGCGCCAGCATATCTGCTGCCCAGTCCGAGCTCAACCGACTGAAGGCTATGGACGGGAACCGCACCATTGTCTCAGACCGGTCCGGCGTCATGACCGAGCGCTATGTCTCCCTTGGGACCTTCGTGTCGCCCGGCATGCCGCTGGCTGAGATCTCTGCCCTTGACCAGCTCAAGGTCGAGTCCGATGTGGTGGCCAAGGATATCCCAAGTTTGTCCGTGGGCATGAAAGCAGATTTATATGCCGATGGTGACCTCTTCGCCACCGGAACCATCTCCAAAATCCATCCCAAACTGACTGAAATCATGTCCAGCCTGGGCATTGTCCAAAAACGCGTCCGCGTTGAAATTGACGTGGATGACGCTGCCGGGAGTGCCGGAGGCACTTCGCCCGGAGCGAGTCTTATGCTGGGACAGGATGTGGACGTCCAGTTCATTAAGGCCGAGAAGAAGAACGTTCTCCTGGTGGAGTCCGACTATGTTTATGAAGACGGGGATTCCAGGTACGTGCTTGTGATCGAAGATGGCAAGCTGGCCATGCGCCCTGTAGAAACCGGCCTCCAAGGCGAGCTCTATTACGAGATCCTCTCAGGCGTCACTGCCGACGAAAAGATTGTCGGAGAAATTGAGAATACGGTGAATGTTGGGGATCGCGTGTCGTGGAGACCGTGAAGGCTAACAGAAGTGCATAAACGAAAAAGAAATGCCCTGATGGGAGCTTGCTCGCATGGAGGCATTTCTTTTTTAGTTTATATAGGGCGCAGCGCGCGTCCTGAGTGCAGCGAAGCGAAACGAAACGAAGGACGGTGCACGTCTGGTGAAAGGGTAATTTTTTCAACTTTGAAACGGAAACTGGGGGTCGATAGGCGCCAGCCGCTGACACCGAGTTTCTTCCATTCAAAAAGGGCAGCGCCGCGGCGCTGCCCTTTCTTGTCTTTATTCTTACTCCTGCGCCTCTACAGGCGGCTTTGGCGGCATCACGCGTTTGTGTGCCGTCACATTGTACAAATGCTCAATTCTGGCTTTCGCCGCGTCGCTGATTTCTTTGCCTTCGAGGTAATCGTCAATGTCGTTGTACTTGACGCCCAGCTCGGCTTCATCAGTTTGGCCTTCCCAGAGACCGGCGCTTGGGGCACGGTCTATGACTTGCTGAGGAACTCCAAGGACCTTCGCCCATTCGTAAACCTCGCGTTTGGTCAGGTTGGCGATAGGAAGGAAATCGACTCCGCCATCCCCATACTTGGTGAAGTAGCCCGTGAGCACCTCCGCCGCGTTGTCTGTTCCGGCGACCAGGTAACCCAAGCTGTTGGCGACACCGTAGAGCGTGCTCATTCTGAGCCGCGCGCGCAGATTGGCGTCCGTGATTCTGGCTCTGCCGTTGAGATCGCGGTCGAGTTTGATTTTGATGTCGTCAAAAATCAGTTCGTGTGAGACGCTGAGATCCATTTCGATCCAGTGAAGGCCGCACTTTTCGGCAACTGCGCGGGCGTCAATGGAATCTTTGGTTGAACTCTTTACAGGCAAAATAACCCCGATGGAATCCTCAGGAAACGCCCGCTTGACGAGGTTGGCGACGACGGCTGAATCGATGCCGCCTGATAAGCCTACAACGACGCCATTTTGATGGGCGTTTTGTACAGTTTCTCTAATCCACTCGACCACGCGGTCAATTTCTCTGAGGCGTGTCTCATGGTCTTCAATTCTCGTTACCATAATGGACATTGCTTTCCCTCCGTACTAAAAAATCAAGTGTTGGTGACTACATTGTTCATCCCAAGTACATGCGGATCTGCTATGGACAGTTGATTTCGAAGTGACTTCGGGTTTTTGCCACGTTAGCGCTTCTATGGGTCACTGGCTGCAGATTCTCTTTTAATATTGGTATCGGCGGCTTCTAATCTTGAAGAAAAATGGGCCGCGAGTGAGGTTTTTGGATGATGTGACCATCGGCAACCTTACTTTAGGCCCTATCTTATCATGGATTTGTCGAAATTTCGACTGTTTTTTATTTACAAAATAGGTCGTGGCGAAAACTTAAAATTAATATCTATTTTCCAATTTTGCCAAGTTCGACCAACACGCAGTGATGCTGGACCAAGTGCAGTCCTTTATTTTTGGCATAGTTGATCACGTCGTCGTCAAAGGTGCCCGGCTGGAACCAAATGTACTTGACGCCGAGCTCCGCCGCCTCGTCGATGAAGGGATAGCCGCGTTTAGGCGACACGACCATATCCACGCAGGCAGGCACCACGGGAAGTGCTTTCAAATTTTCGTAGCACGGGGTGCCGTCGATCTCCTGATACATAGGATTGACTGCGTAGGTTTCGTAACCGGCAGCTCGCAGCCGCATGAGGATTTTGTAGCCAAATTTGTCCATGCTTTGGGTGGCGCCAACGACGGCCCAGGTGTGCTCCGCCAGCATTTCTTTAATGTTTTCAGCCATAAGCTCAACACCCTTTCGAGATGATTTGTTCCTAAGTTATAAAGTCTTAACGAAATCCTGTCTTGCTCAAGTAAAGTGAGTCTAGTTTCTTTCTACCCTTAATTTAGAGTTGAAAACGGATAGACCGTAGTTTGGGCAGTTTGGGGACGCGGACAACTTCAACTTTGGGGACGCGGACAAGTTTTAATTTGGTGCCAGAGCTTCACACAATTCAGAAACAATTCAGGTGTTCTTGCTTTTAAATCGCCTTTATTCCCTATCTATCTATCTATCTATCTATCTATCTATCTATCTATCTATCTATCTATCTAACTTTCTTTCGATCTGCCCTTTTACTCGCCCGCATGCCCGTGTGCCCTAAACACCGCCGGACAGGAGATCTCTTCAAGGTCCCCCGGCACCCAGTCCAGCTGGGCGCTCGTCAGATCCACCATAGCGGTGTGGACGGCGGCCTCTTCCTCCGGCAATACCAACAGCTCCACGGTCACATGATCGGTGTAAAGGGTATCTGCCACGCGGATCGTCGGATGGCCGGCCAGGTAGTTCTGCACCTTGCCCAGCAGCGTATAGTCCACCACCGCAGACACCCTGCGGTGGATCACCCTCTCAATGACCCCCGCCGCCTCCAGGCCTAGCTGAGCACTTTGGGTATACGCCCGCACCAGCCCCCCGGTACCCAGCTTGACGCCGCCAAAATAACGCGTCACTACCACGACCACATCCGTGATGCCTTCATTTTTCAACATGGACAGAATAGGGAGTCCCGCGGTGCCCTGGGGCTCGCCATCATCCGAAAACTTCTGGGCGTGGTATTCCGGCCCCAGCACATACACCGGCACGTTGTGGGTCGCGTCCCAGTGCTTCTTGCGGATCATCGCCATAAAGGCCTGTGCCTCTTCCTCAGACTTTACCGGTTTCACATAGCCAATAAAGCGCGACTTTTCAATGACCGTTTCCGCAGAGGCTTCCCGCTCCACGGTTTTGTAATTTAATGGTTTGGGCGATTTGTCGGAGCTACTCATCTGAACTCTCCGCTGTGCTTGAACTTTGGGTCACCATCGGCGAACCATCAGGCCTTACCTCAAAGCGCTTGTATCGCTGATAATCCTTGGCATCCAGCTCCACCTCAATGAGCGACCCGCTCTCCACGTACTCGGTCTTCGACACGTGGTGGTTGTCGCACAAATAGGAATACACCGCGCCCTCGGCATACGGAATCAGCATGTGCACTTTGACGTGCCCACGGAAGATCTTGGAGCGAATCTTCTCAATCAGAGCATCAAAGCCCTCACCCGTCCGCGCGGAAATGCGCAGCGCCTCGTAGCCGTCGAACAGCCCGCCCTTTGGCACCATCACCGTATCGTGGTCTTCAGGCGCCAGCAGGTCGATCTTGTTGAGGAGCAGAAGCGTCGGTTTGCCATAAGCGTCCAGCTCCCGCAGCACCTTCTCCGTTATGGAAATCTGGTTGTGCACGTTCTCGTTGGTCACATCCACCACGTGCAGCAGCAGGTCCGCATCGTGAACCTCCTCCAGCGTCGCCTTGAAGGCCTCCACCAGCTTGTGGGGCAGCTTGGACACGAAGCCGACCGTGTCGACCAGCACCATGGCCTTGTTGTCCTCGAACTCCACGCGCCGGTGGTACGTGTCCAGCGTCGCGAACAGCATGTCCTTCTCGAAGACGCGCTTGACGCCGTCCTCCGCCTGGCCGCTTCCGTCCTTCTGAGGGCTGCCTGCTTTTTCCAGTACAGGTGCCCCCGCCGATGGTCCCTCCTGCACCAACGTCAGCATACGGTTCATCACGCTGGACTTACCTGCGTTGGTGTAGCCGACCAGCGCCACAAGGGGTTCGCCCCCCCGCTGCCGACCGGCTTTCTGGGTCTCCCTGACCTTCGTTTCTTCCTTGAGTTCATGGCGGATGTCGCTGATCCGTTCACGGATGCGCCGCTTGTCGATTTCAAGTTTCTGCTCGCCGGGACCCCTGGTGCCTATGCCGCCGCCCGTTCTGGAGAGCGCATTGCCGTAACCGGTGAGCCTTGGCAGACGGTAACCCAGCTGAGCCAGTTCAATCTGGAGTTTGCTGGTCCTGGACTGGGCTCTGCGGGCGAAGATGTCCAGAATGAGCGCCGTCCGGTCGATGACTTTCAGGCCTATTTCCGCTTCCAAATTGCGGATCTGGGAGCCGGACAGTTCGTCGTTGAAGACGATCACATTGGCGTCGTTTGCTTCCGCCAGCTGCTTCACTTCCTGCACCTTCCCACTGCCTATATAGGTCGCCACCTCGATGATCCGCTTATTCTGTACGATGCTGCCGACCACCTCGGCTTCCGCCGCCTTCACCAGCTCTTCCAACTCGTGCATGGAATACTCTATGTCGATTTCCTCCCGGTCGTCCCCCAGGCCGACGAGAATCGCGCGTTCAGTCAGACTGCCGGAGGTCTCGAAGTACGTGCTCTTTTCGGTTGTTGTCGCTGGTTTTTCATTGGTTTGATTGGATTGATTGGATTGATTGGATTGATCTTGGTTCATAAAACCACCTCCGACACCATTATATCACGCCAGCACGGTTGAGGACAGGGCGTTGGTTTAGTTGGGGTCAGGTTCGGAGATACACTCGGGGTCAGGTTCGGTAATAATTCTGCAATACAAGCCCCGTCCCCCTACGTCTTGAAAGTCTTCCCTCAGCTTTCAGTGCGCTGAGGGAAGGTTTGTCGGTAAACTTCAATGAGGCCTTGGACTTCAAAGTCAATTTTAATGGCATCCTTTACTGTTTCGCTGTTCAAGAAATCCGGCGGAAGCTTCAGGTAAGCGTTAACTTCATCTTCAGACGCAATTTGAAGTTCCCGGCAAATCTTTGAAAGTGCAAGCCCGACTTTCTTGAAGCGTTGAAAGGTAGTCTTCTTCGTCTGATTTTCCCTTACTTGGTCGCGGATCTTTGGGTAATCGAGTTTGTTCATTAGACACAATCGGCCAAATACAAGGTCAAGGTGGCCTTGAACATTGGAACGCAACTCACTTTGAGGGCGTGACAGAATGTACTCGTGGTCTCCGGGGAGCTGCATATCCTCTAAATGGTTGACATCTCGTTCACTGAGAATTTTTTGCGCGACAAGTCGCTCAACGTCCCCCATTTTATTCACGAAATTGAGGTAGTTATTCTTTGCATTTGAAGTGCCGAATTTAAATAATTCAAGACCTTGTCCCGCCTCGAACCAGGCTTTTTCGGGCCGGCCTATATAGACATGGTGGCTGCTCCACGGATATATTAATGTCTCCGTCATATTCGCTGCAACTGGATTTCTATGAATGTATTTGATGGTTTCTCGAATTTTTTCATCTCCAATTACCGGATAAGCTTTATAACGGTCGCCAAATAAATGTCCATTTCGACCCATCCTCAAATTAACGTCATAGGCGAACTTTTGGTTCAGCCATTGCATGATGCTCGAAAGTGGATCGGAATTCATTTTCATGAGCATATGGACGTGGTTGTCCATTATGCAATAACAAAAGAGTTCAAAATCAGATCGTTGTTTAATAGTCTTCAATAGGGTGAGGTATTTGTCTTTACAGTGAGGATTTTCCAACAAAAACTCTTGATTATTGATGCGGCTAATGACATGGTAAGGAATTCCTGGTTTAAGATGACGTCGACCTCTGGTAATGTTGATCACTCCTTAGCAGAACGTTATTTACTTTATATTCCATTAATGCTAATATTAACATATACCTAAACATCAATCAATACGTCTTGAATTTATCACATATATGTTATACAATAAATATGAGCTAAGGTGGTGTAAGCGGTCAAGAGAAATCTGCAGTTTTGGACACAAAGTCGTCACTTTTTTTGCGCAATGATACAAGTTAATTTGCTACCTATCAAGGATTGTTTTTCTGTTTTTCAGACGGTAACCTTCTC
>Ga0302251_1001096_pt1 | contig 18542 bp, 24 predicted proteins | sample AAG_RA_Gln_MG_FD_193534 | JGI IMG/M metagenome (GOLD analysis project Ga0302251, IMG submission 193534) | Enriched activated sludge microbial communities from anaerobic digester in WTTP, New Holstein, Wisconsin, United States - AAG_RA_Gln | ecosystem: Engineered > Bioreactor > Anaerobic >...
TATTAACAAAATAATTACATGTGCCAATTGGTCAATTCCAATCACATTGAAAAATGCTCTATTCATTTTCTTTAAATAGAAATAAGTTTCAATTTTACTCGTTGTAAAATCTATTAGAAAATGAAATATTGCATTCCCCAAAGCAAATAAGAACAAATAAAAATAAGAAGAAATTACAATAAAGGAAAGAATGTTGCACAAAAAAAGTAAAAAAAATATACCTACACCATAAATAAAACAGTGTGTTCCAAGCCAATAAATATTTTCGGATTTTTTACTAGCCATTATTTCAGTTTGCATGATAAAGTCTGCAATATAATGAACAATTAGAATTATAAAAATTGTCTTTAAATCCATATAATCTTAATTTTTATACAAAAACATATTTTTTTTGGAAATTTTACAAGTTTTAACCTAAGAAAATTCTATAACAATAATTTTCTTATTCATTTTCTTAGCCAATTCAATTGTATGAGCAGTTCCACGAGAAATCCCATCCCAAAACGCAATAATAATATCAGCATTCTCAACAATTAATCTGTTTCTAATAAATCCAGCTGACTTTTTATATTTTTTCCAATCAGGTTTAAAAATAATGGTTGATATCCCATTTTCATTTGCAAATCTTTCACCTAATAAATCAGCACCTCTTGCACCACCAGATACAATTGCATCAATATTAGGTAAATAATTACTTAAAATTTTATTCATTAATTCATAGTTATTGAATGTTCTACTACCAACAATTGCAATATTCATTTTCGTTTATATGTTAAAAAAGTAAATTTAAAACCATTTTCTTCTAATGGACCTTCTTCTTTTATCAATTCCCATTCATCTTCATTAAAACCTTTTAAAAATGCATCACCATCGATATGTGCATGAACTCTAGTAAGATATAATGTATTAGCATATTTAAACCCTTCTTCATATATTTGAGAACCACCGATTATAAAGATTTCATCTCTCCATTGGTAGATATTAGACCAGACATCATCGTCAATTAAAACATTGAAATGTTGAAAAATATATGGCTTTCTACTTGCAACAATGTTAATCCTATCTCGTAATGGTTTTCCAATTGATTCATAGGTCTTCCTTCCCATTAGGACAATATGCCCATCAGTTAATTTTTTGAATCTATATAAATCCGTTGGAATATGCCATGGAATCTTATTGTTCTTTCCAATACAATTATTCTCACTCGCTGCTACTACTATCGAAATATTAGGGCATTTCATATTATTTCATGAAATTTTACAGTTATTTATGTTTTTCCTATAAATATTATCAAATACTACTATATTTAATCAATAATAAAAAAAATAAGTAATATATTATGTCTTAGTTTTTGAAATACTACCACTTTGTTTTTTAATCCATTCAACAAATTTATAAATTTTAGGATGGGATAATAAAAGTTCTTTTGTGTTATATGATTTTCCAAGTTCTTTTTCATCTGGAATAAATTTATGAATAGCTAAATGACAATCATAACATACATTAATTTTCTTGTTATTCATTTCATCCTTTGTGAAATGTTTCAAGAACCATTTATTATTATGATTTGTCTTTGGTATTAAATGATGTTCATCAGTTAAAACTTCTCGTTCACATAATTCGCATTTATTTTTCATATCAAATATTTTTTATTAAGAATATGAATTCATTCCAAATTTTAATATATAATTTTCATAAGATTTTACAATTATCTTAGCCTCATAATCAAATCCTAACAAACCTACTTCATCTTGCGGTGTATTTTTAATGGTTTCAATTAAAATATAGTAAATATCTCTAGCCCTTATAATATGCTTTTCATTCAAATTTATAAGTGCTTGAGGAATTCCTTTTTTTGTATGATTCTTAGAGAAAATTACATCATCATCATCTACCAAAATCAATTCCATAATTCTTCTAATCATAGGAAATAAAATTTCAACAAAATTACCAAATCTTTCGGGTAATGGAAATTTTTTAGCAACCTCATATTTGGTTAATGGATTATCGATGATAAATCCAACTTCGTTAGCAGCATATTCAAAATTACGAGCAATTATTCGTGAGCTTCTTTTTGAAAGTCCATTAAGTAAACCTAAAAATTCCCATTTTCTTAATAATACATCACTCTCAAAATTAAAAAAATTAAGTTCTTTTTCCATAGTTAAGTGAATTATCTATAACATGTTATTATACAACATTCAAAATATCTTATTAAATTTTATTTATTTCTTAGTAATCATTTTATAATAAAACTCTACTATACTAGGAATATATATATCATATTCATTGACTATCATAAATGAAGGAACACCATGCCTATTTAGAATATCTTGCATTTCATTTATTTGCATTTGTTTGGCATTACGTCTTATAAAATCTTCTTCTTTCATTCCACGTTTAATTACTCTCTCCATTCTAACTTCATAACTTGCATTAACCAAAATTATATTATCCATTAAATGAAATGCTTTTTCTTGTATCATAATTGCATTTTCAATCAACATAAACGGCGGTCTATTAGGTCTCATATACTTGTAACTGTAGTAATCTTCATACATCCTAGCTATTAACGGACCGCGAATAATATCAAAAATTATTTCATTTTTATTAGGCTCATTAAAAATAATATCAGCAACATACTTACAATTTACTGAACCATCAATATTATATGCTTCCGAACCAATCAGATTAATTATTCTTGATTTAACAAACTCATTATTCAATTGCAATTCTTTTGCTACAGAATCTGAATCAAATACTGGAATTCCATACATATCAGCAAATAATTTGCTGATGTATGACTTTCCAGCCCCAATAGGTCCAGTTATTCCTATTTTTAACATAATACTTTATCTTTTAATAATTTTTAAATCACACCAATATTGACTTATTTGAAAATAATCTTATTTAGCCAAAATAAGTATTTTCAGCAACCAAATATAATAAAAAAATTCCAGAAAAGCAAAATTTTTTTCTGGAATTTTTTAAAAATATTTTTAAGTAAATTAATTTAATTTTTCATAATTACTATGTTTAATATATTGGGAATTTTTAATAAATTATTTCTATTTTGATGAAATTTTTCTTAAACAATTATTTTATTTTTTTAATTAACTTGTCTTTTAACATCAAAAATTTAATAATTTGAATTGCTTCTGATAGTCTACTAATTCTATTTGTAGCATTTATATCATGATTATAATCCCTATCCATTATGATATATCTCTTTGGGTCTCTACCCGCTTTAACCCATCGTTCAAAATTTTTTGGTGAATCATCAATTAAAAAATCAATTGCTAAATCTTCCTTTTCTTTTGTAAAATATATTTCATCAAAATTAAACTTATGTTTTCCTAACCAGATTAACGTATGGTGAATTAATTTTGGTTTTTGATTGGTAACACAAGCAAGTTTACCACCATTTTCAATAGACCAAGCATTTAATTTTAAATATTCATCATGAACACCTTCAAATGGTAATGAATTTTCAAATACTTCTTTTGGATACTCTTTAAACATAATATCCATTTTACGTTTTTGTGGTAACTCAACATTTGGAAAATCCCAACCATAAATAATATCCGATTTAACATGCTCTGGATAAAGTTCTTTAAATATATCCATCATTACAGCATCCATGTCGCGTAATACACCGTCAACATCAACACCAATGATAAAATTTGATTTCATGTTTAAACAATTTATTAAATAATTCTATTTTAAATATTCTTCTATGGTTGGTTCACCTATATTCATTTTTTTACTTTCTCAATATCTTTTTTAATTTCTTCAGGTGGTGTTTCTTTATAGTATTTCTCTACATTTTTAGCCATTTCCCTAATAATTGGGTTATTAAAATCACTTGGTCTCATAAAATAATATATTTTATTAGTTTATAATTTATTTAAAAATATCTATTTTTTTTTATATTTGATAATTTCATTTTTTTTCTTTTAAATATCAAAAATACAAAAATTTATTCTAATAATCAAGTTTTTAAATAAAAAAAAATACAAATTAAAATATATTAAACCAAATTTTTGTGTATAAAAATGATTTCAAACCCATGTTGTTTTTACGAAACATACACTAAAAACAGAATACCTAGCCGCTAGGTAACAAATGAATTGATGATATTTTTAAAAAACCTACAAGAGCGGTATAGGAGAATCGAACTCCTGTCTCTGCCTTGGCAAGGCAGCATAATCTGCATATGCTCCACTATACGAATACCGCAAGAATGGTAACAAGATTGTATTTACGTGCTCTACCAACTGAGCTACAGACTCACAAAGGAATCGGGATGGATTTGAACCATCGACCACGAGCTTAAAAAGCTTATTTTTATTGCTGTAACAATCTTTTAATACCAATTAGCTCGGAAGGGTGGATTCGAACCACATTTTAACCAGACACGGCTTTTAAAGTGTCACTTTAAAGCTATAGCTGTCATCTGAGGTTACCTATACAGGAATTCAAACCTCTGCCATTCCGAATGTTGTCTGTCTCTCCAGACTTGTCACACCTATTTTGTATTCTGTTATCCTTCTTGGAATCCTAACGGTAAAATGGTGTCAAAAACCAGTATATCATTTTGATTAGAGCGGATGACCAGAATCGAACTGGCACCTCGACCTTGGAAGGGTCTTATGCTATCCATTAAACACCACATCCGCAATTAGTGACCCCGACAAGATTTGAACTTGTGACCCCATCCTTAAAAGGGATGTGCTCTACCAACTGAGCTACGGAGTCTTAGACACAATGTGCGCTCTGATGTAGGGTCCTAACCCCTCAAACTTCTAGGCAACAGGGGTGCTTACGACCCTTTTCCCGTGCGCCTACGGTAGATGCTTTCAAAGCTCCCATCAGCATTGTGTTTGGTACTGCGTATGGGATTCGAACCCATGTGAATCCTTTCGGATAACCAGATTGAAAATCTGGCGACCTAGACCGCTAGTCGAACGCAGCATTTTGCGACCTTATCCTCATTATATGGTTTCAAGGTAGGTTACTTTCAGTTTAGTCGCTTCGCCTTCTAACTTTTCATGGTATCCCCGTTATACAGCCAGATATTATTCCACGAATTTCGGTATTGATACCTACACCATAGTCCGAGTAACGCGGACGGGACTCGAACCCGCACGGGCGATTGTATGCCCCCAGAGTGAAAATCTGGTCACTTAGGCCATTTGTATACCGCGTCATATAAAATATGTAATAGGGTAGGTCGCATTTCTGCCATGTATTATTACATATTTTTAATTTGTCATGCTGCGGAGACTCGAACTCCGATTGTAAGATTGAAAATCTTATTTCCTGACCTGTTAGAAGACAGCACGAAACTACCTTACCATTTAACTCCCTCTAATACTGTCATCGGCCTGATAAGGTTGTGGGCTGGTCGATGAAGGAATCCCATTTAATTCTACGCATCCTTCCTTCGCCTTTCGGTTACTTGCGGTCTATGAATTAATAACAGTCGTCATGTGGGAGCAGAGGGATTCGAGCCCACTGCGTTTCTTATGTGTTGGATTCGCCACAATGCTCCAAGGTTATTACACTTCAATTATTTAATTTTTCTAATTTTCCATTTTTAACATAATAAAATTTTTTCCATGTATCACCAATAAAATCCTCTAAATTTACCAATTCACTTATCTTAATTTTATTTGTATGAATTAATCTATGACAATTAGGACAAACATAAGTTAAATTATTATGTTCATCAGTACCACCATTTTTACGTTCTAATATATGGTGAATATCGCCAACCACCCCTTCAACATACCATCCGCATTTTGAACATGGCAATTTCATTCGTTTTAATATTTTACTAATAGTTCTTTTACTTAAATCATATAAAGTAGTTATATCAGTTTCTCTTTGATATGAAGCATGCTTTTCAACATTTTCTCTTTGTATAAACTGTTGCTTAGTTAGACCATTGTATTTATCTTTTGTTAATTTTTTACTAACAGCTTCATTAATTTCAATTCGTTTTTCTTTTGTTGAAAAACTTCTCGCACATATTGATGAACAAAATCTACCAGAGCCATATGTTCCATCATGTTCTTTTTCACAATTTTCACATTTTTTCATAATATTCTTTTATTATAAATATCATGACTGTGTTAAAAAATCACACTTAGTTCAAATTATTTTTGTGGGGCCGCACAGAATCGAACTGTTCCGAGTAACCACCCATCTCTTTTATACTCAAGGGTTTTACAGACCCCCGACAGGAAACGTCCCCGATTCGGTTTTTGATAGGTTTATTCAATAGAACCGTAACTATTTGGAGCCTCGTGACGGAATCGAACCGCCTTCCCAAATTTACAAGATTTGACATCATCCACTAAATGCTTAGGAGGCATAAGGAACAGAATTAACTTTTTACGCTCTACCGCTCTACCATTGAGCTATACCCCCAATTATCTTTCTTGTGGGGGCAAAGGGATTTGAACCGCATAACCTATAGATTTACAATGCTATATTTTGCTGAACTAATTCTTTATCCTTGTTGCCCTATAAGGACTCGAACCTTATAAAACATTATAATTTCCCATAAAAATGTATTTTTCTATGACAATTAGCGCATAGTACAATACATTTTTTAATTTCTTCTTTTATTCTTTCAATTGAAACATTAGAGCTAACAGCTTGGGCTATAGTAAACTCTTTTTCATTTTCATGATGAAAATCTAGACAGATTGCGTCACTCTCACCACATTTTTCACATTTTAATGTTTCTTTATATTCATTATACCAATCTCTAACATTTTGTTTATATGTTTTTTGTTTATTATTATAATAATTCTTATTTTTTTTGTAATGTTCTCTCAAATAAGCTTTATTACATTCTTTACATTTAGATTGATAGGAATCTTTTTTTTTATTAAATTCTGATAATGGCTTAATTTCGCCACAACCCCCACATTTTTTGACTTCCATGATATTCTTTTTATTATAAATATCATTTGGATTTGAAAAGTTATGGGGTATTCAAAACTTTTTGATGCCTCTTACGGAATCGAACCGTAATTTTGGGGGTCAAATCCCCATATAATCACCATTATATCAAGAGGCAGAGTCAAATTCTGTCGTGCTAGCCATTACACTATAGAGCAGTAAAAACAGGATTGCATTTTCACGTATTCAAATTAAAAGTTTGGTCGTTTAGTTTGTTTGCTGAAACAATCCTTTGTCGAGAGTTAGAGAATCGAACTCTTTTATCTTATATCACATGCAATATAAGAACACACCAGTTTCTCGAATTTTGTACCTTCATTTTGTTTGGTTATGGGAACTAAATCTTTTACACCAATTGCCAGGTACCACGGCCAGATTTTAAATGTTTTAAAAAGGAACAGGTTAACTTTTTTTTCTTATCCAAAAAGAGTTTTTAATTTGCTGAACGTAACCTTTATCCTTATATGGGTTTTGTCATTGCCTTTCGGACACTTTTAGTCCCATCTCTACTTTGTCGAATAGGTGAGACTCGAACTCACAAGTCATATAGAACCCGCTTCCAAGGCGGGACCGCTTCCATTTACGGACCTACTACTCGATTAAAATAAGGTCTCTCCCTTAGTCACTACACTTTTTTTCGGTACCTTAATAAGAAGTGTGGTCGAAACTTTCAAGTCGAGCATGCAGGACTCGAACCTGCGAGTTCTCCACATCCCAAATGTGGCGGGGTAGCCAACTCCCCAAATGCTCGATATCAGAGAAGTACTTTGTTACATATAATGGGGCTCGAACCCATAACCTCGGCACCCTAAACGCAAATGCTAAGCCGCGCTCTACCGCTTGAGCTATACAATAAATTTTTTCTCCGTTTACTCAGAACCATACTAACTATCAGTACTTATATACGATACTCATGCATTTCCTCTCATTAAGCCTGTCCGAGCACTTCCCTCGGTCCAATGTTTTTTTAAGCCTTTGCGTTTGTTACCCAATGAACACCCACACAATTTCACGCATACTTTCCCTCAAGGTTTCAAGCACCTTTCAAAATTTATTCTTAATTTCCCAATATGTCAAAGAACTTTTTTTCAAATAAAAAACCCAATCATTTTTTTGTGATTGGGTGCTTCATTCATTTTTTTATACTTGTTTTCAAATTTCATTTTCTTAACAAGAACGCAGCACACCCAATCCAGCAAATTTTCCGCCCTCTGGTTGTTTATATTTAGGGTATGTCGTTACAAAATTTCTCATGGTTTTTATTTTTTTTCCTATTAATAAATATATCTTATTTTCAAAAGTTTTTACAAAGATACGAATTTTTTTTTAAAAAAACAAGTTTTTTTTAAAAATTTTTATTCTTTTTTTCTTCTTTTTCTTTTAACTTTTTCATTTTCAGTATTTTTAACATCAATTTTTTTTTCAGTTAATAATTCATTTGTTATATTATAATTTCTTTTTTCTATTTCATCTCTCAATAACACAGCTTTTTCATAGTCTTCATTTTGAATAGCTATTTTCAATTTTTCTTCCAATGATAAATCATCGTAGTTTATACCGTTAGCTACTTTAGCCATGATTTTTACGATTTTACCTTTTTCGTGATTCCATATTTTTTTTGTATATTGAATATTTCCTTCAGTATATTCAATTATTTCATTTGGTTGTCCGAATTCTTCTTCTAAGATATTATCCACATTTTCAGTTGACTGCATTTCATTAGCTAGTAATTCATTAAATTTATTAATAACATCCTTTATATCATCAGGAATGTTATTATCTTCATTAAATTGATTTGATTTTTTACCAAAATATAAATCAAATATTTCTACCCAATTATTTTTTTTGTACATAAATCTAATTTTAGTAATTACAAAGATACTATAATTATTTAAAAATAGCAACTATTTTAATAGCTTTTTTATTATAGTTATAGCTTTTTTAGTTAAACTATTACCTTTATTAAGATTAGCTTTTCTAGTTATAAATCTCAAATTATTAATATTAGCAATAACTTCTGGAGGAATTTCATGTTTATAACCTTCAGAAATAGGAAATATATGGTCAAGATGATAGCTTTTAAAACCACGCTTATCATAATTCTTTAATACAGTTAAGTCATTTTCTTCGGTTAATATCCAGACTTTGGCGTAATAGATTTTTTTCTTAATATCCTTGATGTTCTTTAATCTTTTTTTGATAAATGGTTTGTTTTTAACCAAATCACGAAACTCTTTTTTCAATAAATCTTCTTCAGGAATGTTTCTTTCTAAAATAAATTTATTTTTGTATTTAATCCATTTACCATTTATATCTGGAACATATTCATAAGAATTTCTTTTTTTAACTCGTCTATATTTTCGTCTTCCCATATTATAGCCATTTATTTTTTTAAAAATGGTTTATTAATAAATACCATAGTCACGGCTATTATTTACTATACCAAAATTTTACACAAAAGATAAATATTTATTTTAAAATAAAGATTATGTCACTTAAATTTTTCGGTATATATCAGGAAATCATTAAAGAATCAACTAATAACGTTGCAATTATTGGTGATATATTAGATTATTTAGATGAATATCAAGTAACTGGTCAAAAAACTAAAGAAATTGAATTTATTATTAATTCACTTAAAGGTGATGCAAAATGGTTATTTTTACAAATATTAGCAATATATGATGATTTAAGACCATATAACATAAATACAGGTGATGTAATGCAAGAACATAATTGGGGTCTTAAAAATGGAAATTTAGCTTTATTTGATGTAGGATATGGAAATTTTTTTGAAGAATTCGATGTTGAGCCAGAAGAGATTAACCTAAATGAATATACAAGTTCAAGTAGAATTAATGAATTTACTGAATTAGCAGAAAAAATAGCTAAAAAATTAAACCTTGGGGATGTGAAATTTTTGGGAATGGGTGCTAATGGATATGCTTTTGATACAACAAGTGGAAAAATATTAAAAATTACATCAGATAAAACCGAAGCTATTAATTCAAAAAAACTTCTCGGAAAAAATTTAAAACACGTAGCAAAAATCTTTTCTGTTAATACTCTTAAAAAAGATAATTATAATGGTTATTATATCATTGTTCTTGAAAAATTAGACACATCAAATTATGATAAATTAAAAAATATTTTAATTTCAATTTATGATTGGTTCGATGAAAGCACAACTCTACGATATGACCCAGATATAATTGATAATATTAGCAAGAAACACCCCGAAGTTGCAAAATTTATATATGATATTTATAAATTAGGTTATGAAGCAACTCAGAATAAATGGCAAGAAAAATTAATTCACGATACAAAATATAATTGGGATGATATTAGTGAAATCGTACCATGGATTAGAGGTGCTAAAGAAGCTAACACCGATTCATATTATTCCGAGCCACCAGAACACATATATAGATTAGTCAAAAAATTAGGTGGAATATAAACTATTTTTTTTTAAATAAGTCGTAATGACCTAAACCAATTTAAAATTATATTCTTTTTTGCCAAGCGGGTAAGTCCACTTTCCTGTAATAAAAAAACAAATGGTATTCCAATAAACATTAATATCATCAATGCAATTACAAAAGGCATTGTTATTATAATTCTAATTCAACTTTATTAAATCTTTAATACAATTCCTCATTACTCACATTTATAAATATTTAAAATATGTGGTCGAGGCGGGATTCGAACCAGCGACACTCGGATTTTCAGTCCGATGCTCTACCTAAAACTGAGCTACTCGACCATAAAAAACCAGTTGTTTCCGTGGGTGGAAAAACCCCAACTGGTACCATTGCCGCTTAAATGGATGACATTGAACCCTGTGCTTTATAATAGCAACAGGCGACCAATTCCAAGGTCACTGCCTTAAGGCAGCTCATCCAATACGGTTGGATTTCTTGTGGTGAGAGATAGATTCGAACTATCAACACATAAGTTTTCTAACCTTTTGCAAGGTATCTTACTGCTTTACCAACTAAGCTACCTCACCGTGCAGACAAGTATTGTAATAATAATTCACAGAACTATTCCAATTCAACGCCAAATGATGTTGCAATTGAATCAAGAAGTATTCCTACATTATACCAAAATGCTATTTTTTCTTTCGAAGATTTCTCCATTTTTCTTATAATGTAATTAGCAATTTTTTGCAAAATAAACTTCATAATACAAATATACTTAATTTTTTTTAATTAAGCAAATTTTTTTTATATTTTTTTATATTTGTTAAGAAACAGGATGTGATAGTTTTACATCGTGAAGACTTTGAACCTTAAAAGAAAGTCAATTTTGTTTATTAACCAATTTTATTTGCTGAAAACATCCTTTATTTATTGTGGAGTGTAAGGGATTCGAACCCATGACCTTCTGCTTGCAGGACAGACGCTCTGCCAACTGAGCTAACACCCCCCAAAAAAAAAATAATTACTTTAGCGGCTCGCGGGGGATTCGAACCCCAATACCTTTTGCGTGACAGGCAAATGTGCTAGCCAATTACACCACACAAGCCATCTTTTTTTCAATAAAACATTATCAAAAAGTTTAAAAATTTAAATTATTTAAATTATTTAAATTTAACTATTTACCAACTATTCCTAAAAAATTTTTTGTATTATTAATACCAATTAATTTAATCATTTTATTTAAAAACTCAGACCTTCCCATGGTATTTTTTCCTTGATATTGTTTAATTAAATTTACAACTTCCTGTTCTTTATCTCTATTTAATGCCATCTTATAATCTATAATATCAGCTAAGCTCATAAAATAATATCCATTAATCATATTTGCATCACGTAGGATATCATTGGTTGGTCTAACTTTATAGTCAGCATATGCTCCACCAGCTCTAGCTGGGTCCCAAACATTGAAAGCTTCAATCGACCCATCATCCGTTGGTCTATAAATTCCGCCTTTATTCCATTCTTCTTCTAATCCAGCTTGTATCCAATATTTTTTATATGGGATAATAAAATCTAAATCACCTATTTGACCTGTTAAACCAAAAGCTTCTCTAAGCTCTGGATATAAATACAATCTTGCAGAACCAGCAATAAAATAAACTTTATCTGATGGATTAATTCCAAATTTTTTAAAAATTATTTCATCAGCTTTGGATAAATAATCTTTTAATCCACTTTCGCCTTCGTTTATTTCTAACCCTTCTTCTAATCGGTTCCAAAAATCTCTTAGAATAATATCTTTGGTATAAATTTCAAAAATTCGCATATTTTTTAACTTTCTCTATAATATCTTTATTATAAATATTTTCAATTGTGAGAACTTTAAAAGAAAAAAACATTTTCAATGGACTTGGTCCATTAAGAAACATAAAATTATATGCCGACCATTCACTTTTTAAATAATAATCTTTTTTTACGATTTCTGGAATATACTGTTCATAATAAGAAATAAACTTCCAATCATATTCATAACATATTCTACTTACCTTTTTGAGAAAACGGTAAAGTTCAATGGCTCTAATTAAAAATAAGCCTATAAATAAAAATAATACTAACATGATTTAATTTTTATACAAAAATAATGAAAAAAAATTAAATTACCAAATATTTTATAACTTTTTTTTAGCTTGCTTGTTATAATTAGTAGCGGCAGTGGGACTCGAACCCACGCATCCCTTTCGAGGATGACCAGCTTATGAGACTGGTGAGATACCAACTTCTCTACGCCGCAATGTATTAAATAGCTGAAGTCGAAATAAAAACACTTATATTTATTTGTGCCTTCGACAAGATTCGAACTTGCACGTCAACAAGGACAGTGGTTCTTAAGACCACCGTGTCTACCAATTCCACCACGAAGGCAAATTTAAATGATAATTCTACTACTATTTTGTAGTCTCGATGGGAGTCGAACCCATACGCCTTTTGGCACTGGTTCCTAAGACCAGCCTGTCTGCCAATTCCAGCACGAGACCGAATACAAGTTTACTTTTAATACAATGTAGGGACACTAGGACTCGAACCTAGACTTCGCGGATAACGTCTCTTGGATGTAAGCCAAGCATTTTCCCAGTTAAACTATGTCCCTATTATTTAATAAACAAACCATTACATTATAAATAGTAGGTGGTCCCACTCGGATTCGAACCGAGAACGTTTCTAATGTTTTCCATAGGTTTTGAGCCTATAGGCTTTACCAATTTGCCCATGAGACCATCAAAAATAATTTTATAAAAATCATTTTTATTTAGTAATTCATTTTTTCAGACACCAATATGTCAAAGAACCTCGAAATATTTCCAAAGATAAAAATTTATTAACTTCTTAGCCAGCATTACCTGTTTCTGATAACCACCACGTAGAGGTGAGTTAATTTAGGTTATCAGTTGGGAGTGGGATTCGAACCCACGAGAGCTTTCACTAGCGGTTTTGCAGACCGCCCCTATCGTCCACTCAGGCATCCCAACATTTAATAAATAAAAGAACAAAAAAAAACCCGACCTTAAAAAGTCGGGTTTTTTGATATTTAGCTTTTAAATTTAATTTACAATTCATAATATCATCACACCCGACATTGATGATGCAAAATCATCAACTAATGCCACTAGACATAATATATCGAGTATGTTTATAAATTGTTTCATCGTTTTTATTTTTTTATATTAATAAATATATCTTATTTTCAAAAGTTTTTACAAATATACAAACTTTTTTTTAAAAAAGCAAGTTTTTTTGAAAAATTTTAAAATATTTTATATGTTAACTGAAAATCAAATCATTATAATATAAAAATAATCCCAAATGATTTGGGATTATTCTTATTTAATAATAATTCTTTTTATTTTTTCTTCTAGTTTTTTCTTATTCTTAGGTATTGTTAAGCTCAGTATTCCATCTTTATATTCACCAGTTATATTATCAATGTTAGTATATTCTGGTAATACAATAGTTTTTGTAAATGCAGTGTAAGCAAATTCACGTCTGGTGTAACTATTCACTTCATCTTCATCAAAATCCTTTTCTTCATACTTAATTCGTAATTGATTATCTTCAAGCTCAATATTGAAATTCTCTTTCTTTACGCCAGGTACATCTAATTCTACTTTCCATGCATCTTTAGTATCTTTTATATTGGTCGCTGGAATAGTTTTATTTTTAATATTAATAGATGTAGTAGGAAACCATCTTTCTGTAAAAAATTCATCAAAGGAATCTAATAGACTTGAAAATGGACTGTTTACTTTTAATAACATAACAATTATTTTTTTTTTTAGTTTTATTATTATTATTTTTGAAACACATTTCAAAATTCAAACCAAATAAAAATAACTGACTAAATGTCTATTAATGATAGTTTGAATCAGACACAATGTCATAAGTCATTATCCATTCATCAAAAACAAATTCCAATAATAAACATTTTTTTCCGTCAACCATATCTCTTATTGCTTTAAAACCGCCTGTTGAAATTTCCCAGTGTGATACATAATCAGGTGCTTCATCATAAACTTCTTTTAATAAATCATACGCTTTTTTAATTAATTCATCTACATACGGGTTCGTTACTGTCATGTCACTGCACTTTACCTCCCCATTTTCATCCAGTTTAATTTCGATATTTTTCACCCACACCCAATTAACTGCGGACATTGCTATTGCTACCTTTTCAAAATCAAATTCATTAATTATAATATCAATCTGTTTATTCCTGTCCATTTCATAGGATATTGGTTCATTTTCTCGTTTTTTAATTAAAGTTTCAATATATTTAGCTTTTTCATATTCTTCTTCAAAAATTGCTTTCTCTAATAATATTTTTAATCCATTTAAATTTAAATCTTCCATATATCCTTTGTATTTGATAAAATTTTACAATACTAAAAACTAATTTTTATTTTACGGTTACATGCTTATCCCAAAACTCAACAGATTGCAAATATTTTTCTTTATTTAATGGTACGCCAGAACCACCTTCTTCAATTCCCAAGGCATTTCTTATCATTGTTTCTGGTTTCATTGGTTCTTCATTTGGATGACTTTGTCCGAGAATGGCAACAATCCCATAATCTGCATTAAAAGAAAAATAATCCTCATTATTAATTTCTTTTTCTAGATTAGCTTCCTTTTCAAGTTGTTCTTTTGAATAAAGAACAAGCATTAACCATTCCGCTTTCGGTTTTTCAATAGGAAGTTCAACCCATCTATTGACACTCCCCATGACTAAAGTCAGGGGATTCTCTGGTGGTAGTCGGAAGTCCATTTCTGGTATCCGTAGTTCCCCAAAATTTAGGGTGTGCCATCACCCCTCCTAAGACAGTGCATATAGCATCTTAGGCTGGCAGACTATCGCTATTTGCTACACCATCTGCCACAGGTGCTAATATTATGTTTATTGCACCTAATCTATCTCGATGTGTGCTAAATCCACACGCCTTGCATACATATTTTCTATCTCTTGCTTTATTCAGTTCTCCACAACATGGACATCTTTGACTTGTATATTGTGGATTCACATAGTCAACTTTTATACCTTCTAATTTTGCCTTGTATTCTATATATTTAGCAAGACGATAAAAAGACCATGTATGCAATTTTTTTTCGTTTTTACGGCTTGTTCTTGCCGTGTTTCTGATATTCGTTAAATTCTCCATACGAATTACAGAAACATTATTTTCTACTGCAAAGTTTACTATTTGCCTACTTATCTTATGGTCTTGGTCTTTCATCCATCGTTGCTCTTTATCACTTATTTGTTTAATCTTTTTTAGTTTTTTAGCTTTACCTAACTTTTGACGCAATACTTTGTATTTACGCCTAATATACTTATTCTGCCTGCCATTTCCCAAAAATTTTGTTTTACCATTTTTAGTTACTGCTACAGCAGGTACTTTTAAACCTAAATCCACTCCCATTACATTTTGATTATTATTTTGTTTTTCATCTACTTCAACAGCTATTTGTGCAATCCATTTTCCTGACTTCTTAGTTATTCTTAACGTACCTAATTTATTATTTAATTGTTCTTTTTGATAATCAGCCAACAATGCTTCAACTTTAATTCGTTGTGATTTCCCATTAATTAAAACAGGAAAGTATAAATAATTATCTATTATTTTGTAGTTTTGATTATTCCATATACATACTGGTTTCTTTAATATGGATAATTTCTTAGTCTTTTTATATTTTTTATAAACACTTTTAGCATCTTGTATAGCTTGATTTTTTACTGCACTTGGTAGTTTTGCTTCAATATCTTTTGATGTTAATTTTATATTTTTATTGTTAATCATACTTTGAACAATATTATTAACTGTAGATATATATTCATTTAAAGTTTCTTTTAAATATTGTTCTTGTTCTTTAGTCGGAAGTATTTTAAATTTTACTGTTACTTGCATAACTCACCACCTTTCAATATCATAATACTATTATTTTAATATTTTGTCAAGTGATTTAGCAAACATTAGCCTTCATCCCAACGACTAAAGTCGTGGGCTTTCGGCTAAGTTTTTGTAATATCTCTACTTCTGTACAAATACTTATATTAAATTTACCTGAACAAGTTTTACTTACTGTTACGTTTAATATTTTTCCTTCTACTTCTCTTGATTTATAAAATTTTACCCAACCTAATTTAGGTAATTGTATATATCTTCCTTTAATATTAATGTTTTGTGTTCCATTACTTCTCCTAAATAATACAGTTTTATATGATTGTACAGCATTCTTTTTACTTTTAAACTTAGGAAATCCAAATTCTTTATTACCTTTCCTTTGCTCTTCAAAATACCTTTTAATAGCTGTACTTAAATCCTTTAATTCTTGCTGTAGTGAAATGCTATCTACTTCATTTAAAAAGGTTTCTTCTTTTTTAAGTTTGGTCAACATGCTTGACATCTGATTATAAGTTAATAATTTTTCTTTATTTTCAAATTTAGTTTTTTGTATTTCTAAAAAATAATTCCATACAAACCTACAACAACCAATGGTTTTATTAATTAATTCTGCTTGTGATGGTTTAACATCTATTCTATATTTAAAACCTTTTTGAACTATCATAGCATTTCACCACCTTTCTAATTTTATTATATAATTATATTAATATTTTGTCAAGGTTTACTTTTTTGTTCTTGTATATATCTTTTTAATGTTTCAGGACTTGCATTACCTATGCTACATACAAAATATCCTTTACTCCAAAGCACACCACATTTGCTATAGAATTTCCTAAGCTTAGGAAATTCTTCAAATAATCTTCTTGCTGTAATTGATTTTAAAATTCTTACTATATCAGTAGGGGATATAGTAGGTTTACATGATACAAACAAATGTACATGGTCTGGCATTACTTCCATTTCAATTATTTTAAAATCATATATATTAGCAATATTTAGTATCAGTTCTTTTAATCTATTTTCTATTTTGTCATACAGTACCTTAAATCGAAATTTAGGGCAAAATATTATATGATATTGAATTAAATATTTACAATGATTTAATGAATTATATTTTTCCATATGCGTAAAATTATTGCCTTTCATCCACGTGGCAAGCCATCGTGGTTTTCAGGCAAAGTCATTATAACATCTATTGCCCAGCTTCTTTCGTTGTATATAACATCTATTGCCCAGCTTCTTTCGTTGTATGTAACTTTTGCCATTTCAGATAATTCTATTAATAAATTGCTGGACTTGCTTTTGCCTTTCCGTTTTTGTAATTAATGGTATGATATTTTGCAATTGGCTCCTTGAATAATCTTAAAGTTGATTCTTCAATTTCCTTGCGTTTAAGTGTTTCTTGAATTCTATCAGTACAAATTTTAATGTAATCAACTGGTTTAACCTTATGAAGTAAAACATCCTCATTTTTCTCAATTCCAATAAATTGTCTGTTTTCAAGAATTGCAGAAAGTAGAAAGCTACCACTACCACAAGCATTGTCAAGAACTACATCACCAGGGTTTGTGAAAGTTTTTATCAAATATCTACCTAGTTCAATTGGCTTTTGTGTCGGATGCAAAACAGGACCTTCAGATTCCGCTGTTTTTACATATACAAAATCGTCAATTGGCTGTTCTTCGTAACAAACAACATCAGTAGGGTATCTTTCTCCATTACTCTTTACGTGTCTTGGTTTAAAGTCACCATAACTTCCTGTGTATTGGTCTTTTCTGATTCCTTTGTCATAAGCCTCTCCGTTAGTCATTTGAGGGTTATATGTCGGTTGTTTTTTGTAGAAAAGGCATATATCTTCGTGTTTACGGAGTGGTTGTTTCTTTGCATTTAAGAAGTTTGTTGATTTAGATTTTATCCAAACAATTTTGTATTTGAATAATTTTTCGTTACTCATAATCAACTTAGCTGTAAAAAGACCTTGCGCTGTCAATGCAATTGCTCCATCATCTTTGATGATTCTTTCATAATGTTCCCAAAGTTGTTCTAAGTCAATTACCGAATCCCATTTGTTTTGAGTTGTTCCATATGGTAAATCACAAAGAATCATATCAATGGATTTGCTCGGAATATTTTTCATAACCTCTAAGCAGTCGCCTTGAATAACTTTGTTTAAGTATTGTTCTATTGATTT
>Ga0302251_1001100_pt1 | contig 18491 bp, 8 predicted proteins | sample AAG_RA_Gln_MG_FD_193534 | JGI IMG/M metagenome (GOLD analysis project Ga0302251, IMG submission 193534) | Enriched activated sludge microbial communities from anaerobic digester in WTTP, New Holstein, Wisconsin, United States - AAG_RA_Gln | ecosystem: Engineered > Bioreactor > Anaerobic >...
TCAGCCGCGAGTATCGCAGGTTGTTTAGCGCCTCGCCGGCCCGGGATATCAAGGCCCTCCTGAGCGCCGGAAATACCGCGCCAGGTCCAGGGCCGCGGCGAAAAGCATCCTCCTCATCGCCGCCTGGAAATCCACGGTGAAAGCGAAAACCTTCAATATCAACGGGTTATCAAAGATCAGGCCGTTACCGGTGAGGAGGAAGCGGCGTTGACCCGGATTTCATCCCTTTGCCTGACAATCACCAGATTTCATGGCTTTTTCCCGAACTTCTTGGCTTCATAGATCATAACATGGTGAAGCCGCTGAAGATCGCGCTGTGTCAGTTCCTTCAGGGATCGGATCGGCTTTTTTTCGTGTCGGTGTCTCCCCCGCGCAGGACGGTGTCCACAACGGCCTCCTCGAGATTCGTGGCATGCAGAAGCTGCCATAGGGCGTTGCGGAATGCCGTCAGGACCCACCCCTGCTGGTGGACGTAATCCGCTGGAGGTGCCTCGGTGGCTCCTCGGAACTCAACAAGGCTGCCCAGAGTGTCTCCGGCAAGTTGGCCGAGCAGACAGCCTTGGGCACGAACTACCATCTTTGCTGCACGTTTTCCGTTAGTTGTGTCGCAAGGTTGTCGCAAGTTATCGACTATCCCTTCGGTGGATAGGGGTCCTTTCCGTAGGTGTGCTCGGTCTGAATCGTCATATCCTTCTTGTGGATGACCACCTGACCGAGGTCCTGATTCTTAGCAACTTCTTTGGCGCGGTTGACTGCATCCGCTTTTGTGTCGTGCTTGCTCAGTGCCTTGGATGCATTCTCTTCCTTGACCTTCCAGCCGCCGTCGGTGCCGGGTGTCACGTGGTAGGTTTTTCGTTTCGACATCTTCATGCCTCCTGATTTGATTTGGTTTTCTCTTCGTGCCTGCGGACCGCTGCGAGTATCCGATCAATGCATGCATCGAAATCCTCTTCGACTTCATGCTGCCACAGGCGGATCACCGTCCATTCCATCTGCCGGAGTTTCCGATGGTTTGCGGCATCCCTTTCCCGGTTCCTGTTTATCTTCTTTTTCCAAAAATCTGAGACCTTGTCCTCCCAGGAAGGGAATCGGTATCCGTGCCAAAAATCGCCGTCCACGAACACGGCGACCTGGGCCTTTCTGAAAACAACGTCCGGTTTGCCGGGCAGATCTTTGACGTGCTTGCGGAACCTCCATCCTCTTCTGTGAAGAGCGGAGCGTACCCGCATTTCAAGGCCGGTATCCTTGCCCTTGATGCGGGACATACAGAAGCTGCGCTGTTCGGGTGTCAGGTTGTCCGGCATCAGACCTGTCCCTGATACAAACTGAAAGCCCTGGCCATCTCCCTGCGCCCCGGCAGGTGGAGCTCGGGGGGAGCGGTCGTAAGGACCTGAAAGCCCTGCGGCGTTCCGGGGCAGATTTTCTGGAAGTCGCACTTGGAGCACTTGTCAGGATGCGGTCGCATCGGAAAGTCCGACGCGAGAATGCCCGTGACCGCCCATTCGATGTTTGCGAGTGCTGAATCCACCGCCTCCTGGGTAATCGGCACTTCAACTCTCTGGTTGTCCTTCAAAAGATGAACACTGCCTGTTCTCGCATTCTGCCCGAGAACCTGGTCTGCGGCTCTTGCATACAGTTGAACCTGTAAGGCCAGCTCGGTCCAATCGAGATCGTCGTTCTCACCCGGCGTCTCTCCGCCCTCCATCGTTTTGAAGTCGATGATCTCGGCTTGCAGGATGTTTCCCTCGTCATCCTCGTGGAGCAGGAGATCAATCGAGCCGGTGATGACGCAGTTGGAGGCCGGAATCTCAAACACCGCCTCAACCTGCCTCTCCCGCTCGAAATCCTCACCGAAAGACGCCACGTAAGCCTTAGAGATTTCCACAGCCCGGTTTCTTGAGTTTTCGTAAGCGCCCGGCCGGTTAACCGGATCGCCGCTCTGGGGAACGTGCTTCAAATGGAATGTGTTCAGCACAACCTGCTCCACCTGGTTCTCCGCCGGAGGCGAATCCGGGTGAAGCTCGTGAAGCTTCTGGATGGACGTATGAACGGTCCGTCCGTAACCGAACATTTCAGGGACGATCGGATTGAGTCCGTAGCGTTCCCGAAACTGATAACTCCTGGGGCATTGCAGGTAGTATCTGATCTCGGTGAAGCTGGTCGGGTAATCCGTATCTTCGACCCTCCGGCGCGGCGGAGCCTGAAGAAGACCGGTCGGAAGACCTGCTGCGTTCTGGACCACGGCCGGATGGGCCGTAAGCTGTAATGCGTAGGGAGACTGACGGGCCGCCCGTCTCGCCAGAGGAAGATTCTGCGCACCGCTTACGTGAAGATACCGCTCGGCACGTGTAGCCGCGGTGTAGAAGAGCCTGATTTCCTCATCGGGAGTACTCTGATATGCGCCGCGGTTGATCGCTGCGGCCATGACCCCCGGCGGCAGCCATCCCGAATAGCTGCTCCTCCGCTTCGGGAACCGATGCGCTTCTACATCAACCACGAACACGCAAGGGAATTCGAGACCTTTCATCTTGTGAACGGTCGATACGGTGACGGCGTCGGGTCGTTGAAGCACATCGTCGGTGGAAACATCGTAACCGGTCTCGGCGGCGTTCTGCAGAAAGTTGAGGACGTCCGAAAAGCGTTGTCTGGAGTCCACGCTCATATAGACCGTTTCGACGTCGAGAATCATGCGGCTGAAAAGTCCGATGTTCCGCATGACATCGTCGCTGAAATTCGTCCGCTCGATGTTGAAAGCTTCCAATAGATCGTAGACAAGCTGTTGAGGATAGAGTCGGATTCTCGTCGAGCCTTGCGGACGGTGAATGCGGCGGCTCCAATCGGTGAGAACACGAACCAGGGCATTGAAATCGGCGTCGGGAAACGCAGGCAACACCGCGCTGTTGAAATGCTGTTGTACCGTGGTCCGGTCAAGCGGGGTATTGCGGAGTAGTTCAAAGGTGCTGCGCAGAACTGATGTCTGCGGGCGGTCGAAGGGCCCCCCGCCGGCTTCCAAACTGAAAGGAATGCTGAGGGTCTCCAGGGCGGCCGTAAACGCTGCATGTCTCGGCGTGTCATCCTGCTCCGCCTGACGTGTCGAGCGCATCAGAATCGCGAAATCAGCAGGCGTCAAACCACGGACGACGCCGTTGTCGTCATAGGCGGTGCCCAAGAGCCCCTGGATTCTATCCGCAACCCATCCCGCCTCGGCGGCGCGGTCCGGAAACCACAGCACTCTAAAATCCTGGGGCGTCCGATTCGCAAAGGCCGCCGGATTTTTCGGAATCCGGCTCGGCCCCAGCATGGCGGCTGCGAAGGCGTCCGAAGCCTGGACGATGGGCTCCGTACTTCTGAAATTTTGCGATAGGGTATGCACGCTGCAGCCAGCATAACGTCGTTGAAAGCCTAAGATGTTGCTGACATCGGCCCCCCGCCATGCATAGATCGACTGGTCGTCGTCTCCAACCACGAAAAGCGTCTGCGAGCGCTGATGCAGCAGTCGGATCAGCTCTTCCTGGCAGGGGTTGACGTCCTGATACTCATCCACCATGAGGTGACGCAAATCCCCAATGCCGTTTTCCACTCCGGCTGCATTGGAACGGATCGCCTCGACCACATCCCGGATCATCAAAGAGAAATCGATGTATTGATCCGTCCTGAGACCACCCCGAATGCGGGTGAGCAAGTCACCGATGTCTTGATCTTCAGCGGCGACCGTATTGAAGTCCAACAGCTCGTCATTGGCGGTCTTCCAGGCATCCGAGGCCTGTTTGATTGTGTCGAAATAGCTGTTGTTCCGTGCGCGCGGTCGGAAGGATTGAATACCCAACTGATAATAACGCGAAATCATGTAAAGTTTGAGCCGGTTCTCATCGAGAACGTCGTACTGTCGATATGTGGCGTCCATATCACCCAGTACATGCTGGCAGTAGGAGTGGATGGTCCCGATATACATCGCCCCCATCACGGTGGGATCGAGTCCTGCGGTGGTCAGGGCTTGAGAAACCCGGCGTTTGATGGACTCGGCCGCCTTTTCGGTGAACGTAAAGGCCACGATACCTTCGGGCGACTCATTCTGGGCGAGGAGTCTAGCGATCCGGTAGGCCAACGTCCTTGACTTGCCCGAACCGGCGCATGCCAGACACAAAACCTCGCGGGCGGTATCCACCGCCGCGTCGTATTGCTGCGGCGTCAACTCGTTCCTCAAGACCTGGTCGATACTCATGTGAATTAAGTCCCCTTTTTGATGGTCACGTCCCGGCGCTGTTCCGCAGGACCCGTTTGATGCTTCTTCCGTGTGCCGCGATGAACGGCGGCGGCAGGGCGTTGCCGATCATCAAGGCCACGGCGGACTTGTTGTCGGTGGTCGGGAACTTGTACCGGCGGGGAAAACCCTGCAGAAGCGCCGCCTCGCGCATGGTGATCGCCCGGTCCTCCTCCGGATGCAGGAACCTCCCCTTTGACGGGTTGAAGCATCCGCTGGTGATCGTCGGAGCAACTTCCTTCCAGGCCATGCGCCCGTAGACATCCTTAAAGCCGTTGCATCGCTTGTGGCACTCGAGCTGGAATTCCTCCGGAAGGTCTCTGCGGCTTCCGCCGTCTTTCGGGATAAGCCGGATGACCTCCAGAACTTTAGGGGTCCGATTCTCGGGCATGTCATGCACGGGGTCCCCGCTTCGTCCCGCTTTCGGCAGACCGCCGATTGCCTCCTCGACTGTTTTCATCTTGGCGGCTTTGTCGGCGAACGGGATTTCCATGCCCAACCCCGCCAGATAGATCAACCTGCGTCTCCGCTGCGGCACGCCGTACTCCGCTGCATTCAGAACGCGATGGGCGCCGAGATAGCCGAGTTTTTTCAACTTCCGGAGAAAAGCCTCGAACCGCTTGTCATCCGCCAGCCCCGGGACGTTTTCCATCATCACGGCGCGCGGCCGGAGAGCCTCCACGAACCGTTCGAACTCCAGCAAGAGGTCGTTGCGGGGGTCCTCGACGCTGACGGCTCCGTTCAGGGTTCGCATCGTCGAAAAACCCTGACACGGCGGGCACCCCGCCAGGAGATCGAGGCCGCCTTTCTTCAATCCGAGCGCGTCGAGCAGTTCCTGCGGATCAAGTTCTCTTATATCCTTTTCCCATAGTGTGACATCGCGATGGTTCGCCTTGTAGGTCTTGACGGACAGCGGATCGACGTCCACCGCGCCCAGGACCCTGAATCCGGCTCTTTTCAACCCCACCGTCAGTCCGCCGCAACCGCAGAACAGGTCGACGGCCGTGGGCTTGCCGTCACTGTTGGGAAGGAGTCCTCGACTTCGTTTCGCTTTGCCTTTCATCGGAAAAACCTCCTTTTGTTCGAATAGGCGCTCCCCATGAGCGCTTTCAGGAGGTTACTTACCGATGGGCCGACTGAACCGCCGGCTTCAGCCATGGAATGGAAGCGGCCTATCCCAGAGGGATCGATCATTATTTTTCGAGTATCCGCCGCTTCCCGCCGCATCCTTTACATCTCCAGTGTTTTAAGCACAGCCCGGTCGACGTCGCCGTAAAACACCACGTCGAGGCGTTCGATCACGTCCTCCGGCAGTCCTGCAAACTGCGTTTTGTTGGAAACGGGGACCAGGGCGCGAAGAGCCCCTGATTCAAGCGTCAGTTGCAGGGGTTCGGTGATCGAAGCCGGGCCTTTGATGTTCCCCTGGATGGTCAGATCACCGAGGATCACCGTGCCGGCCTGCACATGACGGTTGCGGATCACGGAGATGATGGCGGCGAAAAACGCCACTCCGCAGGGACAGTCGATGCGGCCGCCGGAAAGGTCCACGGCTTCGGCATAGATGTCCTTCTGCGCCAGCATCTGTGTGAGCCCGAGCTTGTCCTTGACGCTCTGCAGATAACTGAAAGCCCGGTTGAGGGATTCTTTCAGCGATTTCTCAAGGCCCGTCGGAGTCCTGAGTTTGCCCGTGCCCGCCGTCAAGGTGACCTCAAGCCTGAACAAAGCGACCTTGGCTTCGGAATCCACCGCGGCCGTGTAGACCGTTCCGGGAGGCAATGGGTCCTGTGAGATGACTCCGGCACCCCCTTGCTCGGGGACACCCACGGACCGCTCGGTGTCGTCCGCGAGATCGATATAAGAGAAACTTGTCTTGTAGAATTCGAACGAACCGCGTTTCTTGAGCTGCTCCTTGACCCGGCGGCGGCCCTCCAGGCCAGCCTCGACGTATTCCGTGAGTTCCTCCTTCGTCCACCCGCCGGCCGGGTGGAGGATTTTGAGCAAACCGCTGACTGTCTTTTTGACCGCCGTCGCATCCCTGCCTTCCACATGCGACCCGAAACGGAAGACCCGCTCGGCTTCGTCGAAGCGGTTCTGTTTCCTGAGCGCCCGGAACGCTTCGGCCAGATAGTCGGTGACGAAGCCGTAGTGGACCGTGAGCATATCCTTCGAGTTCTTCGGAACCTCCCAGCCGGGCAGGTAAAAGTGCATCCGGTCGAGCAGGGCCAGATCGAATTCTTTCGGCAGCGGCTGGAAAAGGTCCGTGGCCGAGTTCTGGACCAGGCTCTCCACCGGCTGGTTCAGGTTGCCGATGAACACCAGTGATGCGTCCGCCAGCACCTGGGTGACTCCGCGGCTGAAGCGGCCGTTGGCCATGTAGTCCTTCATGATTTGAACCGCGTCGGGATCGGTGATTTTCATACCGCCGACTTCGTCGAAGGCCACGACGTCCCAATGTCCCACGAGCCCGACCTGTCGGCGGGCGTTGTTGTAAAACAGGTTCGCGGTGCTCGCCTTGCCGCCCGAGAGAAGCATGCAGTAAGGGGACATCTCGCTGAACGCGTAGGATTTGCCCGTGCCGCGCGGACCGAGCTCGATGAAGTTATAGTTTTTCTCGACGAAGGGGATGAGGCGGGTGAGCAGGAGAATCTTCAGCCGGCGTTCCATCCGCAGCGGTTCCAGACCGACGCTCCGGAGGAGGAGATCGATCCACTCGTCCCTTGTCATTCCGCCCCTGCCTTCCAGGTACTCTTCCAGATCGAAGCGGGCGAGTTGGATGGGTTTCAAATCGACGATATGGAAAGGGCTGTCCTTTTTGCCCTCTTCGGACAGCCTGAATTCCACGTCGATGATTGCCCAGATGCCGCCCTCAAGCAGCCGTTCGTACCGTCGGTAGAATTCCTCGGGGATGTGTATCTTGGCGTATCCGAAATGGTCCATGGACGCCCAGTACTTGTTTTCGCTCGGGAGGAAACGGACTTCGACGCGGTCGATGAACCGATGCCTGCCTTTCCGCTCGACCATGGACTGGGCCTTGTTCGCCTCGTCGTGGCGGAAGTAATTCGTCGTCAAGGTTTCTTTGACGGCGTCCACCCCGATGCGGATTTCCTCGTCGTTGTCCGAAGCGCAGTATTTGCCCAAGAGATACTCGAGCACATAGGACGGAACGTTCTCGCCGCCTTTGATCTGATGCAGAAGGTCCTTCCGCACCACTTTCCCGGCGAACACGCCCGTTGCTTTCTTGTCCAGGTCGTCCTGTTGCATTCCGGTCTCCTTAATCGAGCATCGCGTTCTTCAGCTTCCGCTTCGCCCACACGACGCGCGTCTGCGGGTCGCTCACCCGGATTTCGATCTCCGCCCCGTCGAAATCCGGATCAATCAACACAGGAACGGGCGTTTCTTTGCCCGCCTGCAAAGTCACTTCACGGGTCTTCTCGTCCCGCGCCTCGCAGTCGGCGGCCTCGCCGACCACCTTGGCTTTCGCGCCCGAACCGTCGTAGGCCTCGACCCGCACCCGGGCGGGGGTCCCGAACATGTCGCTCTGGAGGTGGAACTTGAGGCCGATGACCCGGCTGGTGAATTTGTCCGACCGATAGCGGACATCGATTTCCGGCTTGCCCGCAGTTGTTTGTTTCTCCCGTCCGGCCCGGAAGACGATCACCGGCACCACCGCCTCTTGAAGGCTCAGTCCTCCGTGGAAATAACCCTCACCCTCCGAGAAGACGCGGAACCCGATGGGCAGGCAGACCTCCTGCACATCTCCTTGAATCCCCACATGGCCCGCCTTCAGAGTGACGGTCCCGGCCGATCCGGAAAGGCCCGAACCCAACCGGCAACGGCGCTTATTCTCCAGCCAGCCGCCCGGAGGCGTCTGAACCACATCGCCCGCCGGAATTTCCGGCAGCATCATATGGCCGTGATCGGCGCTGATCACCACACGGTCGACCCTCTGGGACACCACCCACCGGACCGCGGCCGCGATATCCCCGATCACATCCGAGAGGTAGCGCCGGGCGCGCCAGGCACCGAGGTTCTCTGCCACCGCGTCCGGGTCTTGGGTCCGCACCACAAAAAGCTCCGCTTTCTTCAGGTTGGCGGCGGCCTTCTTCGGCGAGCCGAGCAGGTCGTCCAGGGTGGTCTCGAAAAACCGGTCGCCGTAAGTGTCGGCCAGTAATTTCATACGGTCCGCCGATGTCCTCAGCAGGCGGGTTCCGAGGGCCGGCACCAGCCCTCCGTCCTTCTCTACAAGCCGGAGCATTCCGTCCGCACCCGGCATGAGCGCCGCCATGCCGCAGCCGGTCACCGTCGGGACCACCCCCGCGGCGTGGCTGACGAGGACTTCGCCCGTTCCCGCCAAGGCTTCGCCCAAATCACGGCCCATTTCGTAGCGGAGGGAATCCACCATGAAAAGCGCGGTCTTCTCACGGCGTTCCAGCAACGGGGCCACATGTTCGTCGAATATGCGGGTCTGCCTCGACGCTCCGTCCGGCGGCCAGCCTTCGGCCTGAACCGCTGCGAGGAAAGCATCCTGCAAGGCCGTGACGGCTTCGCGGTAGCGACGACGACAGAGGTCGACGACCGGGGCGATGACGTCATCGTCGGTGCAGGCGGTGAGGGCGGTTTCAAACAGACGTGACGCCCGGTCGAGGTCCGACCAACCGCCCTCGGTGTACGCGTTCATCAAATCCGTGAGGTTCTTTTTCCCGGTCAAGCCCCCCGAAACCGCAGAGGCGGATTCGATCATGGCGGCCGCCCTCTCAAGCGCCGTCCAGGCCGGCGACCTCTGCGGGTCCCTCCGCCAAATCGACCGTTTGCGGTTTTCTATCACCGTTCGGGCCGCCGCCGGGTCGCCGGTGACGACAAGCCCGACCGCGCGGCCGAGCAGACGCCGTTCCTCGAAGGGAAAGGTGTCGCGTTCGCCGGGGTCGAAATCCTTCGGCATGAGGTCCGGAAGGCGGAGCCCGCTTTCGATCCCCTGCGCCAGCTCGACATAGGTTTCACGCAGACCCGTGTCGCTGCGCATCCTGTCGCAGGCCGCATAGACCACGGACTTCGCTTCGACGCCGGCGCGCGGCACGGCGCTCAAGGCGTCGGGAACGCTTTCCGGAAGATCGAACACGAACTCGCTGAAAAAGATGTATTCGGCGGCTTTCGGCCTCAGCACATTCCAATCGCGGTCGCCGCCTGTGTGTTTGAACCCGACGGCGGCGGCGAGCAACCGCAGCAGCTCGTCGACGCAGCCCGGCTTGGCGGCGGCTTCCTTTGCTTTCGCCGTGTTGCACAGGGCAGCCGCGATGATTTCCGCCGGGGTTTCCGTCCGGAAAACGTCGTTCAGCAGCGGCCAACGCTGCGTCTTTTCCAAACCGTCCAGAAGGGCTATGTCCGGCTTCCCCTCGCGGAAAAGCCTTGTGATCTCGTCGGCCTTGCCCGGCATGGCCTGGCGGGCGAGCGATTCGATCTTCTGGTCCTCGGCGTCGCCGAAGGGAGCGCCCGCCATGGCGTAGACCTCGAAGGGGTCCCGCATTTTCTCTTCCTCGCCTGCTCCCCGGCGGCGCGGTATGTAGATGAGCAGGCAGCGGTCCCGTTCCGAGGGGTTCTCGGATTCGTTCATCAGCCGGTAAATCTCGTCGGCTCGGCGGCGGGGCTTAAGGACGGAGGCTTCGGTGGACAACACCTCGCAGTTCGGCGCGTTAAACTCCGCAGCGAAGGATTTGAAGTCCCCTTCGGCGTCGTACCAGACGACGATGCGGCGGTCGCCCAAGAGATCGATCAGTTTCTTGTGCAGGAACGAGGTGAACTTCATCGGGCGGCCTCCTTTTTCCGACGGCCGCGGCCGCCTTTCTTCTTGGATTCCGGGGCTTCAACCTCGCAGAGGTCCTCAAGCCCGTGCGCGATGGCGATGGAGCGGTCGGTCCGGCAGACCTTCCGGACGCGGTCGGGCCATATCGTGTAGGCCGAATGCGCCCAGTCGTAGTCGCCCTTGGCGAGCTTCTTCCAGCAGTCCTCCGTATCCTTGGCCCAAGAGCGCAGGCGGAAAAGACCGTGGAACGGGGCGGCGTTGATGATCACGCCGTCGTTGAGGTCAGGCTTATAGGGCAACGCGGCGATCCGCAGGAGTTCCTCGCGCAGGTCGCGCAGTTCCGCGACGAATGCGCGGGCTTCACCCAGCCGGTCGGTCAAACGGGTTGCCTCGCGGCCGGAAGCGGCTTTCAGGTCATTTTCAATTTGGGCTATCCCACGTTCGACTTCCGAAGTCTTGGGTTCGACATACTTATTGACCGCCCCGTAGAGCGTCTGCTCGTTCAAGCGGTGGTAGTAAAGCCAGATCGTATATGATCCGGACGGCGTGGACAGCGGCCAATAGATCGGGGCCTTGCGCCGGCTTTTGGAATAGCGCTTCAGGTGATCCTGGAAAAATCCCACCGGCTTGCGGAAGTAATCACGCAGGTCGGAGACACCGAGGATGTCGCAGGCTTCCTGCTCGATCTCGTGGGATTTGTCCTTCCAGAGCAGGTCGAATACCTCGCGCACGCGTCGGACGATGTCGTCCCGGTGCGGCCGGTCGCCTTTGAAACCGGGGTCGTCCACCAGGATGCCATCCCAGGAGATACGGAGCGGATACTCGGAATCAGGGATGGTCGGGTTCTTGACCGTGCCCTCGGGCGGCAGGGTGTTCGCGTCCGGCCGGGCGCGGAGCCACTCCTCGCTGACGATTCGGTTCGGTTCGGCGGGCAGGCCGTCCGGGCCGACCAGCATCCCCGGCGGGCAGACCGGCAGCGGGTCGAAGGGGTCGGGAAGCTTCGGGGCAAGCGATTGGTCTACGGCTATACGGACGTCCCAGCGGCCGAAAGCGACGCCTACCGCATACATGAAAAGCCCGACGGCTCTCTCTTCGGCTGTTTCCGAAATGAGCTCGACGGTCAGTTCAGTCTCATCCTCGTCAGAAATTTCACCTATATCCTCAGATTCGAACTCTTCCACACGCCCTCGAATAGAAACAGCTTCGCGGATATCGCGTTCCAACTCCGCAAGTTGCTCTACATCGAGACCGAAAGCTTCCGCGATTCTGTTTTCCAGTCCTCTACCGAAAAGAGTGTACAAATCCCAGACCGTCTCTCCATCTTTGCAGGGACACATCCATGCGGGAACAGAAAACTCCTGAAAAGGCTCATAGCGCTGCACCACGGCGCGGCGCTTGTTCACTTCGGCGTCGACATGCTCTTTGATGAGGGCCAGGGTGTCTTCAGGAAACTCACAGAAGGGCAGGCCTTGAACCATGCTTGCCTGGAATTTGGGCCAAGCGAACTTTTCTCCACTGAACCTCGCAACGGCGCTTCCTACATTGGAAGCGCAGATTCCGAGTACGGAATACTCCTCTCCCTGTTCGGGGAATATCTGCGCCCTTCCGGCGGTGGGCATGACACCTGCGGGCACTAAGTAAGGAACCAGTCGCGTCGAGCGGAGCATATAGCTGAAACCCGGTTTGAAATACTCCTGCTCGCTGCGCAGAGCGGAGCGTAGTTTCCCGGCCTCATTAGTAAAGTTCCGCAATTCGTTCCCGTTGGCTGACCATTTTGCGACCAGAGTAATCGGCGAAAACCAAGGGGACGCAGTCTCGGTCTTGGAAAACAGCACCCATGCCCTGTCAGAGCTGAGTTCTTTGAGACACTGCTGTCTTACCGGCTGCTTGTTCTCCGGTCGTGTGGAGGAAGGAGACACAAGCGCCGCGGGAATTTCCCAGAGACATCTCAGAAACCGAAAATCGTCGCCTGTTTGCATCCCTACGCGTATCGCCGCTTTGTTCCCTTCTATGCATGGATGCTCGCCGACGGTCTCAATCGTGGTTTTGGAGACCCAATAGGCGTAAGGATTCCCGCTCAGTGTTTCAAAGTGCCTTGGATTGATGACGAAAGTCCTCTGCGACCTGTCCCCTTTGGTGCATTCCTCGGTGAGCTGCCGCAGAAGCTCGCCCTTTTCGACGTCGATAAGCAGGCGGAAGAACAACGAATCGGGCTCGCCGCGTCGTTCTTTGGTGACGACATAAATCGCTGTTTCCACCATCGCCTCAAGGACGCCTTCACCCAAATCGGCCAGAAGGTGGACATGGCCGATCTTCCCGAGGATTTCGGTTCTTAGCGTTTCAAAAGAACCCAAGAAGAACGGAGTCCGGCTTGAAATCGCACCGACCAGTCCCTGGTTATTCGTTAAATTCAAAGTGCGTTCAATGAAATTGGCAAGAACATCCCCTTTTGTTTTCGGATACCGATCCTCGATGTAGCCCTTCGATCCTCGGCTTGAAGCACCGAACGGCGGATTCATCAGTACTACGTCGTAGCGTTTGCGACAGAGGTCGATGAATGCAAACCCGCGGGCCGCATCCTCGGCGAACAGCCTGCGGCGGACCGCCCGGCCGTTCTCGGCCTGTTCGGCATAGTCCTTCAGGGCGTCCAGAATGCGGTCCTCCGCCTGATCCCAAAACCGCTCGTCGGTGATTCCCTTCACATCGAAGCGCAGTTCCTGCTGTTTCGGCCGAGGGGCGTCCATGTCGGGCAAAAAGAGGAGTTGTTGCTCGGGCTTCGGGCCTTCCCGCCACTGTTTTCCCGCCGCGGCCACGGCGTCCTTGATTTCCTCTTCGATTTTCAGGAGCGAGCCCGCCTCGCCCGCGAGTTTCATCTTTTCGAACACCTCGTCCACGATCTGCCCCAGCACCCGGGGCTTGAGGCCGGCGGTGAACTCGCGGCGCATGTCTTCCTCGCCGGGCATCGGCTCGGCGGTGACGATGCTCGATCTGGCGATGCGCGGCCGTTCCGGGGCTTTCAGGCCTAGATTTTTCCAGGTCTTCTGCGCCCTCAGCCAGAGGGCGAGGGCGGCGATCTGCACCGCGCGCGGGTCGATGTCGATTCCGTGCAGGTTGTGTTCGACGATCAGCTTGGGGACCTGCCGTCGCAGGTCGTCGAGGGTCTCGAAGTCCTCCTGAATCGTTCGGCCGGTGACTTCCGACTTCGGGCTTTCAGAATCGCTCCAGGCTTCTTCGAATATCCGCTCCAGCAGATCGAAGGTGTAGAGCAGGAAGTGGCCCGACCCGCAGGCCGGGTCGAGGATACGCAGGTCGCGCGGGTCCTTCTTCGGCCGGTGCTCGATGTAAACCGGCCGCTTGAGCAGTTCCTCCTGGGAAAGGTCGGTTTCGTCATCCTTACCGGGGGGAGCCTTTTCACCCGGACCGAGAAAGACTTCGTTCGGTCTCCGCACCAAATAGCGGCATTCCTCCTTGAGGACCGTGTCACCCTTGCGCATCTCGTACCAGCTGCGCCCCAGCGTGTTGTCCGTGAGGAACTCCACCACGTACCGCGGCGTGAAGAACTGGTTGCGGACGGCCATCTCTCTTGTGTTCCGAGGTGACCGCGAAGCTTTGCGCATCGCATCACGTTCTTCCTTTGGATTGAAATATTGGTAGACCCAGCCGATGGTCTCGTCCTCGGTCCAGAGGTGCGTCAGTTCCGGTTTGTTGAGCTCGGCGAGGACGTCTTCCATGCAGCGCTCTGAGGGGAACACCGCCGACTGGGGCGTCATCCGGTCGAACAAAACGCCCAAGTCGAGGGCGAGCTCGTCGAAAAGGCACTCCAGGAAAACGCGGTAGGTGTCGTAGCGCCCGCCGAGCGCGCCGCCGGAGATGCGCTCGAACATCTGGAAACCGGCCGAACCCGTTCCTTTGCGGACGCATTCGACGACCAGCCCCCGCTCCTCGCACAGACGCAGGGCCGCCAACCGGTTGAGGACGGTGAAGGAGATCTCCAGGACCATCCGCTCATAGGCGGCCTTGCGGCGGTCCGAATCCTTCCCCGCCGCGCCGGCGGTGTAGTGATCGAGAAGATCGCGCAGACGGCGGGCCGCCGCGTGCTGATCGGGCGAGAGGTGCGTCATCTTTTCAAGCGGCAGCACGACGCCGTCCGGGTGGAGCCCGAACACGCCGCAGATCTGATCGGTGACGTCCGCGGCCAGCCGACGCCGGCAGGCCGCGACGGTCTTGGCCAGCAGATTTCGTGTGTCTTTGTCGAAGCTCATCAGCGCCCCTTGATCCGTATCCGCTTGTTCGATTTCAACAGTCCGGCCAGCTTCTCCCGAATGCCCGCCAGCCAAGAATCCAAATCCGCCGCCGTGGTGATCACGGCGGGTTCCACCAGAGCATCGGCTTCGACGATCTCCTCGACCGGCGGCTCGCCGCCCTCTTCGGGAACCGGTTCGGGCTCGGCCGGGCGTCTCCGTTTGATTTCCGCTTTCAGCTCTTCGATCAAACCCGGCAGGGTCCGCCTGCGCACCAACAGGGTCTGCAGCAGCCTTACGGGGTCGCCGTTCTCGGCCGTCGGCGGCAGATCGCATGTAAGCTTGGCCGCGATCTCCCCGCGATCCTCGTCCAGCAGTTTCGTCCAGTCCGGTTCCGTTTCGAGCCCGGTGAGGGCTTTCTTGAGGTCGTCTTCATACGCGGCGCGGTCGACCGCATATCTCTTTTCCGTGCGGTCCACGGCGGATCTGACCACGCCCCGCAGCTCGGGCAGCCGCTCGAAGAACCTTTCGCTCGACAGCACTTCCTCCGCAGCGATCCTGTCTTCGTCACTCAGGAGGTCGTTCACGGCACCGGGGAAGAGCCGTTCCAGGTCGGCTGAGGAATCCAGCACCGACCGGGCGTTCCGTACGTCGGTCTCCGCGCCGGATTCAAGGGCGTCGAAAACAGCCTTGGCCCAGGTGATCTCGTCGGGCAGCGCACATTCCACACCGCCGAGGACCGAAGCCGCTCCGCCGGCGTCGCCCTTCAGCAGATCGGCCGCGTCGGCCAGCAGGCGTTGAGAGCGGCTCTCGCCGGGAAGGCTCAGGAGACGCAGACGGTCGGGCAAAGCCCCGAGTTTTTCCAGAAGGTCAGGTACGTGCAGCCGGACGGAGCGGCTGATATGGTCTTCCAACGGCAGAACTTCGTCGCCGAAGAGGGTTTCCAGACGCCGGGCGGCCCTGTCCAAGGCTTCGGGGGGCAGCTTGGCGTCGCGGGACGACACACCGATCCTGTTGAACGAGACCGTGCTTTTGACGGCCTCCACCGCCTGCGGTCCCGCGGTGCGCACCGGTCCTCCCGCGCCCGGGACGTGGAATTCGATCTCTCCGGCGCGAAGGAGAGCCGCGAACAGGTACCGCACGGTGTCTTTGGTCCATCCATAGGGCGGCGCGGAAAACAAATCCTGAAGATAGGAACCCTGGAGCCTTCCGGAACCGGACTCGGCGGTCTTGGTCCGGAACACCCTGATGACCTCCGCGAGCACCGGGGCCGCGGTGTCCACTCGAGGAGCGCCCTTGCTTTTGACCACAAGGCCGAGAGGGTCGAGGTCCTTTGTGATGCGGTCCATACGCTCGACACCGAGGAACTTGGCCGCCTCGTCCGTGGAAGGCCGGATCGGGGCCAGATGGAAATGGGGGAAGACTTCCTTGACGGCTCCGGCCAGGACCGAGCGCACAGCCGCGTCCAGGGTCTCACCGGCTTCACGGACGGGGGTCGGCTTGCCGCGGAAGATGAAGACGCCTTCCAGCATCGCCTTTTCCATGGCGGCGGCCGTCCGCTCACGGCAGCGCTCGGCCGCCCGGCGTTCGGCGCGCAGATACTGTGCCACAACGTGATCCGCGGCCCGCTCGTCGACGTCGCCGAGAACTTTCTCCGAACGCACGATTTCGGGAAGGAGTTCCTCCACGGTGTCGTCGTTCTTCACCAGGAGGACCACGGTGTTCTTCAACTCCACCTGCGTATTGGTGGAGACCAGGAATTCACCCCGCTTGCCGTCCCAAAGAGCCGGGTCGACGAATTCCAGACGCAGCTCGACATCTTCGGAGCCGCCTACGACCGGCGTTCGGCCGAGCTTGACCGATGACCTGACTTCCTTGATGTTTTCCAGCCTGGCGGCGGGTTGCATACGGAATAATGAATGGTCGGCGGTACCCTGTTTGAGGACGTCGATCCTTGCCCTCATTGCTTCGCCGGACGTGGGCGCGTAACTGTTGCGCTTGTCGCGGATCGGTTTGACGGCGTCGCTCAGAAAGACCCAGCCGCCCGCCTGCGGGTCCTCGATAAGTCCGCATTCCTTTTCGGATGCGATTTTCCGGAGAGCCTCCCGCACCTGGTCGAGCAGCCCGGGAGACCCGATTTTTCGATAGAGTAGCGCTGCGATGTTCTCCGGTGTGCGGGGGAAAGTTTCCAGTGGGTGAAGAGCGGCGACTGCTTTTGCAACACGCTCTTCCAATGTATTCGGGCCGAAGGCCCTCACAACTTTCTCTATACATCCTATGAGATGTGAGTGCTCATCGACTCTTGCGATATCGGCGCGGAGGGTGTCGTAGAAATCGTCCACGCAGGCGAGCGCGCCGATCTCCCGGTCGGCGAGCTTGACGGCGTCGGTACTGAGGACACGGCTCTTGTCCACCAGCACGTCCTGGATGACGCGGATCGCCGACCGCAGGCCGATGCCGCCGGTGGAACGGGCGAGGGTCCGGATGAGTTCCAGCAGAAGGTCGAAGTGCTGCGGCAGGAACGGATAGAGGCGCGTGAACGTTCCCGAATCGGGGTCGCCCTTGAACAGGGCCGTACCGGAGAGGCGGGTGTGGGTGACCGTGGATTGGCCGTGCTCCTTGAACAGGGCTTCCAGCTTTTTCCGCCCCTCCTCGGATTTGTCGAGCAGACGCCGGTGTGTGATCTCACGGATGTCGCTCGCGTCGAGATGGATGGAAATGGGAAAACGGTCCCGCAGCTTGTTGAGCTCAGCGGAGTTATGCGCGGCCTTTTCGACGATTTCGCTCAAAGTCTGTTGGCCGGTCGCGGCGATCCAGACCTTGCCTTTGCCGAGCTCCTTGAGATTGCGGGCCAGCCCGTCGAGGTTGAGGATCAACTCGCCGCGGGGGGCGACGTACTGACCGGCCTCGTCCACAAGGAGCAGAATGTTTTCATGCCCGGTCTTGCGCCTGCAGATGTCGATGATCTCACGCGCCAGGTCCCGCACGTCCCTGGCTTCTTCGAACCGCAGGCCGCGGAAGCTCTCCGGCGTGGGGAAATCATCGGGCAGGACCTCCGGCACGATCTCCGCCGCGCGGGCCACGCCGATCAACGGATCGTTGTGGATTTCCTCCCACGAACTCTTGTAACGCCTTCGGTATTTATCCTTGAACTCATCGTACTTTCCGCGGCGGTCGAGCGTGAACTCGAGCTGAGCGGTCTTTTTTTCTTTGGAAAAACCCGCCCACTGAAGCACCTTCCAATAAAGCACGGTGGAGACCGGGGCGGCGGCGCTTTCGGCGAGCTGCTCAGCCCCGAGATCAAGCAGCACCACCGCCGTGGGGTGTTTCTTGGAGACGGTGCGCAGTGCGGCCGGAATCTCGTTGCGGGGGAAACGGTCGCAAAGGAGATCAAGGAAGGGCTTGCCGCCGACGGTACGCATCGGGTCAAGGGACGCGCCGAGGTATTTGGTGAACGAGCTCTTGCCGCTGCCGTAAAAGCCGGATACCCAGATGCCGACCTCGGTCACCTGACCGCCCCGGACGCCTTCGCCGAAAACATCGAGGAACTTGCGGAAGCAGGACTCGATGTTGTCCGTAACCTCGTATTCGGCGACCTCTCGGGCAAGGCGGTCCTCCTCCTGGGCGTAATAGTCGATGACTTTCTCGATAGTCCTGTTTATGTCACGCCTGAAGTATTCGTGGATTTTCGTCATCGCTAAAGGCCTCCGATAATCGTCGAGCGGTATCCGCTGTCTTCTTTGTAAAACCCGAGGAACTTCAACCCGAATTGGCCGCTTCGTTCACCGGGGTAGAATATGATCGTGCAGACGGTGACTTTGTTATGCAGGTACTCCTCGATGACGCGCGTTCTCAGATAAGGGTGCAGAAGCTCGGCTTCCGTCAGGAAGACGATCGTTCCCTCCGGCGCGGATGTAATCGCTTCAGTGACGCGGCTGATCAGCTTGTTTCCCTGACGCAGAACATCACGGACCGCCTCGTTGATTTGGTCGGCGTCGGCGTCACGTTCCAGATCGAGCCAGATATCCCATCTTCCCGACTTATCCACAATGTCCCAGATAACATCGGCAAGAGAAACGCGGCGGACGTCACGGCCGGCCTCCTGTCTGATTCTCGATATCAAACGGGGAAGGTGTTTCTTGACGGTGAGCATCATTTCGGGCGGGTAACGGAAGTAAAAGACCGGTGCGCT
>Ga0302251_1001101_pt1 | contig 18482 bp, 13 predicted proteins | sample AAG_RA_Gln_MG_FD_193534 | JGI IMG/M metagenome (GOLD analysis project Ga0302251, IMG submission 193534) | Enriched activated sludge microbial communities from anaerobic digester in WTTP, New Holstein, Wisconsin, United States - AAG_RA_Gln | ecosystem: Engineered > Bioreactor > Anaerobic >...
CGGCTCCCGGCGCAGCGCCTCTTCCAGGTCTGCCTGCCAGGCGGCCAACGACTGGCCGGGCAGCCCCATCATCAGGTCCAGGCTGACCTGCGGCAGGCCGGCCTGCCGGGCCCAGGCCAGCGCCTGGTCGGCCTCGGCCGCGGTGTGGATGCGCCCCAGCAGGCGCAGCGCCGGCTCGGCGAAGGACTGCACCCCCAGGGAGAGGCGCGTCACCCCCCCGGCGCGGAAAAGGGCAAGATGCTCTTGGGAAATCGTCCCCGGGTTGGCCTCCACCGTGACCTCGGCCCCCGCCAGGTCCAGCGCCTCGCCGCACGCGCGCAGGAGCGCCTCCAGGCCGGCCGGGGGCAGCACCGTGGGCGTGCCGCCGCCGATGTAGAGCGTCGCGGCGCCCGCCGCCGGACGCCCGGCCCGCGGCGCGAGGCCCACCGCGGGACCGGGCCCGCAGCGGCCGGCATGCGCCAGGGCAATCTCCCGGCACAGCGCCCGGACATAGGGGGCGTGGAGCTCTTCCTGGCCGGGATAGGAGCAAAAGTCGCAGTAGCGGCACTTGGCCCGGCAGAAGGGAATGTGGAGATACAGGTGCGGGCCGGCCGGCAGGTCCCAGGGCGAAAGGGCGGACGCGGGGCCGCCGAACTCCCCCCTCCGGTCTCCTCGTGCTGTCATCTTGCCCCCTGCGGCCTCTTGCCGCGTGCAGGCGGCTTTTTTATCTGCATGAGCATACTCAGGATTCATGGGTCTCTAAAGGATAGATCAACCGGACAAGAGTAAAGCCAAGTATCCCACCCAGCATGCATAGAAAGTAGTCAGACACCAAAAACATGATCATTATCGCTACCAAATGGAACCCCAATTGCTCTCTTGCAGTCTGCACGGCGAGAAGCACCGCGTTGCCTAACCCAAACGCATCGAAGAACGGAGCAAACTGGTGCAAGCCCCCACCTATGCAGGCGACGAGGATGAGGAAGATAGTCAAAAATACAGCTCCAGCTAAGGCACCATACTTTGCTTCGGATGCGCGTATTTTTTTTGTAATAATGAATCCCGCAACGACGGACAAGGGAAAGTCCACTAGCCAGGCACCAAAGAATTCAACTGTGAAAAAGGTCATACTTCCCAAGATTGGTTGCAAGGCAGTAAACTGTACAGCCATCACTGTTTCCGCCAAGAATAATCCGAAGACACCTGGGATGAGAGCTCCAACAAGAAACGCAATCCGATGTTCGCGAATGATGTTCCAGAAACTTGCAGAAGTCTTCTTTATCATGCTACAACCTTTATGCTCCAATATATCAAGGGGTCCCCCGCCCGGGCAAGGTCCTGGCCCCTATCTGAACGGTATTGGCGCTAGACCTGACAGCCGCACCCCTTGCGCCGCAGGAGCTCGACCTGCTCCTCCGGCGGATCCACGAACTCGTCCTGCACGTCCGTCCCGGCGGCCAGGGCCGGGTCGAGCGGGGTGCGGTGATGGTAGCCGCGGGCGGCCATCTCGGCGGCGATCCGGTCGTGGCGCAGGAGGAGGGCCCGCTCCTTGCCCCGCCAACGGCGCGTCTCGGGGTGGTTGGCGTAGCCCTTTTTGCCCTGGGTCAGGATCGTCCAGAGGGCGTGGATCTCGCGGTGCTCGCCGAGCAGGTGCTGGCGGCAGAGCTTTTCGGGCGGAATGTCCCAGACGCGCATGGGGGGTCAGTTTACAGTTTACAGCTAACAGTTGGCAGTTTACAGTTTACAGTCCGCCGTCCACAGTTCCCGGGGCGCCCACCTCACGACCGAAAGACCCAGCTCTCGTTGCGTGAAAAGCGCCAGCGCGGCGGAAAGAGCATGCCCAGCGCCTCGCGGGCCTCGGGCGAGAGCGGCGTGCCGTGCACCATGGCCAGTACCTCGGCCGGCCGATAACCGGTCACGAGCTGCGCCAGCGCCGCGGAGGGCCAGCGGATGCGCTCGGCCAGCGGCTTGGCGCCGGGCACCAGGATCACCCCGCCGGCCGCGCAGATCAGGGTCGCCGTGCCGGCGTCGGTCTCGAGGGTGAGCAGGGTGGAAGGCAGCGGCCGGGCCGGCAGAAAACCCGGCAGCGCGGCCCGCAGAAGCGGCGCCGCATCCAGCACCTTGATCCAGTCGGCATCGGGGATCGCGCCGGCCTCGGGATCGGCCCCCTGCACGATCACCTGCGCCCCACAGGTGCGCGCCAACGCCGCAAAGGCCGTCTCGGGCATCGAGTAGACCGGGTAGCGCGAACCATAGGAAGGAGCCGCCGGGTGTTCGAAGAGGATGCGCGGCCGGCCCAGCTCGCGGGCCAGCGCCGCCGCGGCGCGCAGCGCCGCCTGGTGCCCCGCCAGCGAGGCCGACTTGACGTCGGTGACGACCAGGAGGTCGGGCAGCAGGCCGCGGTGCTCCATCGTCACCAGCAGGTCGCGGTCTTCCAGGGCGCCGCCCGGACCCATCTGCCGCTCGATCTGCTCGGGCGTGACAAAGATGCCGCTGTGATAGGTAAAGACGTCGAACCCGAAGCGGCGGTAGAGCTGGTAGCGGCCGTGGGTGACGGCAAGAAAGCACCCCGCCTCGCGCAGCCGGACAAAGGTGTCCTCCAGCAGGCCGCGAAAGTGCCCCTCGCCGCGGCGGTCCGTGCGCGTGGCGACGTCGCAGATAAAGGCAAAGGGCACCTCGTGGTGGAGGGCGTCCATGCGGCGGTCGGGGTCGACCAGGACATAGGCCACGGGCACGCCGCCGGCCAGGCGCACACGCGCCCAGGCCGGGGGCACACTGTCGACGTCGCCCGCGTAGGAGTGGGCCATCACCTCGTCCAGGGCCTGCCGGCCGGCCGGGGTCTCGGCGGTGAGGTACGTAATGTCCTGTTCCAACAAACCGCTCCGTCTATCCAGGGTTCGAGTTGCCTGCCGCACGCCTATTGTATCGCATCCGCGGCGTTCCGGCAAGTGGGCGCGCGTGAGCGTTACGGGCTGGGGACAACGGCTGGAGCGGGCCAACCCCTCCCCGGCGTCGGGCCGGAGACAGAGCTAGATTTACGTGATTTTTCTCCTTCCCCCTGCCGCCCGGCGACGAGGAGCTCCCGCTACCGCACCCCCCACACCCGTACCGTGCCGTCGGCCGCAGCGCTGTAGAGGAAGCGCTCGTCCGCGGAAAAGGCCAGGCCGCCGACCCAGCTCCGGTGGCCCTCGAGCACGCTCGCGACCGTCCCATCGGCCACGCGCCAGAGGTAGATCGCCCCCTCCACCGTGCCGCCGGCCAGGAGCGAACCGTCGGGCGAAAAGGCCAGTGTCAGGCCCACCTCCGTCTGCGCTGCCAGGGTGCGCTGGAGCTCCCCGCTGCCCACGGACCATAGCGAGACCTCCGTCGGACCCGTCCAGGCGGCCAGCAGCCGGCCGTCGGGGGAAAAGGCGAGGTCCACCGTCGCCCAGGCGGGCGCCGCACCCAACTGGCGCACCAGCGGCCCTTCCGGGAGCTGCCACAGGTAGACCGGGCTGCCGAACCAGGAACTGGCCAGGTACTGCCCGCCGGGCGAAAAGGCCAGGTTGCACCAGCCCGTTTCCGTCTCCGGCAGATCGAGCTCGAGCGTCATCCAGCGGACCGTGCCGGCCGGCATCTGCCACAGGACCAGCGTGCCCTGCCGATAGCCAGAGGCCAGCCAGCGCCCGTCGGGCGAGAAGGCGACACACTGCGCGGGGTTTGCAGGCGTGAGGATGGACTCATCCACAATGGCGTCGGATTCCGGCGGCAGCCGGCCGGCGGCCGCGCCATCGGCCGTCTGCCAGAGGTAGACCCACTGCGCCGCCGCGCCGGCCACGAGGCGTCCGTCGGGCGAAAAGGCGGCCCGCGCGCCGAGGTTCGCCGTGTGCTCCGGCACGCGCAACTCGCGCACCGGCACGGCCAAGGTGGTATCCCACAGCCAGAGGGCCTCGTCCAAAGCCGACCGCGCCGCCAGGAGCCGGCCATCCGCCGACAGCGTCTGGCCGCTCCACGGCGGCGTAAAGCCGGCCCACGCCTGCAGCAGCGCGCCGTCGGCCACCCGGATCAGGAGCAGCTCCCCGACCACCGTCCCCAGGAGCAGCGTCTGGCCGTCCGGGGAAAAGGCCACCTGGGGGCTGATCTGTCCCCAGGGATAGGCGCCGGCGGGGCTGTCGCCGATGCTCGCAAACTCGCGCACGAGCGCGCCGCTGTCCACGCCATACAGGCGGGCCATCGTGCGGCCGGCCGCCAGGAGCGTCCGGCCGTCGGGCGAAAAAGCGAGGGCGTGTCCCTCTCCAGGCAGGGTGTAGAGGAGCGCGGCGACGGTCACCTGCCAGACGCGCACCCCCGCGCTCGAGGAAGCCGCCAGGAAGCGGCCGTTGGGCGAAAAGGCCAGCGCCGCCATGGTGCCGTTGTTGAGGGTTGCGACAAGGCTCCCGTCGGCGACCTGCCAGACATAGATCGTGCCCTCCGGCAGGCCGGCGGCCACCAGCTGCCCGTTCGGAGAGAGCGCCACGACAGCCGAGGTCGATTGCCCGATGGTGCTGGCGCTGCGGTGGGGGAGCGGCAGGCTGGTCGTCGCCCCATCCGCCCAGACGACCAGGAAGGCGCCGCTCGGATCCAGCCACGCCAGGAGCAGCCCCCCCGCGGGGGAGAAGGCCACCGCCGTGCTCTCCTCGCCGCGGGTCTCGACCGTCTGCGCGAGCGTATCGTCCGCGATCTGCCAGAGCTGGACGCGGTCTTCCAGCTCCAGGGCCAGGTACGCGCCGTCGGAAGAAAAGGTCAGCGAGCTGGGGAAACTGGCGCTGCCGCCCGAGGACAGCAAGCCCACCTCCTGGAGCGACGCCGCGTCGAGAAGGTAGACGCCGGCCGTCGTGCCCACCGCCAGCAGGGTGCCGTCGGGCGACCAGGAGACGCCGTACAGCACCCCACGGCCCCAGCGGGCGAGTTCCTCGACCTGGGCGGCGTTGTCCGCCCAGAGAGGCTGGGACGCGGCCGGCAGGGGGGTGCTCTGAAACGGCTGCCAGTCGCGGGTCGGCGTGGGCTGTGGGACGGCGGCGGTGCGCTGCTGGATCTGGACCGCCACCGTCTGGGTCTGCACCGCCGCCGTCGCCGCGGCCTCCTCGACGTGGCGATTCCGCTGGACCACGGTGGAGGTATAGAGCACCGTCGCCAGGATGGCGGCCGCCCCCAGGAAGGCGGCGGTCTGGAGCCAGTGCTGGTAGCGGATGCGGCGATCTTGACGTTGCGTGTCGGCGGCAGACATCGATCAGACTCCTGATTCGTATGCCGGCATTGTATCCGATTGGGCCGGTGCGCGCAACCGCTTTTCGTCGTATTTCTACGGTGTTGCCGATTCCCTCTTGACAAATGGCCATGGACATGGTATAATGCTCCTGAGAGCGCTCTCAGGAGCTACCCGGCTCCACCGTTCCGACGCAACAAGGTCCCTCCAGCACGGCCCTGAAGCGCTCCCGAGCGGGTAGTTGCCCGGCCGGCACCGCCCTTTCCGCGGCCCAGGCAGCCCCTACACTGCGCCCAACGCCACACCACAACGCGTTTCCGGGCGTTTTTGAAAGGCCATGTTGAGAGCGCTCTCAGGAGCGGACGATGAATCCAACGCTGGAAGAGGTCGCCAGTCTCGCCGGAGTCTCCCGAGCTACCGTCTCGCGGGTGATCAACGACCACCCCAACGTGAGCGCCGAGGTGCGCGAAAAGGTCTGGCAGGCCATCCGCGATTCCGGCTACCGGCCCCACGCTGTGGCCCGCAGCCTGGTGACGCGCCGGACCGGGATCCTCGGCATCGTCATCCCCGAGGCCGTCTCCACCCTCTTCACCGACCCCTTCTTCCCGCTCCTCCTGCGCGGAGCGACCGAGGCCTGCAACGCCCATCGGCAGCAGCTCATGCTCGTCCTCTTCGACGACCCCACCGGGGAACAGGAGATGTACCAGCGCGTCTTGCGCAACGGTTACCTCGACGGCGTGGTCCTCGCCTCGGCCGCGCTGGGCGACCCTCTGCCCGGGCTGATGCTCCGCGACGGGATCCCGTTCGTCTCAGTCGGCTGCCTCCCCAACGAGCAGGTCCATGTCGTGGACGCCGACAACGTCGGGGGGGCCCGCGTGGCCGTGGAACACCTGATCCGGCTGGGCCACCGCCGCATCGCCACAATCGCCGGCCCGGAGAACATGCTCGCCGGACAGGAGCGGCTCTTTGGCTACCGCCAGGCGCTGCAGGCCCATGGCCTGCCGGCCGACGAGGGACTCGTGGTGCACGGCGACTATACCGAGGCCGGCGGCATGCTGGCCATGCAGCGCCTGCTCGCCAGCAAGCCGACCGCCGTCTTCGCCGCCAGCGACACGATGGCCATCGGCGCGCTCAAGTACCTGCGCCAGGTCGGCCGCCGCGTGCCCGACGACATCGCCCTGGTTGGATTCGACGACATCCCGATCGCCTCGGCGGTTGAACCCCGGCTGACCACCGTCCGCCAGCCCATCGAGCGCATGGGCGCGATGGCCGTGGACCTGCTGATCAGCCTCCTGCAAGGCGCGCAGTCGGCCCAGGGTCCCGCCCACCGCATCGTCTTGCCCGCTGAACTGATCATTCGTGATTCCTGCGGTGCTCTACAATAGCTGCCCGTAGCTTCCTGACGGCAAGGAGGTGCCCCGACCCAAAAAAGCTAGATCCATCCGGTATGCAAAAGTCAGGTTCGATAGGGTTCACGCCCCAAGGAGGAGAACCGTGCGTAAGTCAATCTCCCGCTTCCTGAGTGTTGCTCTACTGGCGATCATGCTCCTCTCGGCCTGCGGGCCGGCCCCGGCTCCGACGGCCGTCGTACCCGCCGACACCGTCCCGCCCGCGTCCCTCACGGGCGACATCAAGATCTGGGTCATGCCGAACGGCGCCGACCCGCAGGCGGCGATCGACGCCGAGATCGCGGCCTTTAACCAGCTCTACCCCGACGTCAAGGTCACCGCCGAGATCGTCGGCTGGGGCGACGCCTACGGCCTTATCCAGACCGCCGTCCAGGGCGGTGAGGGCCCCTGCATCACCCAGCTCGGCACCACCTGGGTCCCGACCTTTGGCACCATGGGCGGTCTCCACGAGTTCACCGATGCCGAGATCGCCACCCTCGGCGGCGCCGCCAACTTTGTCGCCGCCTCCTGGGCCACCGCCGGCGTCTCCGGCAAGACCACCGCCATCCCCTGGTTCGCCGATGTCCGCGCCCTGGCCTACCGCAAGGACGTCCTCGAACAGATCGGCCTCACCCCCGAGGATGCCTTCAAGGACATTGCCGCTTTCGAGAACACCCTGCAAAAGATCCGCGATGCCAACCTCGGCATCGAGCCCTTTGTCCACCCCGGCCGTAACGACTGGAACGTCTGGCAGAACGCCTCGATGTGGATCTGGGCCTATGGCGGCGACCTCCTCAGCGCCGACGGCTCCACCGCCGTCTTCAACTCCACCGCCGCCGTCGCCGGCGTCACCGAGTTCGACGGCCTCTTCGGCCGCGGCCTCACCGCCCCCGATACCCTCGAGCTCAACTCCTCCCAGGTCGACGCCCGCTTCGGCGATGGCTCCACCGCCGTCATCATCACCGGCCCCTGGAACATCAGCCAGGCCCGCAACCCTGAGGCCAGCGGCTGGGACACCACCGCCGCCGCCAACCTCGCCTTTGCCGAGTTTCCCACCGGCCCCGGCGGCCAGTACACCTTTGTCGGCGGCAGCAACCTCGGCATCATGAACAGCTGCAAGGACTATGACGCGGCCTTTGCCTTTGTCAAGTACCTGCTCTCCAAAGAGTCCCAGATCCGCTACGGCAACGCCATCAGCATGCTCCCCGTGACGATGGAAGCCCAGAAGGATCCCGTCTTTACCGAGGACCCGCTGTTCAGCGTCTTTATCCGCGCCGCTGCCAACGGCAAGACCTCTATGAACATCCCCTCCTGGGGCCAGGTCGAAAACACCCTCCAGACCGCCCTCCAGGGCCTCTGGGAAGACGCCGCGGCCGCCGGTATCGGCACCGCCATCGACGCCGCCACCGTCCAGGCCCGCCTCAACGAGGCCGCGACAACTGTAAACAGTCTCCTAAAGCCCTAGCTGTGTGAGCTGGCACTCCCGCGGGGGGGCAGGGGATCCACGATCCTCTGGATCTCCTGCCCCCCCCTAGCAACCCGGAGGCACCGGTGGCCGAGCAAAGCAAACCCGCTCCCGAGTACCGTATGACCTTTTGGCGGCGCGTGCGCCGGTACCGCATCGCCTATCTCTTTATTGCCCCCGCGGTCCTGGTCATGCTGCTGGTGCACATCATCCCGGCCGCGCAGGCCATCTACCTCTCCCTGACCGACCTGAACAACAAGACCTACCTCCTCTACCTGCGGGCGCCGTTCATCGGCTTGGAGCACTATCTGCGCATCTTTCGCGGCATGCTCGGCGGCAAGGACGCCCTGATTACCAACATCGGCCAGGCGGTGGTCAACTCTTTCTGGTTCTCCTTCTGGCTCATCATCGGCACCCTCTTCTTTGGACTGATCCTGGCGCTGCTGCTCAACCGTGAGTTTCGCGGCCGCGGCATCGCCCGCACCTTGGTCCTGCTGCCATGGGTGGTCCCCAGCTTTGTCGTGGGCATCATCTGGCAGTTCATCTGGGCCCAGCGCGGCGGGCTGGCCAACCGCGTCCTGATGGCGCTCCATCTCGTGGAAAAGCCCGTCTCCTGGCTGCTCCTGCAGAACGCGCGCACCGCGCTAATCATTCCCGCAATCTGGCGCGGCCTGCCCTTTACCACCGTCCTGCTCCTCTCGGCGCTGCAGACGGTGCCGGTGGAGCTGTACGAGGCTGCCGCCATCGACGGCGCCAACGCCTGGCAGCGCTTCCGCCGCATCACGCTGCCCTACCTCACCCCGATGATCCTGATCTCGACGATGTTTAACATTATCTTTAACTTTTTCGGCTTTGGCCCCTACAACATCGCCGTCTCGCTCTTTTCCAGCGACAAGCTGGGACGCTACGTCGACCTGCTCAGCATCGCCATCGTCCACCAGACCTTTAGCAACCAGCTCTATGGGTTCGGCGCGGCCGCTTCCACGCTGATCATGATCGCGACCCTGGTCTTTGTGGGCATTTGGTACCGCGCGTTCAGCAAGAAGCTGACCTCGGAGTAAAAGAGATGACAACGACCGACCGCACGGACGCCCAGAGGTACTCCCGCAAGATGCGCCTCCGCCGCGCCATCACCGAGACGCTGCTGAACCTGCTGCTCTGCATCCTGATTGGGATCATCCTCATCCCCATCCTGTACATGATCCTGATCTCGTTCAAGGGGCGCAGCGAGATCCTCAACACGGCCGCGCCGTTCTGGCCGACGACATGGCACGTCGAGAACTATCCCCAGATGTGGAAACAGATCCGCTTCGGTCCGCTCTTTCTCAACAGCGCCATCGTCGTCGGCGTGACGACGCTCGTGGCGACCTTTTTCGCCGCCCTGGCCGGCTATGCGCTGGCGCGCTTCCGCTTTCCCGGTTCGGGCGCCTACAGCCTGGCCGTCGTCGGCACGCAGATCATCCCCGGGTCGCTGTTCCTGATTTCGCTCTACCTGACCTTTTTGTGGATCAAGAACACCCTGCACATCCCGCTGATCGGCAACAACCTGGGGGGGATCGTGCTGTACGTCGGGTTCTACACGCCCATCTCGATCTGGATTGTGCGCGGCTTTTTCGCCTCCATCCCCCCCGACCTGGAAGAGCAGGCCATGGTGGATGGGGCGACGCGCTTCCAGGCCTTTTGGCGCATCTCGCTGCCCCTGGCGCTGCCGGGGATCGTCTCGACGGCGATCTATGTCTTTATGACGGCCTGGGACGAGATGCTCTTTGGCTACACCATTGGCATTGAGACCATCCCGGTAGGGGTGCGCAAGTTCGTCCAGGGCGCCGCCGGCACCCAACTGCGCTTTGACTACATGGCAGCGGCCTCCGTGGTCGTCACGATCCCCATCACGATCATGTTCCTCGCGCTGCAGCGCCACTTTATCCGCGGCCTCACGGCCGGCGCGGTCAAATAGCCCCCGTTCCTCCCAGCGCGGGGGATGAGGGCCGCTCCACGGGGTGGTTGAGATGATCGACCGTGTCCGCAGCACCTGGCTGATCCTTGGCGCGCTCGGCCTACTCCTGGCCGGCTGCGCCCCGACGAGCGCCCGGCCCACGCCCAGCACGCCGACCGCCGTGCCCACCCCTCGGCCGGCTGCCGCCGCGACGAGCACGCCGGCGCCCACTCCCTGGCCGGCACCCACCCCGACGAGCACCCCCCACCCCGGCATCCTCTACGTGGACGCCGGCCGCGACCTGGGGCCGGTGAGCCCGCTCGCCTATGGCACCAACTATGGCCCCTGGCAAAACCTGACCACCACGGCGCTGTCCTACGTCGAGCAGGCCGGCCTGACCCTGCTGCGGTTCCCCGGCGGCAACTGGGGCGACGAGTACCTGCTCACCACGCAGCGCTTTGACGAGTTCATCGCGCTGGCCCGCCGGCTGGGCGCAGAGCCCTTTGTCAATGTGCGCCTCTTCAAGGCCACGCCCCAGGACGCCGCCCGTTGGGTGGAGTATGCCAACGTGACCCGGGGCTATGGCGTCCGCTACTGGGGCATCGGCAACGAGCCCAGCCTCTATGCCACCCAGCGCGGCCTCGCCGGGTACGACACCGCCGCCTTCAACCAACAGTGGCGCGACTTTGCCGTGGCCATGAAGGCCGTCGACCCCACCATCCTCCTTGTGGGCCCCGAGACCCACCAGTTCACCGGCCGGCCCGGCGACGACCCCCGTGACCTGCACGGCAAGGACTGGATGCGCGAGTTCCTGGCCGCCAACTGCGATCTCGTCGACGTCGTCTCGATCCACCGCTATCCCTTTGGCGTCTCCCCGGCCCAGATCGGCGACCTGCGCCGCAACAGCCAGGAATGGGCAGGGATCGTCCCGCGGCTGCGGGCGCTCGTGCGCCAGGAGTGTGGGCGCGACTTGCCCATCGCCGTCACCGAGGTCAACTCCAGCTGGGCGACCCACCAGGGCGGCGCGGGCACCCCGGACTCGTTCTACAACGCCATCTGGTGGGCCGACGTATTGGGGCGCCTGCTGGTGCAGCGCGTCGACATCGTGGCCCACTTCTGCCTGGAGGGCGGCGGCGGCGCCGGGCTGTTCGCCGGCAGCCGGCTTCGCCCCACCTACTACGTCTATCCGCTGTACCGCCACTTTGGCCAGGAGCTCGTCTACGCCTCCTCGGACGACGCGGAGGTGGGCATCTATGCCGCCCGCCGCGACGACGGGGCCATGGCTGTGATGCTGGTCAACCTCAGCGCAGAGGCCAAGTCTCGGCCGCTGCGGATCGAACCGGCCCCACTCGCGGCCGTCGAGGCCTGGCTGTTGGACGCCGCGCACCCGGCCGTCGCCGTGGAGGTCCCGCTGGTGTGGGCCGAGCAGCAGGTCACGCTGCCGGCCGCATCGGCCACCCTGCTCGTCTTTCGCTGAGGCAGCACCTGGAGTCTGCGTATGCGCTACGGCTACTTTGACGACGAACGACGCGAGTACGTCATCACCCGCCCGGACACGCCCCTGCCGTGGATCAACTACCTGAGCAACGGCCGCCTGATCGCCCTGATCTCGAACACGGCCGGCGGCTACTCCTTCTACCGCGACGCCCGGCTGCGGCGGCTCACGCGCTACCGCTACAACAACGTCCCCCTGGATACGGGCGGGCGCTGCCTCTACCTGCGTGACGCCAGCAGCGGCGCCTTTTGGTCGCCGACCTGGCAGCCCGCCCGCCGCGACCTGGCCGACTATACCTGCCGCCACGGGCTGGGCTATACGACCATCGCCTCGCGCTGCGCGGGTATCGCCGCCCTGGTCCGCTACCTGGTGCCCCTGGACGCGGACCTGGAGGTGTGGGAGCTGACGGTGACGAACGAGCGGGCCGCCCCGGCGCAGCTCGATCTCTTCGCCGCCGTCGAGTTCTGCCTGTGGGACGCCCAGGACGACGCGACCAACTTTCAGCGCAACTATTCCACCGGCGAGGTCGAGGTCGAGGACGGCATCATCTATCACAAGACCGAGTACCGTGAGCGGCGCAACCACTTTGCCTTCTTTGCCTGCTCCGAGCGGCCGGCCGGCTTCGACACCCAGCGCGAGGCCTTCCTGGGGCCCTACCGCGGCTGGGACAACCCGTTGGCCGTCGAGCGCGGCCAGGCGGGCAACTCGCCGGCCCACGGCTGGGCGCCCATCGGCGCGCACCAGGTGCCGCTCGCGCTGCCGCCCGGCGCGACACGGCGCGTCGTCTTTCTCCTCGGTTACCACGAGAACCCGCCCGCGGAGAAATTCGACCCGCCCGATTCGGCGCGCCTGAACAAGCGCACCGTGCGACCGCTGATCGACCGCTACCTGGACCCGGCCCACGTCGAGCGGGCCTGGACGGAGCTGCGGACCCATTGGGCAGACCTGCTCGACGCCTTCCAGGTGCAGACCGCCAGCGTCCACACCGACCGCATGGTCAACGTCTGGAACCCCTACCAGGTGATGGTGACGCTGGACGTCTCCCGCTCGGCCTCGTACTTTGAGTCGGGCATCGGGCGGGGCATCGGCTTTCGCGATTCGAACCAGGACCTGTTGGGGTTTGTCTCCCTGGCGCCGGAGCGCGCCCGCGAGCGGCTGCTCGACCTGGCGGCGACGCAGCTGCCCACCGGCGGGGCCTATCACCAGTATCAGCCCCTTTCGAAACGCGGCAACAACGACATCGGCAGCGGCTTTAACGACGATCCGCTCTGGCTGGTCCTGGGCGCCGCCGCCTACCTGAAGGAGACGGCCGACTGGGGTATCCTAGACGAGGCCGTACCGTACGACAACCAGCCGGCGTCGGCGGCGCCGTTCTACGAACACCTCCAGCGCGCCATCGGCTACACGCTGGCGCGGCTGGGCCCGCACGGGCTGCCGCTGATCGGCCGGGCCGACTGGAACGACTGCCTCAACCTGAACTGCTTTTCGGAGACGCCGGGCGAATCGTTCCAGACGACGACGAACAAGGACGGCCGCGTGGCCGAGTCGGTTGTCATCGCCGCGCTCTTTGTGCAGGCGGCGGAGGAGCTGGCCGCGATCGCCGCGCGGCGCGGCCGGCCGGCGGAGGGGGAAGAGTACCGCGCGGCCGCCGCGCGCATGCGCGCGGCCGTCGACGCCCACGGCTGGGACGGGGCCTGGTTCCGCCGGGCCTACGACGACCTCGGCCGGCCGGTCGGCTCCCGCGAGTGCGCCGAGGGCCAGATCTATATCGAGCCGCAGGGGCTGGCCGTCCTGGCCGGGATCGGGCTGGACGACGGCCGCGCCGGCCAGGCCCTGGCCGCGGTCCGCGAGCGGCTGGCCACCCCGCACGGCATCGTCCTGCACCAGCCGGCCTATACGCGCTACTACCTCCACCTGGGCGAGATCTCGTCCTACCCGCCGGGCTACAAGGAGAACGCCGGCGTCTTTTGCCACACCAACCCCTGGGTGATGATCGCCGAGGCCCGCGCCGGGCGCGGCGACCAGGCCCACGACTATTACCTGCGCATCAACCCCTCCGCGCGCGAGGAGCTGGGCGAGCTGCACCGGTGCGAGCCCTACGTCTATGCCCAGATGATCGCCGGCCGCGACGCCCCGGATCACGGCGCGGCCAAGAACTCGTGGCTCACCGGCACGGCCGCCTGGAACTATGTGGCCATCGGCCAGTGGATCCTGGGCCTCCGGCCCGAGCACGACGGCCTGCGGGTGGATCCGTGCCTCCCCGCCGCCTGGCCCGGCTTTACGGCCGCGCGGCGTTTCCGGGGCTGCCGTTACCACATCACCGTGCGCAACCCGCGGGGCCTGTGCCGGGGCGTGCGGTCGCTGCTCGTGGACGGGCAGCGGGTAGCGGGCAACATCGTGCCGCTGCCGCCCGGGGCCGGCCGGACGGTAGAGGTCGAGGCGGTGCTCGGTGAGTGAGAGGCTCTTCCCCAACCCCTACGGCTACTATGACGCCCCGGCGCGTGAGTACGTCATCACCCGGCCCGACACGCCCACGCCGTGGATCAACTATATCGGGGCCGGCCGCTATGGCGGCATCGTCTCCAACACCGCGGGCGGCTACGCCTTTGACCGTGACCCGCGCTACCGCCGCGTGACGCGCTACCGCTACAACGGCGTTCCCGCCGACCAGCCGGGCCGCTACATCTACCTGCGCGACATGGAGACGGGCCTCTACTGGAGCCCGACCTGGCAGCCGGTGCCCGCCCGCCGGCCCGAGCGCTACGAGTGCCGCCACGGACCCGGCTACACCCGCATCGCGACGACCTATGCCGGCATCGCCGCCGACCTGCTCTACTTTGTCCCGCCAGACGAAGAGGTCGCCGGCGAGCTCTGGGTGCTGCGCGTGCACAACCTCCGCCCGGCCGCCTGCCGGCTGCGCGCCTTTAGCTACGTCGAATTCGGCTACTGGGACGCCGTCGTCGACCAGCAGAACCTGGATTGGGGCATGCACATCGTGCACAGCGCGCAGCGCGACGGCGTCATTTATGTCTCTACCCAGTTCCGCCCCACCACCTCGTTCCTGGCCAGCAGCGCCCCCCTCGCCGGGTTCGATACCGACCGCGAGACCTTTGTGGGGCGCGGCCGCGACCTCGCCAACCCACAGGTGGTGGAAGAGGGCCGGCCGACCGGCGGCGAGTCGCCGCGCGGCAACAGCGTCGGTGCCCTCTGTCACGACCTGGCCCTGGAGCCCGGCGAGGCGCGCGAGATCGTCTACCTCCTGGGCGTGACCGACGCTCCGGGGCAGATCGCGCCCTTTTTGGAGCGCTACCGCGACCCCGCCAAGGTCGAGGCGGCCTTCCGGTCGCTGCGGGCCGACTGGGACGCCTACCTGGCCCCCTTGCAGGTCGAGACACCCGACGCCATCCTGAACGCCATGGTGAACCTGTGGAATCCCTTGCAGTGCCGCACGACCTTGTACTGGTCGCGTTTCGCCTCGGCCTATGAGAGCGGGCTGGGGCGGGGAATGGGCACCCGCGACACGGCGCAGGACACCCTGGGCCTCGTCCACGCCATCCCGGGCGAGGTGCGGTCCCGGCTGCTCCAGGTATGGGCGCTCCAGTTCCAGGACGGCCACACCTGGCACCAGTACTATCCGCTCACCGGGGAAGGCGGGCCGGGGCTGGCCGCCGAGTTCCCCGAGTGGCCGCAGTGGTTCTGCGACGATCACCTCTGGGCCGTCATCGCCACCGCCGCCTACCTGCGCGAGACGGGGGACGCGGCCCTGCTCGACGAAAGCGTCCCCTTCCAGGATGGCGGCGCCGGCACCGTCTGGGAGCATGCGCAGCGGGCCGTGGCCTTTACGCTGGAGCACCGCGGGCCCCACGGCCTGCCGCGGCTGGGCTTTGCCGATTGGGACGACACCATGAACCTGGACCACGGCAGCGGCCTGGCGGAGAGCGTTTGGTGCGCGGAGCAGTTCTGCCGCGCGGCGCTCGACATGGCCGAACTGGCCGCACACCGCGGCATACCCGCGGAGGCGGCCCACTACCGCGCGCTGCACCAGGAGATGGCGGCCGCGGCGCAGCGCTGCGCCTGGGATGGGGCGTGGTACGCGCGGGCCTATGACGACGACGGCCGGCCGCTGGGCGTCGCCGGCGAGGCGGAGCACCGCATCGGCCTGAACCCGCAGAGCTGGGCCGTCATCGGCGAGCTGGGCGACCGCGGACGCGCCGAGATGGCCATGCGCAGCGCGCACGAGCATCTGAGCACACCCCACGGCCTGGCCTTGATGGCGCCGCCCTACCGCCGGGCCAGCGAGCGCGTGCGGGGCACGGCCACCTATCCGCCCGGGGCCAAGGAGAACGGCGGCATCTTTTGCCACGCCCACGCCTGGGCTATTGTAGCCGCGGCGCTGCTCGGCTGGGGCGACCGGGCGCTGGAGTATTACCACCAGGTGGCGCCACTGGGGCGGCCCGACGTGGAGAAGGCCGCCGTCGAGCCCTATGTCTACTGCCAGAACGTCTGCGGGCCAGAGCATCCCCAGTTCGGCCGCGGGCGCAACTCTTGGCTCACCGGGGCGGCGGCCTGGACCTATGTGGCGGCGACGCAATACATCCTGGGCCTCCGGCCGACCCTGGCCGGCCTGCAGATCGCGCCGGCTCTGCCGCCCGACTGGGCCGGCTTTAGCGCCACGCGGACCTGGCGCGGCGTGGTCTACCGCATCGTGGTGGAGCGCGCCGGCCCGGGCAACGCCGTGGCCCTGACGGTGGATGGGGACCCCGTCCCCGGCGACGTCGTCCCGTTTCCCGCGGCCGGCCGGCGCGACGTCGCCGTCCGGGTCCGCCTGGGCGCATCGGCTTGACAGCTGTCGATAGATTCTGAGGAGGAACGATCATGGCCAGCATCACCTATGAGCACGTCAGCAAACGCTTTGGCAACGTCACCGCGGTCAACGACCTGAACCTGTTCGTCGAGGATCGCGAGTTCCTCGTGCTGGTCGGCCCCTCGGGCTGCGGCAAGAGCACCGCCCTGCGGCTGCTGGCCGGCCTGGAGGAGATCACCTCCGGCATCATCCGCATCGGCGAGCGCATCGTCAACGACGTCGAGCCCAAGGACCGCGACATCGCCATGGTCTTTCAGAGCTACGCGCTCTATCCGCACATGTCCGTCGCCGACAACATGTCCTTTGCCCTGCGCATGCGGCGCATGGCCTCCGGCCTGATCGGCAAACGGGTGGACAGCGCGGCCCAGGTGCTGGGCATCCACGAGCTGCTGGCGCGCAAGCCCCGCCAGCTTTCCGGCGGCCAGCGTCAGCGTGTGGCCCTGGGCCGGGCGATCGTCCGCGAGCCCCAGGTCTTTTTGATGGACGAGCCGCTCTCTAACCTGGATGCCAAGCTGCGCGTGGCCATGCGTGCTGAGCTGATCAAGCTGCACCAGCGCCTGGAGACCACCGTCGTCTACGTGACCCACGACCAGGTGGAGGCCATGACGATGGGCCAGCGCATCGCCGTCATGCGCGACGGGGTACTCCAGCAGCTGGACACGCCCAACAACCTCTACCGCCGGCCGACGAACCGGTTCGTGGCCGGGTTCATCGGCAGCCCGGCCATGAACTTTTGCCCGGCCCGCCTGGTCGCGGAGGGGGAGACGCTCTACGTGGACGGCGGATCCTTTCGCCTCCCCGTGCCGGCCGAGCAAGCAGCGCTGCTGCGGGAGCAGGACACCCCGGCCGAGGTCATCTTTGGCATCCGCCCCGAGGATATCTACCACGCCGCGCGCATCCCCGCCGACGTGGTGGGCGACGCCCGCCTGGACGCGGGGGTGGACGTCGTCGAGACACTGGGCTCGGAGATGTACATCTACCTGCTCTGCGGGGAGCACAGTTTTCTCGCCCGGATGGACAACCGCATCCAGGCCCGGCAGGGGGAACAGGCACAGGTCGCCTTGAACATGGAGGCCATGCACCTCTTCGACCGGGTGACGGAAAAGGCCTACCTGTAGATCGCCGGGGCGCGAGACGCTTCTTTCGAGGAGGCCGTACGATGGCTGCTGATTTCCACGGACTGCCCACCGGCGCACTGGACAACGGCCGGGTCCGCCTCGAGTACCTGGCGACGGCCGGCCCGCGCCTGGTGCGCCTCTTTCTCCCCGGGGCAGCAGGCAACCTGCTCGCCGAGGTGCCCGGCTGGGCCTGGGAGACGCCCTACGGCCCCTTTTACCCCTACGGCGGCCACCGCCTGTGGCACGCCCCCGAGGCCATGCCCCGCACCTACCTCCCCGACAACGAGGGCGTCACCGCCGAACCGCTGGACGACGGCGTGCGGCTCACGGGGCCCATCGAGGGGCTGACGGGGATCCGCAAGACGATCGAGGTGCGCCTCGCGCCCGACCGGCCGGCCATCACCCTGCACCACCGGCTGGAGAACGCCGGCGCCGCGCCCGTGGAGTTGAGCCCCTGGGCCATCACGCAGCTGCCGCCCGGCGGCACGGCGATCCTGCCGCAGCCGGTGGGGCCGGCCGACGCGGCCGGCCTGTTGCCCAACCGCCACCTGGCCCTCTGGCCGTACAGCCGCTGGGGCGACGAGCGCCTGCGCCTGGGCGACGCGGCGATCTATATCGCGGCCCGGCCGCTGGCGGCGCCCCTGAAGGTGGGCTACCGCAACGACCGCGGCTGGCTGGCCTACCTGCAGGCCGGCGTGCTCTTTCTGAAGCGCTTTGCGCCGCCGCAGGACCGGCCGTACCCCGACCGCGACTGCAACGCCGAGGTCTATTGCAACGACCGTGTCGTGGAGCTCGAGACGCTGGCGCCGCTCGGCCCGATCGCGCCGGGGCAGACGGCGGCGCACACCGAGCAGTGGGAGCTGTACGCGGAGCCGGCCCAGGCCCCGCGGGACGTTTGGGAGCTGCTGGTCTGAAAGGCCCTCCCCCCCGGTGAGCGTTTCACGTTGGGGACATACCCATGTAGAAAAAGATGCTGAAAAATAGTCTGCGGGCCTAGCTACCTGACACTTTAA
>Ga0302251_1001104_pt1 | contig 18445 bp, 15 predicted proteins | sample AAG_RA_Gln_MG_FD_193534 | JGI IMG/M metagenome (GOLD analysis project Ga0302251, IMG submission 193534) | Enriched activated sludge microbial communities from anaerobic digester in WTTP, New Holstein, Wisconsin, United States - AAG_RA_Gln | ecosystem: Engineered > Bioreactor > Anaerobic >...
ATTACGACGACATAGACTACAAGCTCCTGATCGAGGAGAGGGTGTGGGGCCCGGAGTATACGGTGCAGTGCTTCACCGACGGCAGGACGGTCGTTCCGATGCCCGCGGTGCAGGATAACAAGCACGCGTTCGATGGAGACCTCGGACTCGAGACGGGCGGCATGGGATCGATATCCTGCGGGATGAACCTGAAGTGGGGCGTGGACGACGACAGGGAGATCATCACGGAGGAGGAGTGCAGGCGCTCGGCAGACATAGTCAAGCTGATGATCGACGCCATCCAGAAGGACACGGGGCAGAGGTACCATGGTATAGCGGCAGGACAGATGATGCTTACCTCGGTGTGGGGGCCCACGATCATAGAGATGTACTCCAGGCTGGGCGACCCGGAGGCGGGCAACGTAATGACCGCGCTGAAGACCGACCTTGTTGAGATCTGCGAGGGCATAATCGAGGAGCGCCTGAACACGGTCAAGGTAGAGTTCGAGGACATGGCGGTAGCGGTCAAAGCGGTATGCCCCGAGGGATACCCGGACAAGAGGGACCTCGCGAAGGGCCACCCGGTCGCGCTGGACGGCGCGGGGGACGGGGTGCTTTGGGCATCGGCGGAGGAGGCGGGCGGGGTCGTCCGCACCGGCGGCTCAAGGGTCGTGGAGTGCGTTGGCACCGGCGATTCCCTGCCTGAGGCAAGCGCCAGGGCAGAGGAGCTGACCAAGAGCGTCAGGCTCACGGATGGCTGGAGGACGTTCCACAGGAAGGACATAGGATCCGAGAAGTCCCTGCTCAGGAGGGTACAGCTGGGCAGCATGGCCAGGGACATATACAAGTACAGGGAGAGGAAGGGCCTCCTCGGCAAGAGGATGATGTGGGTGCCGGGCAAGGGGCTCGTGGAGGTTGGATGAGATGCCGGGCAACAGGATGAGCAGAGAGGAGAGGTTTGAACTCATAGACACCATACCCTCGCTTAGGAGGGAGTGGGAGGGCAGGCTTGCGCCGCTCGAGGCGCTGAACCCGAGGAGGCCGGCGACGTTCATATCTGTCGGGGGCGGCGAGCTGGGCGACCTGGCGGTCACGGCGGTCAAGAGGAACTACGGCGGCATCGGCGGGGGAATCAAGGCGGTCGCCTTCGACAAGTACCAAGGGTTCCCCGCGCAGGACGCCGCAGAGGTCTCCGAGTGCTTCAACATGATGGACGGCGACCTGCTTGAGGAGCGCATCAGGAGGCACGTCCCTGACCCGTCGGAGCCGCATGCCATCTACCTCGAGGTTGAGCGGATAGACACATACAGGGCCTACAGGATGGGCATCGAGAAGGGCTATAGGATAATGTCCACCCCCTTCGGGCCTCTGGTATGCATGGACAGGCATGCCACCAAGATCATGTTCGACAAGCTGGACCTGGAGATGACGAGATGGAGGCATGCAGCCTCTGGCAAGGAGGTCGACGATGCGGCAAGGGAATTTGGGCTCCCGGTGATCGTCAAGCCGGTGATGACCTCAAGCGGCCACGGCACATCGATAGTGAAGACCAATGAGGAGCTCGCCAAGTGCTACGAGCACGCCGTTGAGCACGCAAGGGGGATCGGCAACGAGGTCATAGTCGAGGAGTACATCCCTGAGCTGAAGACCACGGGGACGGAGATAACGCAGATAGTCGTGAGGCACTTCAATGCTGATGGCAAGATCGTCAATTCGACGCTCCCCCCGATCGAGCACAAGCGCCCGGGCGCAACGTACCACGAGAGCTGGCTGCCCTCCAGCATATCGAAGGGGGCGGAGGCGAAGTGCAGGGAGGGCGCCGTGAAGATAGCGGACTTCATGGGCGGGCTCGGGATATATGCGGTCGAGCAGTTCGTGATAGGCGACAGGGTCTACAACAACGAGGTTGCGAACAGGCCGCATGACACGGGGCTCGTGACGAGGTGGATGCTCAACATGGACGAGGGTGCGCTGCAGCTCACATCTACGATAGGGCTCCAGATCAGCCGGTCATCGATAAAGATAGCGCGCGGGGGAGTCTTCGGCGTAGCGCATGTCGTGCTAGCGCCCGACAGCATAACCGACGAGGTCGAGGTCGCCGGATGGAATGCGAGCAGGCTTAACGCCATGATGCCGGAAGGCGCAACGGGCGATGCGTGGTACTTCGGCAAGCCGACGGCTTACGCAGGCAGGAGGATGGGCATGGCAATCGCCTTTGACAAGGACCTCGCGGAGGCCCGGACGCAGGCAGGGGCGATAGCCCATCTTGCGGAAGGATGCATAAGCTACGGGAGGCGCGTCTGATGCCGAAGGCGGCAGTAGTCGTCGGGAGCAAGTCGGACGAGAAGCTCGGCAGCGATGCCGTGGCGCTCCTCAAGTCGTACGGAATAGACTGCGATTACAGGGTGATCTCTGCCCACAGGGACCCCGAGGGGCTGGACCAGTTCGTTGCAAAATCCGACGCCGAGGTCTTCATAGCAGTGGCTGGGCTTTCGGCTGCCCTGCCCGGGGTGATAGCCTCCAAGACTGTGAGGCCGGTCATCGGCGTGCCCAAGGATGCGAAGCTGATGGGGATCGACTCGCTGCTATCGATGGTCCAGATGCCGCCCGGCGTGCCCGTGGCGACGGTAGGAGTCGACAACTGGAAGAATGCGGCCATACTGGCGGCCGAGATTCTGGCGATGAAGTATCCGCAGCTTGTTGCGAAGCTCGAAGATGAGAGGAGGTCAAACAGGTGAAGAGGGTCAGAGTTGAGATAAGGCTGAAGCCGGGGCATTTCGACCCGGAGGGCGACGTTACTGCAAAGTCGCTCAGGGACCTAGGTTTCGCGGTCTCAAAGGTCAGCGTAAGCAAAGCATACACCATAGACCTTGAGGCAAAGAGTGATTCGGCGGCAGTCGTGGCGGCAAATGCGATGTGCAGGAAGCTGCTCGCTAACCCGACTAAGGATAACTTCAACGTGGAGGTGCTCAAGGTTGAGGAAGGCGCTCATAAAGAAGGCAAGTGACAGCCCCGAGGTCTACACGATAAACCTTAGGGGCGCAGACGACGAAGATCTGGTGCAGATAAGCGGCGAGATGGGCCTGGCGCTGAGCCTCGCCGAGATGAAGGCACTCAAGAAGCGCTTCGCCAAAGCGCCTACGGACGTCGAGCTGCAGACCTTCGGGCAGACATGGTCGGAGCACTGCATCCATAAGACGTTCAGGGGCGACGTGGTCACCGAGAGGGGCGTAGTGAGCAACCTGCTCAAGAGCTACATCGCCAAGGCGACCAACGAACTCAACAAGCCGTGGTGCTTCTCGGTCTTCGAGGACAATGCAGGGCTGGTCGAGTTCGACAAGTGCACGGTGGCGGCAGCCAAGGTGGAGACGCACAACCACCCGTCTGCTGTCGAGCCTTTCGGCGGAGCGGCGACTGGCGTGGGAGGCGTCATAAGGGACATACTCGGCGTCTGGGGCGAGCCGATCGCAGTCTCGGATGTCCTCTGCTTCGGCCCGCTGGACACGAAACAGGAGGAGCTCCCACCTGGGGTGAAGCATCCCAAGTATATCTACAAGGGCGTCGTCGCAGGCGTCGGAAGCTACGGCAACAACATGGGTCTGCCGACGGTCTCAGGGGCGGTGATCTTCGACAGGCAGTACACTGGAAACGTTATCGTTTACTGCGGCGCCTTCGGCGTCCTCCCTAAGGAGAAGTATATCAAGGACACAAGGGAGGGCGACCTCGCGGTGCTGGCAGGGGGCAAGACAGGCAGGGACGGGATACATGGGGTCACCTTCGCATCGGCAGACCTCTCGGAGGAGGCCGAAAGCCTCAGGTCCGCCGTCCAGATACCCAACCCGCTCGTCGAGGAGAGGCTGAGGAGGGCGACGTTGAGGATAAGGGACGGGAGGCTCGCGACGGGCGTAACCGACCTGGGTGGAGGGGGAGTGTCCTGCGCCACCGGCGAGATGGCTTACAGGTCTGGGCTCGGGCTCACCGTCGATATCGGCAAGATGCATCTCAAGGAGCCCGACCTTGCGCCATGGGAGATATGGGTCTCAGAGTCTCAAGAGAGGATGCTCTACTCCGTTCCTGAGGAGAAGTTCGGCAGCGTGTCGGAGATCCTTGAGGAGGAGGAGATAGAATACTGCGTGCTAGGGAGGTTCGACAAGAGCGGCAGGCTGAGGGTCGTCATGGGGGAGAAGGTCGTCTGCGACCTCGATCTCGAGACGCTATACTCGCCCCCCAAGATCACAAGGAAGGCCAAGGAGGAGGTTTACCATCCGAAGAGGGTCGAGCTCGAAGAGCCGAAGGACCTCGAGGGGGAGATACTCGCGCTGCTCTCGGAGCCCAACCTGAGGAGCAGGGAGAGCGTGATAAGGACTTATGATCACGAGGTCAGGGCGGCCACCGCCATCAAGCCGCTCCAAGGACCGGAGGGCGGCCCGAACGACGCGGCGGTCCTGAAGCCGCTCAGCGACTCCTGGATGGGGCTGGTGATATCGTGCGGCCTGAACCCATTCCTGCCGGACGCGTATTGGATGGCGGCGGCATCGATAGAGGAGGCGGTCAGGAACAACGTCGCCGTCGGCGGCAGGAGGGTGGCGATCCTGGACAACTTTGTCTGGGGCAATCCCGAAAAGGAGGACAGGATGGGGAGCCTGCTGAGGGCGTGCGAGGCGTGCTACGACTTCTCGAAGGCGCTAGACGTGCCATTCATATCGGGAAAGGACAGCCTGTACAACGAATCGCCGCTGGGGCCCGTAAGGCCCACGCTGCTGATAACAGGGATAGGGATAATCCCCGACGTAAGGAAGGCGGTTACCACGGAGCTGAAGGGGGAAGGCAATCCGGTCTACGCCATCGGGATGACCAAGGACGAACTGGGAGGGTCGGCGTACTACAGGTCGAAGGGGCTGGACGGAGGAGAGGTCCCGAAGGCGAACGGCCCCATGGCAAAGGCGGTCATGAGCGCCCTGACGACAAGCATGGATATGGGGATCGTAAGGTCCTGCCATGACGTTTCCGAGGGCGGGATCGGCCTGGCGGCAGCCGAGATGGCGATATCGTCACCCAGGCGGGGCATCAAGATGGACCTGAAGAGGATCCCGTCCCAGACGAAGAGGAGCGACAGCATCATCTTCTCCGAGTCGACGGGAAGGTTCCTCGTCGAGGCGGATGCGGGGAGGGCCGAGGAGTTCGACAAGATATTCTACGGCCTGCCGGTAGCAAAGATAGGGGAGGTCGTCGATGGCTCGAGGCTGGCATTCATGGACATGGGCGGCAAGGAGTACAGCATAGATTCAAAGAGGCTCAGGCTTGCTTGGAGGGGATACTGATGAAATTGAAACAGGCAAAGGCTTGCGTGCTGAGGGTTGGCGGAACCAACTGCGACCTCGAGATCAAGGCAGTCCTCACGGAGCTCGGCCTCAATACAGACGTGCTCCACATGAACCAAGCGATAAAGAGGGGGCTCTCGGATTACCAGATGCTCGTCTTCCCGGGCGGATTCTCATATGGCGACTACGTGAGGGCTGGCGCGATATGGGGGAAGGAGGTCGTGACGAGGCTGGGCAAGGACCTCGAGAGGTTCATAGACGAGGAGAAGCTCGTGCTTGGGATATGCAACGGCTTCCAGGTGCTGGTCGAGACGGGCGCCCTCCCAGGCGACGGCGCGTCTGCGAGCGGCATCCCGACCGCCGTGCTTGCCAACAACAACTCCGCGAAGTACGAGTGCCGGTGGGTCCGCCTTAAGGTCGAGTCGAAGAGGACCCCCTTCACGTCGGCGCTGAACAAGGATCAGGTCATCGCGGTCCCGGTGGGCCATGGCGAGGGGAGGCTAGTGCTCCAGTCGGAGGGCATGCTGGAAGACCTCATTGGCGAGAGGCAGGTCGTATTCAGGTACGCGCTTGAGAACGGGAGCCCAGCAGGCGGCAAGTATCCGGAGAACCCTAACGGGGCAATCTTCGATATCGCGGGCATCTGCAACAAGAAGGGCAACGTGATGGGCATGATGCCGCACCCGGAGAGGGCATTCTACGGCTGGCAGCTGCCGAGCTGGGGAGGGGAGCCGCCCGAGTTCGGGGATGGAAGGGCCATATTCGAGGGCGCCATAGCATACATAAAGAAGATGTGAGCGCAGGGCTTCTGCGCCCGACCACTTTTTTCCGGAGCGCGGGCAAGAGATGAGGCGGGCAGCATCAAAGGCTATAGACCTGCTCGTACTTCGAGTTCAGGTAGCTGGCGAAGTGCCTCGGCTCTATGCCCTCCCCTGTCATTATCCGGAGCAGGTCGAGGGGATTGTGGAGGTTTCCGTGAGAGTGCACGTTGCGGTTCAACCATCCCCTCACCTCCAAGAAGCTCCCGTTCCGCACCTGGCTGCGCCATTCAGGCACCTCCTTCTCCAGCTTTGCATGTAGCTGCCCGCAGATGATGTTCCCGATCGCGTATGAGGGGAAGTAACCGAAGTATCCCTGCGACCAGTGGACGTCCTGCAGGACGCCCTCCGCGTCGTCCTTGATGTCGACTCCAAGGTACTTCGAGTACTTCTCGTTCCAGACCTGCGGCAGCTCATCCACGCGCAGCTTGTCGGCAAATAGGTCGCGCTCGATCTCGAACCTTATGATTATGTGCATCGCGTACGTTGCCTCATCCGCCTCGACCCGGATCTTCGAAGGCTTTACGACGTTGACGCCCTGCACAGCGCCCCGGTAATCTAGCGCCGCGAGCTCAGGGGCCAGCGACTTCAGCTCCGGCAGGTAATAGGACCAGAACTCGGGCGACCGGCCTATCACGTTCTCGACAAACCGCGACTGGGACTCGTGGATGCAGAAGGAGCAGGCCGCGCCGACCGGCTGGAACATCCACTCGTGTGGCAGGCTCTGCTCATACATGGCATGCCCACCCTCATGAAGTATGGAAAAGAGCGACGAGACGAAGTTGTTCTCCATGTAGTGGGTCGTGATCCTCACATCGTCATAGAATCCTATCGTGAAGGGATGCTCGGTCTCGTCTATCCGCCCCCTTGCCTTATCGGAGTCGATCTCGTAACCTATGAACTTAGCCAAGGAATTCGATATGCGCGACTGGCTCGCGGTCGGGACAGATACGCCCAGTGCGGCTAGATTGATCTTCGAGGATTCGGCAGACCACTTTGAGATTATTGGTGTGAGCAGGGCCTTGAGCTGGTCGAAGGTGTTCGAGATGGTATCCTGTGGGATCTTGGGGTCAAACGAATCCAAGGCGGCGTCGTATGGCGTCTTCACACCCTTGGGTTCCATGAGGAGGAGGGCTGCGCGCCTCTTGAGGTCGAACATCCGGCTCAGGTCCGGCTTGAACATGGAGAAGTCCTTCGCATGCTTTGCCTTGCGCCAGACGCCGAAGCACGTGACGCTGTGCTTGGAGATCTCCGCCACGAGGTCTTCGGGAAGCGCCACATTCTCTGAATATGCCCTCTTTATCAGGTAGACATTCCTGCGCTGCAACTCGGAGAGGGATGGATAGTCGGCGTGGCTGAGCACCGCATCGAGCAGACGCCCCAGCTCGGGGTCTATCGCCATCTTATGGTCCATGCGGCTCAGCAACGCCAGCTGCTCACCCCTGAGTGCGGAGCTCCCGGGGGGCATCTTGGTCTCCATGTCCCACTGCAGCATTGCCTCGGCGCTCAACAATACGGCATAATCCCTGTACCTAGAGTTTAGGAGGTTATAGCGCTCAATGAGCCCGTTTGTGACCATTCAAGATCGCCACGATATGAATATTGTCATGCCGGCAGTATATTAAAGAAGCGCAAATTTACCGCCAGCAGGGCAAATAGAAGAAAATTATATTACAAGCTAATTATCGAGGGTGACAACAATAAAGGTGCCATTGTTGTGTCGTCAAAGGTTTTTAATCCCGGACCGTTGGGCCTAGCAGCATTCGCCATGACAACCACGGTGCTATCGTTATACAACCTAGGTGCGCTTGCAGGGCTCGGAAAGAGCATGGTCATACCCCTGGCATTCGCTTACGGCGGACTCATCCAGATCATCGTAGGGATGTGGGAGGCCAAGGCAGGCAACACGTTTGGCTTCACCGCGTTCACATCGTACGGGGCATTCTGGTGGTATTATGCGCTGGTCGGTACATTCGCCGCAATGGGCATAGTGACTGTCGACGCGGTGACTGCCGGCGTAGCGCTCATGCTTTGGGGATTCCTCACGTTCTACCTCTGGATTGCGTCGCTGAAAGCTAACAAGGCAACGAACCTCGTCTTCCTCTTCCTGTGCATAACGTTCTTCATATTAGGCATTGGAGACGTCTCGGGCGTTGTGGCAGTGACGAATGCGGGAGGGCTGATGGGCCTAGTGACCGCCGCCACCGCTTGGTATGTATCGGCGGCTGTCGTAATCAACGACGGCCTTGGGAAGCAGGTGCTGCCACTCGGCAAACCGTTCAAGTAGAGCATGAAGGGGGGCCGCCCCCGTCTTTTTTTTCATTCAACTCCCCATGGCAGGGAGGGATAGGCATCTATAAATTGAAGGTCCATTTTAGCCATGCATTGTCGGAGAGTTGCTTTTGATGGAGCCCCTCCAGATTGCGTCGTTGATCATATTGATTGGAACGGTGGGCGCCATCATATGGGGAAAGATCGACAGGGCAGCGGTTGCGATATTCGGAGCGGTCCTGATGATCCTTGTCGGGGCCATTACAGAGTATGATGCGTTCAGCCTCGTCGACTGGAACGTCATAGTCCTCATAATAAGCATGTGGATACTGGCAGGGTACTTCGGCAAGACGGGCATCCCGGAGGTCTTGGCGCACAGGGCGGTGGGATGGTCGAGAGGGTCGGTCAGCACTTTCATGATACTGCTGGGGGGCATGGCAGGGCTGGTGTCCCTCTTCGTTGACAACATACTGGTCATATTGATCTTCGCTCCGGTGGCCCTGCACATCACGCGGCTGATGAAGACTAACCCGATACCGTTCGTCATATTCATAGGCCTCTGCGCCAACTTCACAGGGTCGGCCCTGCTGATAGGCGATCTTCCCCCTCAGATGCTGCACAGCGTCTCCGGCATCGAGTTCCTGGGTTTTATATGGAGTGAGGGCAGACCGTCGTCGTTCATAATACTCATGGCCACGTTTGCCGTTCTGCTGGCGCTCTTCAAGGTGAAGTTTGACAGGATGTACAAGAAAGATGATAAGGCGAGGGATGCCTTCGCGCTCATAGATCCGGAGGGCGGCTCCTATTTGAAGGACAGGAAGGCGGCGGCTATAATAGTGGCGTTCTTCGTCGGGACCATCGTTGCGCTATCATTGAGGCAGTACATAGGGCTCCAGCTGGGGGCGATTGCCCTTATCGGAGCCGCTTCGCTCGTGCTAGTCATGGAGACCCTCGGGGACAGGGTGAAGAAGCCATCGTTCGAGGAGACGCTCACATCTCTCGATTGGAGGTCCGTGCTCTTCTATATAGCACTCTTCGTGCTCATCGGGAGCATAGAGAAGCAGGGCCTGATCGAGATGGCGGCCGATGCGCTCGCCCCTGCGCTCGTGTCCAGCGAAGCGATAGGCGTCTCGGTGGTATACTGGGCAACCGTCCCGATTGTAGGGGTCTTGGAGCATGATGCCTACATACTCGCATTCCTCTACCTGATAAGGGACTTGGCGGCGCAGGGGGCGATAAATCCATGGCCATACTGGTGGTCGATACTCTGGGCAGGAACGCTGGGCAGCAATCTGACCGTGGCAGGGGCACCGGCCTTGCTGGCCGCACTGAACCTGTGCGAGAAGGAGGGGTGCAAGGTGCACCTGCGGCGCTTCCTGGGCTTAAGCCTGCCATTCGTCGTCATCTCTGTCGCAGTATGCTATGCGCTCATGATGATATTCTGGGTACTGGTCTGAGCGCAAAGACGCCTTCTATTCCCCCCAGAGAAGGGAGTTATAATAGATTCAAGGCTGCCTCAAAAGGGGGTTCGCAAGAGGTGTGTTATGCCGAAATATATCAGTGACACATACCGGGAATCAATATATATTAGATTCAAATAGTATATATAGAAGAAAATACAGTATATACGAAGGCAGGGGGATGCCTACGGGTACTAGGAAAGTCCAGAAGGTAGGAAAGTCCACATTCACGGTATCGCTTCCGCAGGAATGGGTAAAGAAGAACAGGGTGCAGGCCCAGACAGAGGTCGACATACAGACCCTTTCCGATGGCAACCTGAAGATAGCGACGATGGACAACGCCAAGGGCGTTTCCCAGAACAGAGAGATATCGATTGCTACCAAGGAGTCTGACGCGGGCTATCTTGTTCGCGAGGCACTCGCAGCATATATAGCCAATTACGACATAATCAAGCTCGATCTCACAGGACTCACGCTGGACCCCACGGCACGGAACAAGATCAGGCGCATGATCAAGTACAAGATGGCCGGAGGGGAGATCATCGAGGAGTCGGTCAATTACATCACGATACAGATCCTGCTCAGGCCATACGAGTTCCCGTTGGACAAGCTCCTCATGAGGATGGCGACTATGGTCAAGGATATGCTCTCCGACATATCCAAGGCAATCGACAGGAAGGACAAGAACATCCTCAGGGATGTGATGGAGAGGGACGAGGATGTCGACAAGCTTTACTTCATGGGCAGCAGATGGCTGACGAATATAATGTCCGACATGGGCGCGCTCAAGGATTATGGCGTCAGAGACCTGAAGGACTGCCTCGAGTACAGGCTGGCGTTCAGGCACATAGAGAGGGTTGCGGACCACGTCCTCAGGATCGCAAGCAAGTTCATGGAAGTCATCGACAGCATCGATGTTGAGCTCGCGACGACAATCGTCAGCAACATCGAGATTGCAGGAAACGTCTTCATAAGATCGGTCAATTGCCTGCAGAACGGGAGCCTCACCGAGGCGAACAAGGCGATCCATGACGCAAGGAAGGTAAGCGCCAGCGCGGAGGAGCTGATGAAGCGCGTCATCGACAGCGACCTTCAGACGAAGGTCATCGGCGCGATGATAATCGTCATGGATTCGACCCACAGAATTGCAGAGTACGGGATAGGAATCGCGGAGCTTGCGTTCAACATCCACGTCTCGGCAGAGACATGACCGCGGATGGCAGGCAAGTTATCCGGTGGCGCACTTTCAAAGGAGGCTAGGAAGGACCCGCTCGATCCGGCTAACGGCTTCCTCAAGCTTCTCCGAAGAGACGGTGTATGCAATCCGAACATGCCCCTTGCCGGCTGCTCCAAATGACGACCCGGGAACAACTGCCACATGCGCCTTCTCGAGAACCTGCTCGGAGAACCGCAGGTCGTCCATGCCGCCAATTCCCGGGAAGATGTAGAAGGCGCCCCCTGGCTTCGAAACGCCGAACTGGCGGATGCCCCTAAGGAGGGAGTAGATGCAGTCCCGGCGCGCCTGGTACTCGATGCGCATGGACTCCGTGGCCTTCATGCTCCGGGGATCCCCCAGAGCCTTTGCGGCGGCATACTGAGCAAATGCAACAGGGCATGCGTCCAGGTACATCTGCAGCTTGACCATCTTCTCGATGGAGGCGGGGTCTGCAGCGATGTAGCCGAGCCGCCAGCCGGTCATGGCATATGCCTTGGAGAAGCTGTTGATTGTGATAGTCCGATCTGCCATCCCCTCAAGTGAGGCGATGCTCACGTGGGCATTTCCGTCATAGACAAGCGCCTCGTAGACCTCATCAGAGATCACCCTCAGGCCGTTCTCGACGGCAACTGTGGCGACCTCCTCGAGTTGCCTCCTCGACAAGACCGCCCCGGTCGGGTTGTTTGGAGAGTTGAGGAGTATGCAGCGAGTCTTCTTGGTCACTGCGCGGCTGAGCGACTCGGAGCTGATCGAGAAGCCGCCGCTCTCGTCGGTATCCACCTCGACGGCGCTTCCACCGGCGATCGTGACTGCGGCCTTGTGGGTCACGAAGCACGGCGACGGTATGAGGACCTCTTCGCCTGCCCTCAGGAACGCCGCGAGCGCTAGGGTTATTGCCTGGTTCGCGCCGACGGTGACCATGATGTTGCGGTCAGGATCGGCCTCGATCGAGTTCTCCGACCGCAGCTTGCCCGCCAGCGCGTCCCTCAGCATCTGCAGGCCGGAGTTGGGGGTGTAGTGCGTATAGCCGAGGTCAAGCGCCTCCTTCGCATATTCCCGGATGTGCGGAGGCGTGTCGAAGTCCGGCTCACCGATCCCCAGCGAGATCGCGTCGGGGTATCGGCTGGCAAGCTCGAAGAGGCGGCGTATGCCCGATGGAGGGATTCGGTCGAGGCGTTCTGAAAGCGACATTCGTTGGCACCAAGCAAGATGGAAGTTTGGCGGAGGGACCCTTAAAAGGATGACCTTGTTGCCCTGGCCGCGCCGCGCCCCCTTCCGTCAGAGGTATTCGAATTCCCCATAGCCGGTCTTGAGCCTGACGGCGTTCCCGCCTGGGCGCCGTTCGCACCTGCCGATCACCTGGGCGCCGACGCCGAACTTGCCTGCGGCCTTCAGAACGGCATCGACGTCCCCCTTTCCCACCACGACCTCTAACCCGACGCCCATGTTGAAGTTGCGGCACATCTGCCGGGGGGGGTCGCCGCTCTCGGCCATGATCAGCTTGAAGATGGGGTCAGGCTCGGGGAGGCTGTCCTTGACGTAGAGGGTTCCCTTGCCAAGCTTGATGCACTTCGTGAGACCTCCGCCGGTGTTGTGCACCATCGCCTTCACGTCGGCATGCCTGAGTATCTCAAGGGCGATGGGGAGGAATATGCGCGTCGGCGATGTGATCGCCTCGCCGACAGTCATGCCCAGATCGTCGACGTAGTCACCAACAAGGAAGCGCCCGTAATACCCCTTGATTCCGGGGTCGCTTATCTCAGGGTACTTCTTGAGGTGCGCATTCGAGAGGAGCGCGTGCCTCGCCAGGCTTATCCCGTTGCACATAATGCCGCTGTTGGGGCGTTCTTCGTAGGAGCACTTCCCGCCGCTCCTGATCCCTACGATTGCGTCGCCGGGGGATATCCGGTCTCCGGTTATTGCCTGCTCCAGCGTTACCCTTGCAAAGACCGTGCCGGATACGTCCAGCGTCCTTATAACATCAGGGAGGTCCGCGGTCTCGCCTCCCCCAAAGAGCAGCTGCGAGCCGTGCCTCTTCAGCATCGAAAATGATTTCGCAAATCCCTTGGCCAAGGAGTTGAGCAGCGGCACCTTGTCCACCTTAAGCGCGTTGAGCGCCACATAGTCGGAGAATACCTCCGGGCTGCCGCCCACGCAGATGACGTCGTCGACATTCATCGCGATGACGTCGGCGGCGAGGGGCTCAAAACATGCGGGGTCTCCGGCCTCCCTGTAGAGGAGGTAGGACACTATTGGCTTGCTGCCCGCCCCATCCTCGTGGAGTATGAGGCCCTGTTTGGGGTCTTTCGGGTCCCGGACCACGGTGCAGAATGAGCCGGGAAAGAGGTCGTTTGTCATGTCCCGGAGCGCCTCGATGCCCTTCTTGTCGACATCGACGCCAAGAGCGCCATACTTTGAGTTGCTCAATTGATACGCCCATTTCTGCTGATGTCTGCGGAAATTCATAAAGGTTCCCATTTGGCGCGCAGTGTGCCTTTCAGGGCTTACCAACGAATTGGGAACGTGCGCACTAGCACCTCTTCTGTTGATCTCCGGAGATGCTTATGCTGACGTAACGCAGCAGAGTTAAGAAAAAGCATTCCGTTATATTTATTAGAATACAACGAATTACCGACTGTTATGTCTCCACAGAATAATAATCTAAAGAAAGGCGTTTCGAATGCAGTCATTGTTGCAGCAGTTGTCGCAGTCATCATCATTGGAGGCGCAGCAGCGTACTATCTAAGCACGATGCAGGGCACCAACAACAACGGCGGAGACGTAACGCCGTTGCCAGAGTTGACGCTGACGGTAGTTGGATTGAACGGCACCACGGTGACGCTCAACTCGACGAGCATGGGCAACCTGACGCCATTCACATCAGTAGGCGCTCACGTGACGAGCGCAGGAACTATCAAAACGCCGTTGAATTTCACAGGAGTAACGATAGTCACCCTGTGCAACCTTGTTGGCAGCATGACAAACGAAACAAGCCTGACGGTAGTTTCGTCTGACGGTTATTCAATGGTCTACACTTATGATCAAGTAATGGGAGAATTTACAACGTATGACCCCGCGACCGGCGATGAGGTCGAACATACCCAGCCCCTGACGACTATCCTTGCCTACTTCATGAACGGTACTGCTCTAGAAGAGGATGCGGGACCGCTCAGGTTTGCCATCGTGGGCCCCGAGGGTCTTATCACGGACGGCCACTTCTGGACCAAAGACGTCGTGAGGCTTGAGATCCATTCTGCTGTCGCAGAGTATACCCTGACGCTGAACGGGACACTCTTTGAGATAATGGACAGGGCAACCCTAGAGTCGGGAGTCAATTGCCACGGCGAGAACTGGACGGATACCACCACCGGAATCACCTGGACGGGCATACCGCTGTGGTACCTAGTTGGTCAGATAGATGACCAGAACGCACACGAGGACAGGGCATTCAACAGGACCCTTGCAGATATCGGATATACGGTCAGGATAATTGCAGCAGATGGCTACTTCCTTGATCTCAACAGTAGCTTCGTCAAGCTGAACAACGACATTCTACTGGCAAACTGGGAGAACGGCACGGCGCTCGAGACGAAGTACTGGCCGCTCCGCCTAGTCGGTGCAGACCTTGAAAAGTCGCAGATGCTCCGCAACGTCGCCGAGATCAGGCTGATATTCCAAGCAGCCGAACCTCCGGAGGTCGACCAGTATACGCTCACGCTGAACGGGACGCTCGTCAGGAGCATGGGCAGCGTGGAGCTGGAGACGATGGTAGCAAGCCATGAGGTAAACTGGACCGACGGTTCGACTAACATAACCTGGACGGGCATACCGCTGTGGTACCTAGTTGGCCTGATTGACGACCTTGACGCGGATACGTTCAACGAGACCCTTGCAGACATCGGATATACAATCAACATCGTCGCCAACGACAGTTACACAACCACGCTCAACAGCACATTCGTCAAGCAGAACGGCAACATAATCCTCGCCTGCTTCGAGAACGGCACGGCGCTCGAGACGAAGTACTGGCCGCTAAGGTTAGTCGGATCTGCCTTGACAAAGGGCCAGATGGCACGCAACATAGTTGAAATCCAAATAGTCTTCCAGAGTTGATCTCTTGAGGAGAACCTACATGGCACTGGCCATCGTCGCATTGGCGGCGGTGGCCTCTGTTGTTTTTTATCAGAGCATCCAAGGGACAGTGCAGCAGACAACTGTCCTCAAGGTATACTGCGCAGGCAGCCTTCTTTACCCCCTGCAGTTGACGGAGGAGGCGTTCGAGAACGAGAACCCGACGGTAGATCTGCAGATAGAGGGGCACGGGAGCATCCAAGTGATCAGGCACGTGACGGAGATGGATGATGCAGTGGATTTGCTGATGGTTGCAGATTATTCGCTCATCCCGATAATCATGTATAACACGACCATGCCCAACTCGACGGAGCCCTATGCGGATTGGTACGTACGGTTTGCGAGCAACGAGATCGTGCTCGCTTACACGAGCCAGAGCGCCCATGCCTCAGAGGTCAACGAGGGGAACTGGTATGAGATGCTCGCGATGGACGATGTGAAGTTCGGTTTTGCGAATCCGGAGATCGACGCGCTAGGCTACCGTGCGCTCATCGTGATCAAGCTTGCAGAGAGCTATTATGGAGAAAACCAGCTCTTCTACAACCTCATCAGCAAGAACTTCAATCCGCAGTTCACATCCTACAGCGCGGGCAATGGCGCACAGATATACGTCCCTGAGACCCAGACTCCGGCGAATAGCAAGGTCTACCTCAGGTCAAGCGGCATAATGCTGATGCCGCTCCTCGAGTCAGGAACTATCGACTACTGTTTCATCTACAAGAGCATGGCGATCCAGCAGAACTTCTCGTATATCGAGCTGCCCAAAGAGATAAACCTGGGCGACGTCTCACAGGAGCAGCATTACAACACGGTGACGGTAAGGTACCAGCATCAGAGGTTTGCCACGGTTAACCTTGACCGCGCCGGCAGCATCATATACTACGGGCTCACGGTCCCGGCTAATGCGCCCAACGCAGCAATGGCTGAAAGGTTTATCGAGTTCCTAGTCAACGGGACGGGAAGAGACATCTTCGATGGCGCACATATGCCGGTATTTGGCGCGTGCTACACGGACAATCAGTCTGCGCTTCCCCAGTCTTTGATTCCTTTTATAGAGGCTGAGCCCTAAGTAGAATGAAATGACTGATGCAGAGCCGAGTGACGCTGTGCGGGGCAGTTTGGAGGGTGTGGATTGAGCTGGCTGAGGACGAGGTCGCCTTTCATAATTGCATCCGCGGCGCTGGGTGCGGGCATGGTAATATTCCTCATGCTCCCGATAGCGGCGTCCATATTTGGCTCGGCCTCAGGGATACCGGGGGCGCTAGAGGACGCAGGCACGCGCAACGCGATCATAACAAGCCTGTATTGCGCTTTCCTGGCGACCCTGTTCACCATGGTTCTTGGTGTGCCGCTTGCGTATATCTTTGCCAGATACTCCTTTGCAGGCAAAGGTTTCATAGAGCCGCTCATCGACCTGCCTATCCTGATACCGCACAATGCCGCAGGCATCGCGCTGCTGATGGTCCTGACCCCCAATTCGGTAATAGGCAGCTTCTTCGATAAGATGGGCATCAGGTTCGTGGATTCGGTCATGGGAATAGTGGTGGCAATGGCGTTCGTGAGCGCCCCATTCATGATAAGGAGCGCCCAGGACGCATTCCTCTCAGTAAATCCGGCCATGGAGCATGTGGCAAGGAGCCTGGGAGCCAGCGAGCTGCAGGTATTCAGACACGTCTCCTTTCCGCTGGCCGCTAGGGGCGTGCTGACGGGTTGCCTTCTGACTTGGGCGAGATCGATAAGCGAGTTCGGAGCGGTCGTGATTTTGGCGTATTATCCGATAACCGCCCCGATCGACCTCTACGACACGTTCGTCACGGAGGGGCTCTCCCGTGCGTTGCCGATAAACGGTCTGCTGATACTGATAGCGGTCGCCATCCTGATCATATTCAGCAGGCTGCTCGCCAGGCAGAGCAGGTTTCTCAAGCCAGTGGAGGGGAGGGCATGAGCCTCAGCGTCGCAGGAGTGAACAGGTCTTGCGGAGGCGTTTCGCTGAAGGACATACGGCTTGAGATCAGATCGGGCGAGTATTTTGTGCTCTTGGGGCCGACAGGCGCAGGTAAGACGATGCTGCTGGAGACGATAATGGGCATCCGCAGGCAGGACTCTGGAAAGATCGTGCTCGACGGGGCAGATATCACAGACATGCCCACAGAGAGGCGGGGCATAGGATATGTCCCACAGCAGAGCCTGCTATTCCCGCATATGTCGGTGAGGCGGAACGTGGAGTTTGGCCTGAGGATAAGGAGCGCACCCATGGCAGAGATGAGGGCAAGGACGGACAGCGTCCTCGCAGAGCTGGGAATGCTGGGCCTTGCAGACAGGTCGCCGGCATCCCTCAGCGGCGGCGAGACGCAGAAGGCAGCCTTGGCAAGGGCAATGGTTATCGAGCCGAGGATTGTGCTGTTGGATGAGCCGTTAAGCGCCATGGATCCGGAGACGAGGCACACGCTAAGGGCTTATCTTAAAAGGAAACAAGCAGAGGCAGGAACCTCATTTTTGCACGTGACCCATGACCAGATAGAGGCGTTCAGTATGGCAAACCGGATGGCGCTGATCAGGGGCGGCATAATCATGCAGACGGGATCGCCAAGGGAGATATTCTCAAGCCCGAAGAACGAGTTCGTTGCGCGTTTCCTCGGATATGAGAATATATTTGAGGGGCAGCAGGCACCCGGCGCAGATGGGCTGATATCGGTTGATATCGGCGGGGCAGTTATCAAAGCGCCAGCAGGATCGGCCAAGGGCGAAGGGTCGCGATGCGTCTTGGGGATACGCGCAGATGAGATAGCAATATCCGAAGAGCCTGATCGGGAGTCTGCCAATTCGCTCAAGGGCATCATCGAAGGGTATGCGGAGCTGGGCGCGATAGTGAAGGTCAGCGTTCGAATCGAGATGGGGGCGCTCATTCTTGTCGCACTGATGGTAAATGCGTTCATAGGCGCTGGTCTCGACAGGGGTAAAACGGTTTGGATCTCGTTCAGCCCCGGCTCGGTGAAGATCATCGCGGCAGGGAGCGCACTCACGGGCTGATTCGGGCGGTTATTTGAGATAAGCGCCTGCAGCAGGCAGGCGTGCGATCAATACCAACCGAGGGTCCCTTCGCGCTTTGCCCTGTTTACGCCCCAGCTGAACACCCAGTAGCCGAGCGGCAGCAGCAGGACCGCGAAGACGGTGCCTGCCAGAAATGCCTGAAGGACGGCAGGGTCTGTCAGGCTGGGGTTCGTCAGCATGGACAGGCGGCAGAGATGG
>Ga0302251_1001108_pt1 | contig 18369 bp, 22 predicted proteins | sample AAG_RA_Gln_MG_FD_193534 | JGI IMG/M metagenome (GOLD analysis project Ga0302251, IMG submission 193534) | Enriched activated sludge microbial communities from anaerobic digester in WTTP, New Holstein, Wisconsin, United States - AAG_RA_Gln | ecosystem: Engineered > Bioreactor > Anaerobic >...
ACATTTCACAGGAAGCTTTAAGATATGCCCCGGACAGCATTCGAACCTATGCCGGCCGGGCGGAAGACATGTCTTTTCCGCCGTCGTCCTTTGATGCGGTTATCTATGTGGCGTCGCTGCAATTCATCGAGGATTACCGGCAGGCCCTGGAAAGGTCGACCTCCGCCCTGCGTCCGGAGGGAAAGATCATAGCGATGCTGCTGAATCCCCGCTCGGAGTTCTTTAAAGAACGATCCATGAATCCTGATTCTTATATGAGCATGATCCGGCACAGGGATCTGGAGGAAATCGAAAGCGCTGTTGCCGCGTACTATGCCGTGCGGACAGAATACATGCTGGGGGTGAAAGGCGAAGACATCTTTGCCAGTGAAGATCCTCTTGTTGCTGCCCTGTATACGATTGTTGGCAAAAAAATCGCCTGAAAATTGTTGATTCACGACTTTTTGCGAGTCCATCATTAGTAAGGGGTTCAATGAAAAATATTAATTTCAAAATAGATGAAGCCCGGAAATTACTGGGCATTGCTAAAAATGCGACAGCCGACGACGCCAGAAAGAGATACCGGGAACTGGCCAAAATATGGCATCCCGACGTCAACTCAACCGAAGAAGCACATGAAAAGATGCAGGATATCAACAAAGCCTATGCGTTGTTGATGGAAAAAGAGTTCGGCGTGCTCGATTTCTGGGAGGACGCCAACCGGTGGTGGTGGCGGCGATTCGGCAATGATCCCATCTGGGGCAATTATTTTCCTGAAAATGAAGAAAACGCGGCAAGACCGGCAGACGAAAGAAAACTAATCAGAAAAACCACGGTTTCCCGTTAACATACGAGATAATCTGACAAATGTGCTGTTAAAGATACCCCAAAAATCAAATATCTCCAGCTTTTTTCCCATTATCACTTTTTTTAGCAACCACATGTAATATCAGGCGGTTCAAACAAATAATTTTGCTTGTTTTCTGGAAAAATGGTAATTGAAAACGTTCGTTTATTCGCGGAGCGCATTGTGAAAAGATCAATCCAAAAAATAGACAGTGAATTTCGGCAATATTGGAAGCATTACGTCATGCAGAGTATACTGGCCACCCTGGCTGTTTTTATAGTTCTCTATTTTCTGAGTTTGCAGCATGCCGTAATAATTGCCTCGATCGGTGCTACAGCTTTTATCGTCTTCGCCATGCCGGACAGCATCACCGCCCAATCGAGGAATGTAATAGGGGGGCAACTGGTCGGTCTCTTTGGCGGTTTTTTGTGCTCCCTGATACCACAGCCCACTGTAATATATTCTATTCTTGTCTACTCACTTGCCGTAGGAATTACCATATTTGCCATGGTGGTAATAGATATGGAGCATCCGCCTGCTTCCGGCACCGCTCTTGGTGTCGCCATGACGGGCATCTCCTTGGATGTATTTATCGCGGTCAGCGTAAGCATAATAATGCTTTCCGTGATTCATAAATTCTTTAAGCCGTACATCAGAGACTTGACCTGACGCTTTAATTATTTGTAAATATTCAGCGTTTGTTATATTATTTTCCATAATCCGGAGAGCGCTGACATGTGCGGTAGATTTTTCCTGATCACTGACCTGGCAAAGATCGCAGAAGAATTTGGCGCCGGGAAGATTCTGACCGATTTTAAACCCGACCGCAATGTTGCTCCGGGGCAATACATTCCTGTTCTGATTAATCAAAATGGACAAAAAGTGCTGACTTCCCTGCGCTGGGGATTGATTCCTTCCTGGGCTAAAGACGCTTCCTTTGGCAATAAAATGATTAATGCGCGCGCCGAAACGATTGCGGCAAAACCAAGCTTTAAGAACGCCTTTCAAAAAAGACGCTGCCTCATTCCCGTGGATGGCTTTTATGAATGGCAGAAAACGGACAAGGTAAAAGAACCCTTCAGCATCTCCTTAAGGTCGGGAAAACCTTTCGGTCTGGCGGGACTTTATGAGCGGTGGCTGTCGCCGGATCAAAAGCCGATTCAGACATGCACGATCATCACAACGGAAGCTAATGAACTGGTAAAATCCATACATGACAGAATGCCGGTTATTATAGAGAGCAAGTTCTATAATTTCTGGATGAATCCGGACAACCATGACCAGGCGGGCCTGCTGGCCTTATTGAAGCCTTATCCTGCCGGTGAAATGACAGCGGTTCCGGCCGATCCGTTTGTATTAAATAAACAGCAGAAGGAAATATAGATTTATGGCCCGACCGTTTGACCGGATAATCGATTTTATTTACCACAAGGCGACGAGGCGGGAAAAACACCACGGCCGTTTGACTTTTTTGTGGGGATTATTCTTTTTTAGCGCGGTGCTTTCAACCATCATTTTGGCCATCCTCACCGACAAAATGCTGAATATAAATGCATGGCCGCCCAAACCCGTAAATCTTATCTGCGCCGCACCGCTGCTGATTGCCGGAATCTGGCTCTGGCTATGGTCTGTATTGATATTCTTTAAATCCAGAGGCACGCCGGTCCCCGTCAGTCCGCCGCCAAAGTTAATAAGCACCGGTCCTTACGCCTGCTTACGAAATCCCATGCTCTCCGGTGTTTTTCTAATGTTGTTCGGCATCGGGTTCTTATTTCAGTTGGTTTCGCTGATTGTTTTGTATACGCCGCTTTTCATCCTGATTGCATCTCTGGAATTTAAACTGATCGAAGAGCCGGAGTTGGAAAAGCGTTTTGGCCGCGCCTACGTGGAATACAGAAAGAGAGTACCCATGTTCATTCCGCGTTTTGGCCGCCGCGGACATTGAAGTGCAAAAGTAGGATAATTATCCGCAAGCCTCCGTCCGTCGATCTTGATGGACATGTTTTGCAGGGAGGAGTAGACTGACAATGAAAAAAAGCATTTATTCCATTTCCAAATCAAGCGCTACCTTTGTTGGCGTCGTCGTCGGCTTCCTCGACGTATGTATAATACGCCTCGTCGTCTCCTCCTAGCCGCCGCGGTATCATCATTGATTTGGAAATGGAATTACTTGTTGATAGTCGCATCGGCGCTCATTTGTGTTTTCGGTTTAAATCAACGGGCTTACACAGCAACGAAAGGAGGAGAAACCATGAAAATCACCAGTTCCGCATTTAGCGAAGGCGGCGGCATTCCGTCCAAATACACCTGCGACGGGCAGGATATCTCTCCACCTCTGGAATGGAAGGATGTCCCCGGAGAGACAAAAAGTTTTGCTCTGATCAGCGACGATCCTGATGCGCCGGGGGGAACATGGGTGCACTGGGTCGCTTTCAACATTCCCCCGGCTGCTGCGAAACTGGAGGAAAACATTAAACGCGACAGAGAATTTGCCAATGGAATGAAGCAGGGAAGCAACGACTGGCCCAAAATCGGATACGGAGGCCCCTGCCCGCCAAGCGGCACACACCGATATTATTTTAAATTGTACGCCCTCGATACAATGCTGGATATTAAGCCGGGGGCGACGAAGGAGCAGCTCCTTAAAGCGATGAAAGGACACGTGCTGGCGGAAGCCCGGCTGATGGGTAAATATAAACGACAGGGAAGATAACTTGTTGAAGAATTCAAAAAACCGGCAAGTTGATTGAATCTCTTTATGAATGAAGAAGTTCTATTAAATCAACTCATAGAACTGGCGGAGAAACTCGGCATATCGGTTCGTGAGGAAAATATGGAAATGGAGGAGTCGTCCAGCTCTGGAGGGCTGTGCCGCCTCGAAAGGAAATACATCCTGATTTTGAACTCCCGGGCGACGCTGAAAGAAAAGAATCAGGTGATGATTAAGGCATTGCAGCAATTTGATTTGACCGAGATTTACCTGAAGCCGGCCATCCGGGAATTGCTGGAAGGATATCAGGGAGAGACATAAGAAGGAGGATGTTCATGGATGCTGCATTCAAAGAGAGATTTTTGCAGAACTGGAATAAATATTTTCCCGGTGCAGAACTGCCGCTGGGATTTTATTATGCCGATTCAGTGGACAAAAAATTCATGGCCCGGCCGCCCAAAGGACACCGCTGTATCATCGGGGATTTAGCCAAGGTACGGAAAGGAGAAACCAGGTGTTTCAACAGCGATAATATCGGATGTATCGGCGGCAAACGATACTGCGGCTTTGAAAGTGCCCTGATGCCCGATTTTGAATATTTTCTTTCCTGCGGCATCCCCGGTAAACTGGAGGGTGAAAGATACAAAAAATCGCCGGAAATTGTTAATGAACTGATGAAAATCCAGCAGCCCTCGCAAGCGCCGGGAGATTACCTTGTTTTTAAAAGATGGGATTGCCTGGAAGCGGAAGATAATCCTCTGGTGGTTATTTTCTTCGCTCCTCCTGATGTCCTCTCCGGTCTTTTTACGCTGGCAAATTTTGCGGAAGCGCAGCCTTATGGGGTCATTGCTCCCTTTTGCGCCGGGTGTGCGTCCATTGTTGATTATCCCTTAAGAGAGCTGAAATCATCGGAAAATCGGGCCGTACTGGGAATGTTCGATGTTTCCGCCAGGCCCTTTGTACCTTCTTCAACGTTGACCATTGCCGTTCCCTGGCCTAAATTTGTCTGCATGGTTGATAATATGCAGGAGAGTTTTTTGATAACCAGGTCCTGGAATAAAGTAAGATCGAGAATAAAAAAGAGCAGCTATAAAGCGGCTGATGCTGCGGAATAGTCAAACTGTCAGGTTTTTGGCCTTGTCTTTCAATCGGCAAGCTTTCTTATTTCTTCCAGATCAACTTTGCCGGAAAGCAAGGCAACAATTTTATCTTTGGCGTCAACGTCGATCCGGAGACAGACGCCGCAATCCGAGCTGATGTGCTTGGGTACGGGAATGAGCTTGTGCGGCAGTCCTTCCTGCTTGAGAATTTTTTCCGCCTTCAAGGCGTAGCTCACCGACTTGAACAGGATTACATAATATGAATGCTGATCGGTCATGGCGCGAACAACCGTCCTGCGCTGCTCATGGCTTCTACGATATCATACATGTTGGAAACAACTCCCACGGCGAGCTTCTCCTTAATTTCAAAAAAATTGAGACAGGTGCCGCAGACCAGAATTTGCACGCCTTCGCTTTCCAACTGCTTTAAATCATCAAGGACATCTGAGCCCTGTATGGTTAATTTGACGCCCGTATTATAGAAGATTATTATATCCGGTTTTTGAGCCTGTTCGGCGATCGTATGACAAAATGATTTAATTAGAACCGTCCCCAATTCATCGTTGCCGCGCCCCATTTTGTCTTCATTCACAACAATGACGAAAGGTCCGGATTGCGCTTCTCCGATTGTACATGACGGAGAAAAATCCTCCTCCTTATTGATGTCGGCCCGGTGAATCAGTGCAATTTCGTAGATGCCGCCGCTTTTGGCTTCCACGCTGACCTCACAACCGAACTTGCCGCCCAGGCGCTTGACGTTTTCCAGTGCTGTGTCGTTGTCAACAATCACTTTTACCTGTTTATTGGTTTCCAATGCCTGCCTGGCCAGAATAACGGGCTGCGGACAGGAAAGATTTTTAGCATCAACTATTTTTATTTCCGTCATCTGTTTTTTCTCTCCCTGCTGATTTGTTCTAATGCCTCAATTGATTGAATTATCTGCTCCTCGGTATTGAAATAGCTGAAACTGAAGCGCACCGTACCCACGGGATAGGTGCCGATGGTCTTGTGCGCCGCCGGCGCGCATTGCAGACCGGAGCGCGACATAATTTTAAAGCGCTCATCGATTTCCCAGGCGACGGCGGCCGGATCCATCCCGTCGATATTGAAGGAAACGACCGGAATGCGCTGATCCACGGAGGTTTGTCCATAAAGAGTTATGCCGGGTAAATTCCCGATGCCTTCGATAAACACCTTTGTCAGATTTTCTTCTTTACTTTTTATTTCATCGAGGCCTCTGGACAAAACAAACTCGACCCCGGCCCGTAAACCGGCGAAGCCCGCCGTGTTGGGGGTGCCCGCTTCGTAGCGGTCCGGCATGAAATCCGGCTGCGCCTCCATTTCCGAGCGGCTGCCCGTTCCGCCGACGCAAAGAGGAGTTATGTTTTTTTCCAGACCTTCGCGAATGTAAAGCCCGCCGGTTCCCGAAGGCCCCAGAAGAGACTTGTGCCCGGTAAAAGCGAGCAGGTCGATATTCATGTCTAAAACGTCAATAGGATAGCTTCCCGCCGTCTGGGCGGCGTCAACGCATAAAACCAGATCATGATCGCGGGCAATACGGCCTATGTCGGCAACAGGGAGGACAGTTCCCGTAACATTGGAGGCGTGGGTGATAAAGATCGCCTTTGTGTTTTTTTCAATCGCGCCGGCGATCTGCGCCGGATCAAGAAGACCTGTTTTATCGCAGGGAATAACAGTTATCCGGATTCCTCTTGCTTCCATCAGCCGCAGCGGCCGCATAACCGAATTGTGCTCCATGCCGGAAGTTATTACATGATCGCCGGGCTTTAGCAGACCGAAAATGGCGATATTCAACGCCTCGGTTGCGTTTTTGGTCAACACTATCCGCAGCGGATCAGGAATATTGAATAACTCGGCCAGCTTTTCCCTGGCTGCGAAAATTATCCGCGCCGCTTCGATGGACAAGCGATGTCCGGAGCGCCCCGGAGAACCACCGATGTTTTGCAGGTAATTTTGCATGGCGGCAATTGTTTCCGGCGGCTTCGGCCAGGATGTCGCCGCGTTGTCAAAATAAATTATCTCCATAGATTGCGAATCAAATCAATAAATGAAAAATCTCCGGTATGGTCGGAGGTGAATGAAAGTATTATTTAAGACGTCGATATTTTTTCTGCTCTGCCTTTATCACTCATTGTAAATTTTGTCACGATTAGTGTTGTTTCCTACTTTTTCGGCACGGTTTCCAGAAGGGCTTCCACACGGGTGCGAATCTGCTCCACGTCGCTTTGTGAATAATCAGTTTCGATTTTCAAAAACGGCATTTTATGCTTATCCGCCATGTGCCCTTTGATCTTGTACGATTCTATATTGTAGGAATGACAGGCGTGGAGCACCACGTCAACCACGACATCCGGCTTAAATCTGTCAATAATTTTATCCAGTTCCGCAAGTCGGCGATTGTTCGGCGTCATACAGGAGCAGGGCAGATTCAGATAATGTTGCGCAATCGCCTCATAAGGATCAGGTGTGTTTTCTTCAATATCTTCCGCGTAGGCCTTCATTCCCGTGCAGGAATCCAGGGCGACAATGACGCCGCCCGCCTCTTCGATAATTTTAAAAACTTTTGTTGCGTCACCGCCGACGGGGCAGCCGGTCACCAGGACGCGCGGAGAATCGAGCCTGCCGTGGCAAATGCCTTCCATGACCCGTTTTTGCAGTTTATCAACACAACCTGCCAGCAGTGTAATCATGTCTTCTGTTGTTGCCGTCTGGGCCAGATAAGTCAGATCATAGATTTCCATCCAACTTACCGGCAAGGGTTTGATGGCGGCAAAATCAAAAATCTTGTTCATCATTTTATTTTTGATGTTGGTTTCTTTGATTTCCTGCTCTACGGTTTTATCGTCGATTTTGCAGTCAAAGGTTCTCTCCAGAAAATCCTTCAGCCTTTTGATCATGACCGTCCAGTTATTCAGTGCTTCCTGCTGGTCGGGAAGCTGCGGTAAATCCATCACCCACATGGGTTTGATGTGGGAAATCAGCTCAAACATTTTTTTCTTTCCGTCGCAGGTGGTTTCGGCGATCACTGCTTCGGATACCGCAAAAAACGGGCAGACGTCCGTCTGGATAAATCCGTAACTGGATTTGATCAGCGGGCAAAGATTAGAAGGAAGCACCGCTTCTGCAGCTTCAATCGTCTTATGGGCAAATGCGCACAAAACCGCCGGCACCCCATTCATCGCCCGGATAACTTCCAGAGGTGCGTAGCCGCAATAGATGCCGACTACATTCTTTCCCTTTTCCCGCCGGGATTGGATATAGCTTAAAGTACGCTTCGCCGGTTCTCCGGCAAATTCATCATCAATTAATGGTTCTATTTTCGATTTCATACCAGTGACCTTTATGCATTATTTTTTGGACATAACAATTATATGATTCACCGTTACATATCCAATAAATAATGGTTATATATATGAATTAATTATTACTATTATTCATTGGCGATGCCTTGTATGCAATGATACTAGAGTACGCGTCACAGGTAAAAAAATGATTGTTCAAGGAGGATAGTGAAAATGTTACCCAAAAAATTCCGCTTACTGTTATTTGTGCAATTTATCGCACTGACCCTTCTGCTTACGGTTGTGAATGTAAATGCGCAGGCGCTGGATGTGTTTAAAGGTGAAAAGGGAGAAATCATGATTTCCGGCGGTACCGCGCACATACCCGTCATGAAAGATGCAGCAAGAAACATTATGTCCATTAACCCGAATATCCGCATCAGCATTGCCGGCGGTGGTTCCGGCGTCGGCATTAAGCAGGTTGGAGAGGGCCTGGTTAACATCGGCAACACCGGCCGGACACCGACGAATGAAGAAGTCGCCAAATATGGCCTCAAAATGTTCAAGTGGGCTATTGACGGTGTGGGCGTAATTGTTCATAAAAAAAATCCGGTAAAGAGTCTGAAAAAAATTGATCTGATCAAAATTTATTCCGGTGAAATCGTCAACTGGAAACAACTGGGTGGTCCGAACCGTCCAATAAATGTTTATACGCGAGACGAGGCAAGCGGCACCCGTGAAGTATTTTGGGAAAAAGGCTTGGGCAAAAAAACAATCACCTTGAAGGCAAACGTCGTTGTTTCCAATGGCGCGATGAAATCGGCTGTGGCCAACGATCCAAATGGCATTGGTTATGTTTCAGTGGGGCATATGGATGACAGCATTTCGCCGGTTACCCTTGATGGCGTTAACCCCACAATTAAAACCGTGAAGGACGGGTCTTATAAAATATCCCGCGGTCTATACAGTAACACCAAAGGTGATCCGACGGGATTGACGAAGAAATTCATTGATTATCTGTTCAGTCCGGAAGGACAGAAAATTGTCGTTGAAAACGGGTTCATCGCGGTGAAATGATCAGTCGATTCGAACATTTAATCGAAAAAAGTTTTCTTGCAGCAGCTCTCTGGAGCATGGCGTTAACGATTCTGATTTTTGTGTTTATGCTGATCCTCGGTCTTCCCCTCTTTCGGGAAGGCCGATTCTTTTCACTTCTTTTTACACCCTGGATACCGGGAGAGGAACAATTCGGTATTTATCCCATGATCATGGGAACTGCTGCCATTTCTGTTTTGAGTTTGTGCTTTGGTGCCCCGCTGGCCATTGGCGTGTCTGTTTTTATCTCGGTTCTCCAACCTGGCCGGCTTGGTCGGTGGCTGAAAAAAGTTGTGGTTCTGATGACGGGCGTTCCAACAGTTGTTTACGCGTTTGTCGGTATTTTTCTGCTCGTACCACTGGTTCAATCTTTTTTTACGGCGGGCTCGGGGATGAACATTCTGACGGCTTCTCTTGTGCTGGCGCTGCTGATTGCCCCGACGATGATCCTGATTTTTTCCGGCAGTTTTGAAAATGTGCCGATATCCTATTGCAATGCCGCCGATGCTCTGGGCTCGAGCGCGGTCCAAAAGTTTGTTTATGTGATCCTGCCCTATTCCTGGCGCGGCATCATTACCGGATTGATTCTTGGCGCCGCCCGGGCCGTTGGCGATACCCTGGTGGCGTTGATGTTGGCCGGAAACGCCGTAGCAGTTCCCGGATCCGTATTTGATTCGGCACGGACGCTCACAGCGCACATCGCGCTGGTAACGGCGGCTGATTTTGATTCGATAGAGTTCCGGACTATTTTTGCAGGCGGTATCCTGCTCTATTTGATAACGCTGATCATGGTATTGACGGTGCGTTTTCTTTCCTCCCTGAAAAAGGAGGCCAGCCCTTGAACCGTTTGGGGGAAATATCTGTCACTTTCTTTTCCTGGCTTTGTGCGCTGAGTCTGGTGGCGGCATTAGGAACAGTATTTGTTTTCTTGCTGTTCAAAGGCTTGGGGGGCATGAATCTTCAAACCATTTTCGGTGATACCAATGCATGGGATGCCCTGACTTTACGGAAGGCTGTCTTCAACGGTCTTTTCCCTGCTATTGTGGGAACAATATTGCTGGTCATTATATCCGTCGTGATGGCTTTACCGGTCGGCCTTGCCGCAGGTATTTATCTGGCCGAATATGGAACAGGCCGGGCAAAAAACATTTTCAGCCTTTCCTGTGATATTCTGGCAGGCGTGCCGTCCATCCTGGTGGGGCTCTTCGGCTTTTCTCTGTCGATTTTCCTGCATAAATACATTTCTCAAAACATCTACCCGTGTCTGCTGATTTCGGCTGCATCGCTTTCGTTTCTGGTACTGCCCTATCTCATCCGGACAACACAAATCGCCCTGGAACAGATCCCGTCGGAAGATCGTCTGACGGCGCTTGCACTGGGCGCCGGGCGACTGCAAAATATTTTTTACGTGCTGATCCCAAGAGCACTATCGGGAATCGTCAGCGGGGTCATTCTGTCCATCGGACGCTGCGCGGAGGATACAGCGGTCATCATGCTTACCGGTGTTGTCGCCATGGCGGGCTTGCCGCAGTCTCTGCTGGCGAAATACGAGGCTCTGCCTTTTTTTATTTATTACATTTCATCGCAATACACCGATATGCAGGAACTGCAGATGGGATACGCAGCGGCGATCATCCTAGTGGGTATCTGCGCCGTCTTGTTTGTCGCCGCTTTTTTCATTAAAAACCGCCTGGTGGAAAGAATGCTCTTCAGGATATAGGATTTGCAATGGTTGAGGAAGATAAAATAAAAATAGAGATTGAAAACCTCTCATTTTTCTATGGTGAGCACCGGATATTCCACGACGTTTCCACCAAAATGATGGCAAACAAAATAACAGCCGTTGTTGGCCCGTCAGGCCAGGGAAAATCGACCTTTCTCATGATTATGAACCGTCTATGGGAGAATATTCCACAGGCGCGACTGGAAGGACATGTGCATATTCTTTTGAAAAACAGGATGACGGACATTTATGCCCGAGATGTTTCGCTGCCTGATTTACGACGCTCCGTGGGTATGGTTTTTCAAAAGTCCAATCCTCTGCCTATGAGCATTTACAAGAATATGGCCTTCCCGCTGAAACTCGCCGGCATCAAAAACCAGGCCCAAATTGAAGAAAAGGTAGAAGCGGCGCTCAGAGATGCATTTTTATGGAATGAGGTAAAAGATCGTCTTTCCCACGACGCCCGCAGTCTTTCCGGAGGACAGCAGCAGAGGCTCTGCATTGCCCGCGCGCTGATCATCGGTCCGGAATTGATGCTGTTGGATGAACCAACATCTTCGCTCGACGCTCGCGCCGCAGCCATCATTGAAGAATTGATTCTTCTTTTAAAAAAACGATGCACAGTATTTCTTGTTTCGCACCACATGGAACAGATAGCCCGCCTGGCCGACACAGTCATGGCATTGGAAGATGGTAAAATAAAACCCGTTTGACGGTGAAATGAAACTACTCTTTTTATTTATCATTTATCCTTGTATTCTGCTAAATGAAAATCAGCATAAATGTATTTATTAAAAGAATTCCCTTAATAAATAATAGTTATACTTCCCTTACGATCATTTCTTTTATTCATTGGCTAAATCGCATTTGGATATGCTACTTAGTTGTCCGCCTAATGACTGCAGACGCGAAAAACAATAGTTGGTTAAACCATTCAATGCACTGCGGAAGCAGGCAAATATTATTAACGCAACCAGGGGAGAATTATCATGTCAGATTATACAAAAATGTGGTCGGAACTGGGGCTTGATCTGGAAAGTCATGACGCGCTTCTTTCCGTTTTGGGTGGAGCTTATACGGACATTTTTCTGTCGCAAAAAAACCGCCCGGAAGGAATGAAGTACTTTGATTTTGTGATGAGCGAGGTGCATGGATTGCGCATCCAGGAATTGATGGATGCAAAGGCGCAGGGGCGAAAAGTCATCGGGTCATACTGTGTGTTTGTCCCGGAAGAATTGATCCTGGCGGTGGACGGTGTGTCGGTCGGGTTGTGCGCCGGGGCGGAATTCAATTTTGAAGGTGCGGAAACGCTGCTGCCCAGAAATACCTGCTCACTGATCAAGTCCGCCTTTGGCTTTAAGCTGGGCAGGGTATGTCCCTATCTGGAAGCAAGCGACGTTGTTGTGGGAGAAAACACCTGTGACGGCAAGAAAAAATCATACGAACTGTTGGCTCCACTGGTTAAAGACCTGTATGTCATGGATATGCCCCAGATGAAATCTGCAGCGGGAAAAGCTTTGCTGAAAGAAGAATACCGCAGGTTTGTCGCCAAATTGGAAGAAGTAAGCGGCAAAAAGATAACTGTGAAATCGCTGAAAAAAGCGGTGGAAGTTGTGAACGCGAAGCGGAAAGCCGTTAAAAGGCTGGCCGAATTACGGGCGGCCGACCCGGCGCCGATATCCGGTCTGGATGCCCTGCTCGTCAACCAGGTGTTTTTCTATGATGATCCCGTTCGATTTACAGATTCAGTACATAAACTCTGTGATGAACTGGAGGAGCGTGTGAAACAGGGAACGGGAGTTTTCGCTAAAGGGACAACTCGTCTTATTGTTTCCGGCTGCCCGATGGCTGTTCCCAACTGGAAACTGCCCATGCTGATTGAATCCAGTGATGCGGTTATTGTGGGCGAGGAATCCTGCGTAGGCGAACGCGGTACGCGCTGGCTGACGGAATCCCAGGGAAACACAGTGGAAGAAATTATCGATTCCATTACTGAACGATATTTCAATATTGACTGCGCAATATTTACACCCAACCCGTCGCGAGAGGAGTACGTGAAAGAAATGACGGAGAAACTCAAGGCGCAGGGAGTAATTCATTACAGTCTGCAATTTTGCCAGCCCTACATCATGGAAAGCTCTCCAGTGGAAAAAGAATTGGAAAAATCGGGCATGCCGGTTCTGCGTCTGGAAACCGACTACAGTCAGGAAGACGCCGGGCAGCTTAAAACTCGAATAGAAGCATTTGTCGAGCGTTTAAAGAAAAAATGAAATATGCAGGTATTGATATAGGATCGCGGACGATCAAGCTTGTTGTGCTTGCAGACGGCGAGCTTGTCTTTTCCCGTAAGTCGATGACGTCGCATAGCCCATTGGAAACAGCGCAGGAACTGATGAATGGCGCCGAATTCGATGTAATCACCGCCACCGGATACGGCCGTCACTTGCTCAAAGGTCATCTTGGCTGTCCGGTCATCAGCGAGATAACGGCCTTCGCTCTTGGTTCCCGTTTTTTTTCCAGGAATTGCTCGTCCATTCTGGACATTGGCGGACAGGACACGAAGGCCATTGCGCTGGACGACGACGGTTTAATGAAAAAATTTGAAATGAACGATAAGTGCGCCGCGGGGACAGGCCGCTTCCTGGAGGTCATGGCGACCGCTCTTGGGTTTACGCTGGAAGAATTCTGGCGAGCGGCTCTTAGTGCAGGAAAAGCCGTCAAGATCAACAGTATGTGCACCGTCTTTGCCGAATCCGAGGTGATATCGCTGACTTCACAGGGTGCATTGCGCGAGGAGGTGGCGCTGGGCATTCATAAGGCTATCGTCAGCCGTTCGGTGGGGCTTCTGAAAAAGGTTGCGCCTCCGGGAATGGTCTTTTTCGCTGGTGGTGTGGCGCTTAATGAGTGCGTCAAGGTGCTTCTCGAAAAGGAGATGGCCAGACCCGTTTTTGTTCCGCCCGACCCTCAAATTGTGGGAGCAATCGGGGCAGCGCTTTCTGCGATGAAGGAAGCTTAAAGGTGAAAAGAGGAATAATAATGTTCCGGTTGTTATGCGGAATTTTGCTGAGTACAAAGAGGGGCATATTCCCGGCGCCGTTATTTTAATAATAATTAAAGCGCATCCGGTGAAAATGGAATAACGCATCCGATTATATTCCATTTAGTTATTTGACTTATTCTTTGTGATCATATACACGAACCGAAGCATGATAATTAATGTCCAATGGAAGGAAAATATATGGCTGAAAATTTAGCAAATAAAGTATGGGTGCCGAAAATCGCCGCCATCGTCTGCAACTGGTGTACATACGCCGGAGCCGATCTGGCTGGCATCAGCAGAATTCAGTATCCGCCCAATGTCAGAATCATCCGCGTTCCCTGTACGGGAAGAATTAACCCCTTTTATATAGTCAAGGCCCTGCAGGAAGGGGCGGACGGCGTTCTGGTTTCCGGTTGTCATCCGGGTGAATGCCACTACATATCCGGGAATTTAGTAGCGCGCCGCAAGTTTGCGGCGTTAAAGAGTTTCCTGAATTACATCGGTATTGAAAGCGACAGAACCATGTTTACCTGGGTTTCCGCCTCCGAAGGTGATCGTTTTGCCCAGGTCATCAAGGGAGTAACGGCCAGGGTCCAGGCGCTGGGGCCTGCGAGCAAGCTGATCAAGAAACTTTAGAAAGAAAACAGCTTACGATTTTATAAGCAACCGCGTACATTGAAGGCATGTGGAATACATGCAGTTGAAAATGAGTTGTGAGAAGATTAATTTCATCTCGCATTTGAATTAAAATTGCGCCTGCGTCGGATGAACCATAATTATAAGAATCTATTTGCAACTATTAATCAAAAAAAAGGGCAGGAATATTTCCAATCCTGCCCGTAGTTTTGTTTCTTATATTCTTTAAAATATTTATAAACTCGAAGATATTTGATAACTTATATTTTGATTATGATCTCCTACCATCCCCGCATCATTCCGGGACCATGACCAAACCATCCGCCTCTGCCCATCCTGCCTCCGCCAACTTGCAAGGCATGTTCAAACATAACAAGGTGATACCGTGTCTGAAGCAGGATGTTATTGAGAATTGCTGCCGAATCACGATCTTCAGAGTTGTTGATAAGCCATTCGTAACGAGGGATGAGGTCACGTTCCATTTTGATGCATAATCCATAGGCATCCTCAAGCGACTTTGTTTCCCTTACAGTCAATGGCTTGATATCCTTTGAAGATAAACCATATGCCTTAAACATTTGCTCAATCGTTGCTACGTGGTCTTGCTCCTGGGGGATTACCATTCTATAAGGCATATAAGTATTATATTTGTCTGCATCCGCTACGTACTGGTCAAAAGAAAGCCTTTCCAGCGCAAGGATTTCCCGGAGTTTTTTAATCCATTCCTGATTTTTAGGAATAGGTAGTTTTGGAGGTACATAATTCCATTCGCCATAGCCTCCCATCATCCCCCCATAGCCCATTCCATATCCTGGCCCCATTCCACGGCCCATTCGGAAGCCACCATATTCGTCACCATAGTCCGGCCCGTAACCGTAACGAGGTTGAGACATTGCCGGTATTGCCAAAACTATTGCAATAAAAACTACACCGATCATCGTCATATACTTTTTCATGTCATCCTCCTTTTAAATAGTATTTAATCTTAAAGATCATTTTTAATCTTATCGAACTCATCTTTTGTAATTTCTCCCCTGGCATAACGTTTTTTTAGAATGTCGATAGGAGTTTCTTCCAAGTTTCCCATTTTCCCCTTTGATTTAGTGTTCTGAATCACCAGGTAGATCAGCACGCCGATAATAACAATAAGCAGCAGCCACATAAAACCTCCTCCATAACCGTAATACATCATATGTCCCCATCCACCGCCACCCCTGGGACCGAAGAAATAATCGTCGGAGCAAGCTGCCAGGGATGTTAAAAAGAACACAAGGAACGGTAACTGAATTTTATACATACACACCCCCTATTTAATAGCTTCAAAGACTTGCGAAAAACCATACTCGATCATGCCAGACCTCCCGCGCCTGGATTATCCTTGTTCGGTTTGGCAATCACCATCTTAACCATCTTCATGAATCCCAGATGTTCTATTTCTTCAATCAGAAAACCCACCGCCTTTATGTTTTCTACGGTTTGCCGGTTGATGTTAGCCCCTGTGATGCGAACGATGAGGGGATTCAGACGGTCCATAATCCACCCCATAATCAGGTTGTCGATCCGTACATGCTCCAACAGTAGAGCTCGTCCATCCGGTTTGACTACCCTTCGCAATTCTTTGAGTCCCTGTAATGGGTTTGGTACGGAACAAAACACAAATGTCGCGACAACCGTATCAAAGAAATTATCAGGATAGGCAAGGTTTTCAACATCCCCCTCCTCAATCTTGAAGGTTAATCCTTTTTTCTCTGCATTCTTCTTAGCCAGGACTATCATTTTCTCTGCAAAATCGATTGCCGTAACATCCGCCCCGGCTGGATAAAAATCAAAATTTTTTCCTGTTCCAACACCGACCTCCAATATCTTTCCCTTTGCCTTCTTAAGTAATTTTTTTCTCCAATTATCAATAAATGATGTCGGAACGGCTTGGAGAAGATTGTAAATCGACGCAATACGATTATAGCGTATCCTGGTTTGCTGAGATCCTATAATATTTTTATCAGGCTTGACCATACTCGTGGTCTTCCATTCAATTTTTATCAGTTTAAATTCTTTTGCAACGATTGAACAAACAATATTGAATCAATGGTTTTGCAGCTGTTTTGAATGATGCTTTAACGACTACACTCACTTTATCTAATCATTTTCTAAAATAAATCAGACGAGCGAATAGTATAAGATAAGTATTTTCAGGAATTATTGTGCTTTCAAACTTAAATTAACGTTAGTATACGCTTGATTAATATTTAAGCAAATAGAAATTTGTCAAGCTGCCGCTGGAATTCCGGCGCAAGCAGATTGTTGATCTTATCGGCTGGGACGGTGATCTCACACGAGATGGTTTTCAGACTCTGTGCAACGGTGTGGCAGCTGCAATCACCGGTTCAATCATTAAGCGGTCATTTGCCTTAGTCCTGCGATGATGAAGGCAAATTCGTCTTCGGCCACTGTTCGCAAGTCAATCAGTATTTCGTCTTTATCTGTTCTGACAATCACTGGAACTTCCACTTTGCGCAATTTTTCTTCCATTTTACCGGCGGGCATTTTCCCGCTTTTGATGCCGACCAGGATAGTGGGAATCTTTTGCGTAGGCAGAGATCCGCCGCCGGCTGCTGCAAAATCTTCGCGCAGGAAAAATTGAAGTGCATCGAGGTTTTCTTTCCGCAAGCGGGCCATTAATTTAAGGGCTCGCTTTTTGACCGTCGCAGGGGATTCGGTCAACGCCTTCAGCGCCCTTAACTTCTGCGGCGCGGCCTCGGGAACCAGATAATGCATTAAAGTGGCTTCCAGAGCGGCCAGGGTAAATTTGTCAATGCGAAGTGCACGGTTTAAGGGATTCTTTTTGATTTTTTCCAAAATATCTTTTTTGCCGACAATGATCCCCGCTTGCGGACCGCCCAGCAGTTTATCCCCGCTGAAGGTGACCACGTCGGCGCGGGCGTTCAGTGTTTCACGCACGGTGGGTTCATGCTGAAGGCCGAATTGCTCCAGATCAATCAGGCAGCCGCTGCCCAGATCATCCATGACCGGAATGCCGCGGTTTCTGCCCAGGGCGGCCAAAGACTCAATATCAGCTTCTTCGGTAAAGCCGACTATCCGGAAGTTGCTGGTGTGCACTTTTAAAATCAGGCCGGTATCAGCATTGACGGCGTTTTCGTAATCTTCAAGCCGCGTCCGGTTGGTTGTTCCGACTTCACGCAGAATGGATCCGCTTTTTTGCATAATTTCCGGGATGCGGAATTCGCCGCCGATTTCAATGAGCTCACCGCGGGAAACTATCGCTTCCTTTCCTTCCGCCAGCGTGTTGAGGACAAGCAAAACAGCCGCGGCGTTGTTATTGACAATAAGGGCGTCTTCGCCTCCGGTGAGAGCACATATTAACGAACTTACATGATCATAGCGTTGGCCACGTTCACCTTTAGCCAGGTCAAATTCCAGGTTGGAATAGCCCCCGCCAACTTCTGCAATTCTTTCGATGGCTTCCGGACAGAGCGGAGCGCGGCCGAGATTGGTATGCAGGATAACGCCGGTGGCATTGACAAGCCTTCGCAAGCTGCAGCGGTATAATCCTTTTATTGATTTTTCCACTTCACGGGCAACCATTGCTGCATCGGGACAGGATTCGGGCGGTTGTTTATTTTTGCCCTTGACGATCTTTTCTCTCCAGTCTTGAACAACCCTTCGGCAGGTCTCTTTAACCAGGTAGCGAGAAGCCAGATTATAAATATTGTGCTTTTCCAGTATCAGAAGAACTTCGTCAATTTTCGGCAGTTTTTTTAAGAGTTCTTTTTTTGCATCATCCATGATTATCTCAACTTTCGCACACCGTAGAGGGTGTGCATATAACTGATAATTAACGCGAAACAGGTTGCAAATATCCTGAAAGAAGCAGCCGGTTTTTGTAAAATGGTTGCAATTCGTTCAGAAAGCGTTCCAC
>Ga0302251_1001109_pt1 | contig 18354 bp, 18 predicted proteins | sample AAG_RA_Gln_MG_FD_193534 | JGI IMG/M metagenome (GOLD analysis project Ga0302251, IMG submission 193534) | Enriched activated sludge microbial communities from anaerobic digester in WTTP, New Holstein, Wisconsin, United States - AAG_RA_Gln | ecosystem: Engineered > Bioreactor > Anaerobic >...
AGGCAATATCAATAAAGCTCAGGCAGCAGTAGCTTCAGCTCGAGCTACTCTAGAAATTCAAAAAGCTAACTACAATTCTTTAATTGCTTCTCCGCGTGATGTTGACATTGCCTATTACCGAGCGGCTTTAGACCAAGCAATTGCTAATAGGAACAAAGCTATTATTCGAGCTCCTATTAATGGAGTAGTTACTAAAATCTATAAAAAAGAAGGAGAGTCAATTTCTACGGCTGAAACAATGATAGAAATGGTTTCGCCTCATTATGAAATTGAAGTTGATGTTCCGGAAACAGATGTAGTTAAAATAGCGGTTAATAATGAAGCTGAAGTAACGCTTGATGCTTTGGGCAAAGATGTAAAGTTCGGTGGCAAGGTGGCAGGAATTGATGTTGCTTCAACTGAAATCCAGGGTGTTGTTTATTACAAAGTGAAAGTAATTATTGATGATAGCAGTGATGAAAGAATGAAGCCAGGAATGACAGCCAATGTTTTGATTAAAACAGGATTTCGTCCCAATACTTTGTATCTTCCTAGTCGAGGAGTTTTGGGCAGAAACGGAACAAAATATGTTCGTGTTTTGGAAAATGGAAAAATAGTGGAAAAAGATGTTGTTTTGGGAATGAAAGGAGACAATGGAAATGTAGAAGTTCTTTCTGGAGCAGAAGAAGGAGATGAAATTGTTTTAAAGATTTTGAAATAGCATGTTAATTAGCACGAAGGATATAAAAAAGGAGTTTTGGGTGGAAGATGTAGTAACCAAGGTTTTAAACGGAATAACCCTTGATATCGAAAAAGGTGAATTTGTTTCCATCATGGGTCCTTCTGGTTCAGGAAAATCAACCTTAATGTATATTCTAAGTTTTTTAGACAAGCCGACTTCAGGCCAGTATTTTTTTGATGGCCAAGACGTTAGCCAGTTAAACGATGACCAGCTGGCAGAAATGAGAAATGATAAAGTTGGTTTTATTTTTCAATCGTTCAATTTATTGGCTAGAACTTCTGTTTTGGATAATGTCATGCTTCCTTTGGTTTATGCTGGTGTCCCGGCTGAAGAAAGAATGAGAAGGGCGAAGGAAATGCTGGAAAGAGTAGGCCTAAGCCATAGGTTGGACTCTACGCCTAGTCGCTTGTCTGGGGGAGAAAAACAGAGAGTGGCTATTGCCAGAGCTTTAATTAATAGTCCCGATGTTATTTTTGCTGATGAGCCAACAGGAAATCTTGATTCTAAATCAGGGCTTCAAGTGATGCAGCTTTTGGAAGAATTAAACGACCAGGGCAATACTATTGTTTTAGTTACTCACGAAAAACATACTGCTGAGTTTGCTCAAAGGATTATTAATATCAAAGATGGATTGATTGTTGATGATTATTTGGTGGAGCAAAGGCAATCCGCTAAAAACAATAAAGAATTGTTGAAGTAATATGAATGTTTTTGAAGCTGTTTCTGATTCCTGGAAAATGCTCGCTCAAAACAAGACGCGTTCTTTTTTAACTATGCTGGGAATAGTTATCGGCATAGCCGCAGTTATTGTGGTAATGTCAGTAGGAGTAAGCGTCCAGAATCTGATATTAAACGAAGTTAAAAGCATGGGCGCTAATACAGCGAGTATTGTGCCGGGAAAATTAGACAAAGAAAATCCTCCTTCTTCTGTTTTTGGAGTGGTTATTACTACTTTGAAATATGAAGATGGTCAAGCTTTATTAGAAGGAGACAACCCTTTTATTGTTTCTGTATCTTCTTATGTAAAAGGAAATGACAGAGTTATTTGGGGAGACAAAAAAGCAGATGTTGATTTTTACGGAGTAAGCTCTTCCTATATTGATGTTGAAAATGCTGAAGTGGCAAGAGGAAGATTCTTTACTAAAGAAGAGGAAGATTCTTGGGCGAGAGTAGCTGTTTTGGGAAGCAAGGTGGCAGAAGACCTTTTTGGAGATAATGATCCCATAGGAGAAAAAATTAAAATCAAGAGAAGCAATTTTACTATTATCGGAGTAATGAAAGAAAAAGGAAGGGGATTGGTTCAAAGCCAAGACCAAGAAATACTGGTGCCAGTTAAAACAGCTCAGAGCGTCTTGCTGGGAGTTGATTATGTTAACATGATTAGATTTAAAGTAGACAAAGCTGAAAATGTTGATAAAGCTATTGATTATGCAGAAGAAGTTTTAAGAGAAAGGCACAATATTGATAATCCTGAAGATGATGACTTTACTGTCCGTTCTGTTCAAGAAGCTTTAGAAGCAATAGGAACAATTACTTTGGCTGTTAGGTTCTTTTTAGTGGCTGTTTCTGCTATTTCCTTGATTGTCGGCGGATTCGGCATTATGAACATTATGCTGGCAACAGTTGAAGAAAGAATTAATGAAATAGGGCTGAGAAAAGCAATCGGAGCAAAGAACTTTCAAATTATGATGCAGTTTTTAATTGAAGCCGTAACCATTACTTTTATTTCCGGAATAATTGGCATTATTTTAGGCGTGTTAATATCTTGGGCAATTACTTCTATTGTTACAATGATGGGCTATAAATGGGACTTAGTAATATCTTTATCTTCCATTTTTCTCGCTTCTTTTGTTTCCATTCTAATTGGAATTGTTTTTGGTGTAGTTCCAGCCAGAAAGGCCAGCAGATTAAATCCTATTGAAGCTTTGCGTTATGAATAATTATTTTCAAATTGCTTTTGATAGTTTGATGAAGCAAAAAGGACGCACTATTCTGACGATGTTGGCTGTAGCCATAGGTATTGCTTCTTTAGTAGTCATGTTGGCTGCCGGAGAAAGCATGAAGCAATTAGTTTTGAAAGAAATTGATGTGTACGGCTCTGATGTGGTAAGCGTTGAAGTAAAGGTGCCTGGTCGAGGACCAACAGGTAGTGGCGCAGACATGGCGACAGGAATAAATATCACTACTTTTAAGAATAGCGATGTGGAAGCCATTGCCAAGCTAGACAATGTTGCTGCTTATTATAGCTTTGTTACTAGTCAAGAAATAATTAAGTACGAGGGAGAAAATGCAACAGCTATTATTCTGGGCTATGGAGCCCAAGCTCCTTTGGTGGAAAAGATAGACATTGCTGAAGGAAGATTTTATACTCTTGACGAAGAAAACTCTTTAAGCTCAGCAATAGTCTTGGGGTCAAGAATAAAAGAAAAGCTTTTTGGAGACAACGAAGCTGTCGGCCAGAATGTTTATGTCCGAGGCAAACCATTTAAAGTAGTCGGAGTTTTAAAAGAAAGAGGCCAGGTCTTTTCTTTTGACATTGATTCAATTGTTTATCTTCCAACAAAAACTGTCCAGAAAAAACTTCTAGGGACTGATTATGTTTTAGGGGCAGTAATCAAGGCCAAAGACCCAACAAAATTAGATGAATTAAAAGATGATGTTATTAGTTTAATGCGAGAAAGACATAATATTGATGATCCGGATATGGATGACTTTAAAGTTATGACCATGGTTGAGGCTAAGGAAATGACAGAGGTTATTACTAATAGCATTACAGTGCTTTTGGCGGTTTTGGCAGCTGTTTCTTTAATTGTTGGTGGAGTGGGAATTACTAACATTATGTACGTAAGCGTAACTGAAAGAATATTTGAAATAGGGCTGAGAAGGTCAGTGGGAGCAAAAAGAAAAGATATTTTATATCAATTTTTAGCCGAGGCAGGCCTTTTGACTTTTTTGGGTGGAGTGCTAGGAGTTATCCTGGCCGTTGCTATTACTTTCTTAGTGTATATTATTGCCAATTCTTATGGCTTGAACTGGCCCTATTATGTTCCTCCTTCGGCTTTAATTGGTTCAATTTTGTTTTCTGTTGCTGTTGGTCTTTTCTTTGGTGTTTATCCGGCAAGAAAAGCTGCGGACATTGACCCAATTGAAGCTTTGAGAAGAGAATAATTTTTGACGCTCAGCTGATAATCAGCTATAATGAAGCAATGAATAAAACTTTGTGTTTACTGGTTGATTCTCAAAAGATTTTTTTAAGTCAGAGAGATGGGAAGTGGGGAGGCCTTGAAGAAGAGATTAAAGAAAACGAAGAAGCAACTGAAGGAGCAAAAAGAAATCTTTGGGAAGAATTAGGAATTCAGGTCAAGGCAATTGATTTGAAAGGAATAATTAATTTTGAATATCCTGAAGAAAACGTAGAGGTTTATATTTTTAAAGTGTCTGATTACAATGGTTCTATCATTGAGAATAAAGGACAATGGTTTGATGTTCTTGAGATTCCTTTTGAGCAGATGCGGCCAGTTGATTTGTATTGGCTGCCCCTGTTCTTAAAAGACAAAAATTTCAAAGGCAGGTTTGTTTTTACAGGCCGTAATGATATTATCAACCATAAGCTAGAGGTTTTAAATGATTGAAATATATTTTAAAAATATTAAAAGCGAGAAGCTGAAGAAAATTAAAGAACCTCGCAACGGCTGCTGGATTAATATTAAGAATGCGCAGATTGATGATTTGCAATATGTTTCCCAGCTTACTGGTTTGGAAATGAATGATTTGGAAGACGCTTTAGACCCTTATGAGCTTCCGAGAATTGAAAGAGAAGGAGATAGTATAATTGTTTTTGTCAGGTCTCCTCAAGAAGAAAAAGAAGATATACATACCAGCCCTTTGGCTTTGATTGTTACTTCTAAATACTTTTTTACTATTTCTTATTCGCAAAATACGATAATTGACGCAGTTAAAAAAGAAATGAATTTTTCTACTACCCAAAGAAGTAAATTTCTGATTTACATTCTTCTTTTAATTTCTAAAAGTTTTACCAGAGAAATTAAAAACATCAGAAGTAAGGTTTTCCACCAAAAGAAAAGCTTGGAAAACGTAGAAAGTTTGGATATAGTTGATTTAATAAAGATTGAAGAAATTCTTAATCAATATATTTCTGTTTTAATTCCAATGAAAAATGTTTTTGAAGCCATAGCTAACGGGGCATACATTCATCTTTTTAGCGATGATGCTGACCTTTTGGAAGATATGATTATTAGTATTAAGCAATCAACAGATATCTGCACAGTTAATGTTAAAAGCATTAAAAGCTTGAGAGAATCTTATCAGATTATTTTTACCAATCGGCTGAACAAGACAATTCGTCTTTTAACCTCCTTTGCTGTTGTCCTTACTGTTCCCATGATTATTGCCAGTATTTATGGCATGAATATCAGTTTGCCCTTTCAGGACAATCCCTTAGCTTTTTCTTATGTTTTGATTTTTACTTTCTTAGCTTCTTTACTTTTCTTGTTATTATTCTATATTAAAAAATGGTTATGAACAAAAAAGAATTGGCAAAATTTCTTTCAGGATTTTTCTGCGCATTAACCATTATTCATCTGATTATTCTTTTGGGAGGCTGGTTGCCTTTGAAAATAGCGGGTTTTGTTTTCAATTCTTCTTGGTGGACGTTTACTTTGCTTGTTTCTTTGTTTCTCTCTATGGTTTTTGCTTTTTTTGGTTGGGGAAGCAGAGAGGGAAAAAGAGTCTCCAGCTCTGCCTTCATTGTTTTTTTATTAGCTGTTCTTGGGGCCACTTCTTATCTTCTTCGAGATTATCAAAAAGATAATTTGGCGGCAATTGCTGAACTTAATAAAAAAGAAACAATTACTGCTTTAGAAATTAAGCCCGAAGATTTGGCTTTGACAGATAAAAAAACATTTGCCTTTAGTTTTGGCAGCGATAAAGATGATTCAGGGAAAACTTTGGCCTTAGACGCAGACAACAACATTATTGCGGCTGGCTATTTTCAAGGGATAATTGATTTGGACCCAGGAACAGGAGTATTGGAAAGAACTTCACTTGGCGGTTCTATCAACGATAATGCCACTGATATTTATTTGGCTAAATATACCAATAGCGGAAGATTAATTTGGGGATTTGCTTTGGGCTCAGTAGGCGCTGATGCCCCTAACTCTTTAAAAATAGACAAGGAAGGAAATATTTATCTAGCTGGTTATTTTGGCGGACAGATGGATGTTGATTCTAGCCCTGAAGAGAAATTGATAAACAGCGGAACGGGCAGAGACGGATTTTTAATTAAGTATGATAAAAACGGAAACCTGCTTTGGGCAAAGTCTTTTGGTAATATTGAAACCATTCCTTTTACTTCCAATGACCAGCGGTTTGAAGAAGGAGTGGACTTAGATGTTGATGGAGACGGCAATGTTTATTTAACTGGATTCTTTGACGGTACTATTGATTTAGAAGATTCTGACGGAAACAAGATAGGAGATACTTTAGTTGCTAATTATAAAAGCGCTTTTTTGGCTAAGTTTGATTCTGAAGGAAAACTTTTAAAAGCAATTTCTTTTTCCGGCGAAGGGATTAGCCAGGGGCAGGCAGTGAAGGTAAGTAAAGACGGCAATGTTTATTTGACTGGATTTTTTGACAATACCTTGAAAGCCGGAGATAAAACTTTTTCTTCGGCTGGTTCTACAGATATTTTTCTAGCTTGCTATGATAAAAATCTTAATTTGTCTTGGATTAAAAAATGGGGAGGGTCAGGAAGCGATAAGATAAATCCAGCAGCTTTTGATGTTGACGCAGATAATAATCTTTATCTTGCCGGAGAATTCAGCAGCACGGTTTATTTCAACAATTTTAAGATTGTAAGCAAGGGAAGCGCTGATGTTTTCTTTGCTAAACTGGACAAAAATGGAGATCCTTTACTGGTAAAAAGCATTGGCGGAGCATATTTTGATTCTGTCCAAAAGATAAAATTAGACAAAGATAATAATATTTTAATAGGCGGATATTTTAAAGATGCAGTTGATTTTGACCCAGGCAAAGGTGTTTATTTTCTTCAATCATTAAGTTTTGGCGAAGGAACAGATGCTTTTTTGGCTAAGTATTCTCCTCAAGGAGATTTTATCTGGGCAAGGTCTCTTGGCGGTTATGCTACCTTGACTGATGAAATTCAATCAGTTTATGGATTGGGAATTGACAATGAAAACAATGCGATAATCACTGGGAGGTTTTACGACCAAATTGATTTTCATTCTAGCGAGGATTTAAATTTGGTAAGCAAGGGCAAGGGTGATGCTTTTTTAGTAAAATATAATGCTGAAGGGGAGATTTTTTAAATATGAAAATTAACAAAAACATTATTATTATTTTAATTTTGGCGATAATTATTTTAATTTTGGCTGAAGTGTTCTTGATGAATAAAAAAGAAACAAGAGTTTTTACTTCTTCAGAGTTTCTTCAAATAGCTGTAGCTGATAAAAGCTATGTCTATTCTTATCTTCAGGATGGAAAATGGCACGTTAATTTTAATGGCAAAGATGTTGGCGTTTACGATAATGGCGTGGCCAATTTAGCAGTTTCTAATAAAAGTTATGGTTTCAGTTATGCTGGCCAAGACAATTTTTATTATGTTAATATCAAAGGCAAGATTTACGGACCATACAGCCATGTTGCTTCAGTAGTGGTAGCTGATAATAATTACGCTATATCTTATTCTAGCAACGGCCAGGGGTACGTAATGATTAAAGGCAAGATTTACGGACCTTATGATAGTCTTGATTTTCTTTCAGTTTCCAATAAAAGTTATGGATTTGTTTATTATCAAAATAACCAGTGGCAGGTGGAAATAAATGGAGAGACTTTTGGGCCTTACCCTAGTGCGATTTTTAATCTTTCTGTTTCTGATAATAATTACGGCTTTTATTATTTCAAAGACGGCAAGATGGAAATAAAAATTAAAGATAAGGTTTTAGGTCCTTATGACGCAGTAAACACTATTTCTGTTTCTGATAATAATTACGGCTTTGCTTATTTTGACAAGGGTAAAGGACAATGGTATGTTAATATTAAAGAAAAGATATTCGGACCTTATGATGATGTAAGCGAAGTGGCTGTTTCTGATAATAATTACGGCTTTATTTATCGAAAACAAGACCAGTATAATGTTGAAATCAAGGGCAAGGTTTATGGTCCTTACACTAATGCCAACCGCTTATTTGTTTTTGACCATAATTACGGCTTTGCCTTTATGAAAGATAGTGTTTTGTATTTTTCTCTTAATCCTTTAGAATAATATGAAAAAAAATAAAGTTTTAATTAGTATTGTTATAATTGTCTTAATTGGCTTTGGTTTATTCTTTTTATTAAATAAACCAAAAATAATTACCCCTTCTTCTTCCTTAAATGAAATTATTGACCACGAGATAAAAGAAGAGAGCGACCAGAGAATTATTACTGCTTCTTACCCTTCAGTGGGTGTAGAAAATATAGACAATGAACTAAAGAGTTTTGTTGAAGGCCAGGTAAATGATTTTAAATCAATAGAATATGTGCCTTACGGAGGCAATAATTTACAATATTATTTTTTTCTAGAATACTTTTATTCTAGATTTAATAAAAATATTATTAGTTTCAAGTTCAATAGCGAGTATTTTACTGGAGGCGCTCATCCCAATCACGATATAATGTGCTTTACTTATAACCTGCAAAATGGAAAGAAGATGGAGCTAGCCGATTTCTTTATTGAAAACTCTGATTTTTTGAAAAGAATATCTGATTATTCCGTTAATTCCTTGATGCAAAATGAGTATGCCGATGAAGAATGGATAAAAGAAGGGGCAGGAGAAAATATAGATAATTTTCAAAGATTTATTGTTACGGAAAACAGTTTTGTCTTTTATTTTCCTCCTTATCAAGTCGCTCCTTATGCTGCCGGAGAACAGCAGATTATTATTTCTTTTTCTGAATTAAAAGACATCCTTAATCCACTGCTCTTCAGCAATTATGATTTTTCTGTTAACAAGGGGATATATGTTTTATCACCTAACGAAGGAAGAGCATTTGATTCTTTTATTAGAGTAGAGGGATATTTAAATGGCAATGGCTGGGCTCCTTTTGAAGGAGTGGCAGGTCGAGTGGAGCTTTTAAACGAAGAAAACGATATTTTAACTTCAGCTGTTTTAGAGGTGCCGGGAAATTGGATGCAATTGCCAGTATATTTTCGAGCTTATTTAAACTTTAATGCTGGAGATTCAAAAACAGGAAAGTTGGTTTTCTACAACGATAATGCCAGCGGATTAGAAGAAAAGAACAGAAAGTTTATTATGCCAGTTAGTTTCAAGAGCGTTGATTAAAAACTTTAATAGTGGTAGAATACTTTTAATGGAAGGAATTCATCGTTCACAAAAAGACCGCATTATTTTTGGTGTCTGCGGAGGTCTGGCTGAATATTTTGATATTAGTCCCTTTTTAGTGAGATTGCTTTTTGTCCTTTTTGTTTTGATTGGCGGGGCTGGTATTCCTCTTTATTTGATTTTAGCTGTTTTAATGCCGGGTGAAGAAAACAGCGCTGAAAACAATTTTGGCGAAGAGGTGAAAAAAAGAACAAAAGAACTGGCCAAAGAGATTAAAAAAACTCGTTTTTGGGTAAGAAGCGTTAGAAACATTATTGGAATTATTATCATTCTTTTGGGCTTGAATTTTCTTCTTTCAGAGTTTTTTAATTTTAATATTTTTGCTTCTCCTGTTTGGAAAGCAATTTGCGCTTTGTTAATTATTTTTATTGGAATTAAAATACTAGAAAAATGACCAAAATGAACTTAACAAGAGTTTTTGCTGGATTGATGCTGATTTTAATTGGTTTGCTTTGGTTTTTTGAAAGTTTGGGCTTGCTTAATATTGATTTTGATTTTTCCAAACTATGGCCCCTGCTTATTATTTTATTAGGCTTGGCGATTTTATCTAAAAACAACACTGTTTCTCAAGTGATTTGTTTGCTGGTGATTATTATTGTTTTGGCAGTTGTTTTGTTTGCTATTTTTAATCAGCCGGTTAACCAAGAAGTTAATAAAGTTCCTGTTCTTCTTTTTTACTATAAGCAATCAGAAGACGAAAACTTGGCTTGCGGGCCTGAGGCAGTTTTGCCAGTAAGGAGGGAAATTGAGGCCACCCAAACACCAATAAAAGACACTATTAATCTTTTAATTAAAGGAGAGCTTACTGAAGAAGAGAGGGCTCAAGGATTTACTACTGAGTTTCCTAATCCGGATTTTAAATTGGTGGGCGTTAATTTAAAAGACGGAGTTTTGTATTTAGAGTTTACTGAAGTTCCTGGGTTTACTACTGGCGGTTCTTGCCGGGTTTCTTTGCTCACTAATCAGATAATTAAAACAGCTAAACAGTTTCCGGAAGTTAAAGAAGTTGTTCTTTTACCGGAATCTTTATTCCAGCCGTAAAGGTATGAGGGTTTCTTTTCATGGCGCTTGTCGGGAGGTTACTGGCTCTTGTGTTTTAATAAAAACAGGAAAGACAAATTTTCTTGTTGATTGCGGAATGTTTCAGGATGAAAAAGCGCTCTTCAAGAATGAAGAAGACTTTGCTTTTAATCCTGCAGAGATTGATTTTGTTTTATTGACCCACTCTCATATTGACCATTGCGGAAGATTGCCTAAATTATACCGCGAAGGATTTAAAGGAAAAATTTACTGTACTGAGCCAACTCGGGAAATCAGCCGGGCTATGCTTCTTGACTCAGCCAATATCTTTCTTAAAGACAAGAAAATATCTCCTATTTATTTTGAAGACGATGTCTGGGGATTGATGCCTCATTTTCATTGCTTGCCGTATAATAAAGAAATTGAGGCTGCTTCTGATGTTAGGGTTAAGTTAAGAGATGCTGGCCATGTTCTTGGCTCAGCTATATTTGAAGTTTGGAGTAATGGCAAGAAGATTGTTTTTTCTGGAGATTTGGGAAATTATCCTGCTCCTATTGTTCAAGACCCAGAGATTGTGAAAGGGGCGGATATTCTTTTTCTTGAATCAACCTATGGCTATGTTTTTCATGAGCCAAGAGAAGTTGGCCGGAAGAAATTAAAGCAAGCCATAATTGATACAGCAGACAGAAAGGGGATATTAATGATTCCTGTTTTTGCTTTAGAAAGAACCCAGGAAATAATCTTTGAATTGAAACAGCTTTTAACCAAAGGAGAAATTCCTTGCTTGCCGGTTTTCCTAGACAGTCCTTTGGCTAGCCAAGTAACAGATATCTACCGAAAGTTTTCTTTTCTTTTTGACCAAGAAGCAATGCAATTAATGGGCAGGGGAGAAGATTTATTTGCTTTTCGCGGTTTGAAGTTTGTAAAAAAACCTAATCAGGCGGGAAAAATATCTAAAACTAAAGGAGGAAAAATAATTATGGCAGGAAGCGGTATGTGTGACGGCGGAAGAATTAGAAATTATTTGAAAAGCAGCTTGAGTGTTTCCAAGAATAAATTGTTGTTGGTTTCTTTTCAGGCTGAAGGAACTTTGGGCAGGCTTTTGGCTCAAGGAGCTAAAGAAGTAAAAATAGACAGAGAAAAAGTAAAAGTGCGGGCAGAGGTTTCTTCTCTTTCTTCTTTTTCTTCTCACGCTGACCAAGGACAATTGGTAGAATGGACTTCAAAGATAAAGAATCCTTTTCCGCAATTGATTTTTCTTAATCACGGAGAGGAAAGCTCAAGTTTGACTTTGAAGAGTGTTTTAGAAAAAGAGCTTAAAGCCAATTGTTGTTTGCCAGAGTTTCAGAAAGAATACAACTTTTAATTATTCCAAAGATTGAGGAAATAGTTAAAATTATCAGCTATTTGCTTAATCGTTTCTTCTTTTGATTTTTTTCCTTTAACGTATTGTTTGAGAGGTTTTTTAAATATAGTTCGGCCAATAGCAAAACCAATGATTTCTGGAAATTGTTTGGCTGTTTTCAACCATTTTTCTACCATCGCTTTGTTTTCTCCTCTTCCCAAGACAATTATTTGCGACTTTTCATTTATTGCTTTTATTATCTTTAACCAGAGTTTTTTATCAGTAGTGCCTTCTAGCTTCCAAACATCAACCTTTATCATTTTGGCTATTTCTTTAATGGTTTCAACTCTTTTTGCCGGAGGAGCGAGAAGCTCAAGAAGTATTTTGTAGTTTTCTTTCTGAGCAAACTCATTAATCTTTTTAAGAATTGATTTTCTGTTTTTGTCTTCAGGGTTGTAGCGAACAAGAATTTTGATATAGTCAGGTCTGAATTTGTTAATGTGCTCTTTGAATTTATCTTTGTATTCTAATTTTAGCTTTTGTGTTCCGCTTTTTTCTATTGGCAGAGCAATGGTTGTCTTTCTTTTTTTTGCTTCTTTCAAAATATCTTCTCCGTATTTTTCGTCTACCAAAATGCCGAATGATTTTTTGTCTTTTCCCCTAAGACTAAGAAGAAAACCTTGGAAAATAATTTTCTTCAATTCTTTGATTCTTTCTTCGTCTGAACGAGAAATTTTTTCTAATCCTAAAATATCTTTGGCAAAAGAGTTTCTATGGTCAAAAGGCAAAATGAATAGTTCTTTTTTCATATGGCTATGCTTTATCATACTATTTTTGGATTGTTTTGGCAATTTTAAATGTTTTGTGGTATACTTTTAAAGTAATGAACACTATTCTGAAACTGAAAAAAGCCAATCTTTTGGGCCGAGGAGGGGCTGGATTTCCAACTTGGCTTAAATGGAAACTGGTTAAAAAAGCCAAGGCAGAGAAGAAATTTGTTATCTGTAATGCCGCTGAAGGAGAGCCAGGAGTTTTTAAAGACGGTTTTTTACTGGAAAATTTTCCCGAGGAAGTGATTAACGGTATAATTATAGCTATGAAAGAAGTGGGGGCAGAAAAAGGATATATCTATCTTAATCCTTTATATTTTGAAAAACACAAAAACAGATTAAAGAAAATAATTGGAAAAACCCAGATAATCATTTTTAAAAAAGGAAAAGGATATATTGCCGGAGAAGAGACTGCTTTATGTGAAGTAATTGAAGGCAAAAGAGCTGAGCCAAGAAACAAGCCCCCTTATTTATCAGAGAAAGGCCTTTTTGGTTTTCCTACCTTGGTTAATAATGTGGAGACTTTTTATTGCGTCAGCAAAATATGCAAAGGCGAATACAAGCATGCTAGATTTTATTCAATCAGCGGAGACGTTAAAAAGCCTGGAGTTTTTCAGCTTCCAGAATCAATGACCATAGCAGAAGTTTTAAAAACAACAGGCAATTATCCTAACTTTGATTTTTACATTCAGTCCGGAGGAGGGGCAAGCGGAGAAGTGTTGCTGAAAGAAGAGCTGGAGAGGCCAGTTTCTGGGGCTGGTTCAATCACTGTTTACAATAAAGAAAAAACAGACCCTTTTACTTTAATGGAAAAATGGGTTGATTTCTTTATGGAAGGCAATTGCGATAAATGCGTTCCTTGCCGGGAAGGACTTTTTCGTTTGAAACAAATGATAGAAAAAAAAGATTTAAACAAAGATGTTTTGAGCGAAATATTTTTTTCTTTGTCTGAAGCCAGTTTTTGTTCTTTGGGAAAAGGAGCAGTTGTTCCTTTTAGAAGTTTTTTAAAAAAAATAATGAACATTGAAGCATGAGAAAGAAAAAGATTAAAATAATGATTGATGGCCGGGAAATAATCTGTTTTCAAGGGCAGACTATTTTAGAGGTGGCGAGAAAAAATGATTTGAAAATACCTAATTTATGCTGTCATCCTGATTTAGAGCATTCTCAAAGCTGTCGTCTTTGTTTAGTTTCCATAAAAGACAGAAAAGGATTTTTTACCGCTTGCTCTACCAAAGTGGAAAACGGAATGATTATCACTTCTGATTCTCCGGAAATTAAAAAATTGAGGAAAATTAATTTGGAAATGATTTTCGCTCAGCACGTAGAAAGTTGCCGTGATTGCATGAGAAGCTACAATTGTCAACTTTTGAGTTTAGCTGAAGAATATGACTTAGATTTAGGAAAGTTCAGTGATAGAAAAAAGGATTATCCAGTGATGCAGTTTGGCTCAGCTATTCTTTTTAAGAGTCAAAAATGTATTGATTGCCGAAATTGCGAGAGAATATGTAAAAAACAAGGAGTAGGATTTTTAGAGGTTCAAGAACATGGACCTTTTCTGGAAATAGGGCCTTGTTCAGAAAATAATAAGGATTGCGTTTACTGCGGTCAATGCATTGTTCATTGTCCAGTAGCTGCTTTTGAAGAAGCAGATTCCATAAAGAGCGTGGAAGCTGCTCTTAAAGATAAAAAGAATTTTGTGGTTTTTCAGTTTGCTCCTTCGGTAAGAGTAAGTATTGGCGAAGAATTTGGTTTACCTTATGGAACAGTAGTAACAGGCAGGTTAATCGGTGCTTTGAGAGAATTGGGAGCAAAAAAGGTTTTTGATGTTTCTGTTGGCGCTGATATTACTACGATTGAAGAAGCCAATGAATTGTTGGAAAGAGTAAGAAAACAGCAAAAACTGCCAATGTTTACTTCTTGTTGTCCGGCTTGGGTAAGATTTGTTGAGCTTTATTATCCCAAGTTTATGCCCCGCTTGACTTCAGTAAGGTCTCCTCATATTATTTTAGGAGGAATAATCAAGAAATATGTGGCCGAAAAGGAAAAAATTGACCCTAAAAGAATTGTCGTGGTTTCAATTATGCCTTGCACATCAAAAAAATATGAAATTACGAAAAAAGAATTGAAGATAGGAGAGTTGAACCCAGTTGACCATGTTTTAACTGTTCATGAATTGGCTTGCCTTTTTAAAAGCCATTCTATTGATTTGAATTTTGTTAAAGAAGGAAAGCTTGACCAGATTTTAGGAGAGCCAAGCGGAGGAGGGGTGATTTTTGGCGCTAGCGGCGGGGTAACGGAATCAGCTTTAAGGAGCGCAATTAGAAAATTAACTGGCAGGAAAAATGCCCGAATTAATTTTAAAAAAGTGAGAGGATTGGAAGAAATTAAAGAAGCAGAGGTTAAGCTGGGAGATGTTCTTTTGCGTGTAGCAGTAGTCAATGGTTTGGGTAACGCTAAAAGATTATTGGAAAACAATCCAAAGCAATATGATTATGTAGAAGTAATGGCTTGTCCTGGTGGTTGTATCGGCGGGGGCGGTCAACCTATTCCAGCAAACCCAGCTATTAGAAAGAAAAGAGCGCAAAGTTTGTATGAAATTGATAAGCAAAAGCAAATTCGTTTAGCTGATGATAATCCTGTGGTTAAAGAACTATATGAAAAGTTTTTAAACAACAAAGAGGTCGTTCATAAAGTTTGCCATACTCAATATTATCCTCAGCAAAAAGAAAAGATTAAAATAATAAAACAATAATATGGAAGAAACAACAAAATCGTTAAGCCTTACTAGTTCTTTTATAGCCGACTTTTTCATTATTGCCGGTTTATTAGTGTTTGCTCCTTTATTAAAAAATCAGATGATTACCGGCCCTTTGGTTAATTTTCTTTTATTTATTTCTCCAATTTTTCTAGGCCGAGGTATTGCTTTAAGTTTTTGCATTTTCCCCAGTATTATTTCTTTAGCTTCTGGATTGCTTCCAGCTGTTTTAGCTCCAGTTATCCCTTTTATCATTTTAAGCAACGCAATTTTGGTTTTAACTTTTGATTTTTTAAGAAAGAAGAATTTGTTTCTGGCAGTGTTTGCTTCTTCTTTGTTTAAGTTTTTGTTTTTATTCTCAACAAGCTCTTGGGTTTTAAACTTTTTTAAAGAGCCAGTATCCAAACAGGTGGCCATGATGATGGGCTATCCTCAGTTCTTTACTGCTTTAGCTGGGGGCTTGCTGGCAATTGGTTTTTTGAAGATAATAAAAAAATAAAAATATGACTTTTGAAGAATATCAAAAACAAGCTCGCACAACAGCAATTTATCCAAACTTAGGGAATAACTTCATTTATCCTACCTTGGGTTTAGTGGGAGAGGCAGGAGAAGTGGCGGAAAAGATTAAAAAAGTTTTAAGAGACGGCGAAGGAAAAATAACTGAAGAAAAAAAGAATGAATTGAATAAAGAGCTGGGTGATGTGCTTTGGTATTTAGCCAATCTTTCAGTAGAGTTAGGGCTTTCTTTGGAAGAAGTTGCTCTCAATAATTTAGAAAAATTAAAGTCGCGACAAGAAAGAAATCAACTTCATGGTAGCGGTGATAATAGATAAGATTTATGAGAATCAATGTCATCAATGCCAGAGGGGAGAGCGAGTTGTTTTCTTTGGAAAAAGTTCGTCGTTCAGTAATAAAATCAGGAGGTTCTCAACAATTGGCAGAAAAAGTGGCTAGAGAAATTGAAACCCTGGTTTATCCAGGCATAGAAACAAAGCAGATTTTTAAGGCAGTTAAAGGCATTCTGAAAAGAGAAAATCTGGAAACATCAATGCGGTTTAGTTTGAGAGACGGGATAAGAAAATTAGGCCCAGCTGGTTTTGGTTTTGAAAAATATGCGAGTGAGATTTTTTCTGATCATGGCTATGCAGTTAAAACTAATCAATGGCTTAAAGGAAAATGTATTGATTACGAAACAGATATTTTAATTCAAAAAGCAAACACTCTTTTTATATCAGAATGCAAATACAAGAATAGAGCTGGAGAAAAAGTAGATGTTGGAGTTTGTTTAAAAGTTTACGCTTCTTTTTTAGACATTAAAAATGCTGGCCATCTTCTTAATGAAGCTAAGCCAATGGTGGTTACTAATGCTAAGTTTACTACCAAAGCCATAGCTTACAGCAATTGCCAAGGAGTGGAATTGCTGGGTTGGAATTATCCAGAGAATAGTGGCTTAGAATGTTTGATTGAAAGTAAAGGTCTTTATCCAGTTACTGTCCTTCCTTCTTTCCGAGGGGGTTTTGTTGATATTTTTGCTGCAGAAAATATTATGACTGTTAAGGATGTTTTTAAAACAGACATTGAAAAGTTAGCTCAAAAGGTTAGAATGCCTAAAGCTCAGCTGAAAAAGCTAAAAGCTGAAGCAGAATTATTAATAAACGAATAAAATATGTCTCTTCGTATAGGGATTGTTGGTTTGCCTAATGTGGGCAAGTCCACTTTATTCCAAGCTATTACTCAAAAACAAGTTGACCGGGCTAATTACCCTTTTTGCACCATTGACCCCAATATTGGCGTAGTAGCAGTGCCAGATGAGAGAGTAGACAAGCTAGCAGAGCTTACTCATTCTCAGAAAAAGATTTACACGACCATTGAGTTTGTTGATATTGCTGGTTTAGTTGAGGGGGCAAGCAAAGGAGAAGGTTTGGGCAATAAGTTTTTGGCTAACATTAGAGAAGTTGATGCCATTGTTTATATCCTTCGCTGTTTTAAAAACGAAAAGATTGTTAATGTCCGTTCAGAAATTAATCCTTTAAGAGATAAAGAAATCTTGGATACAGAATTAATTTTAAAAGACCTGGAAACGATAGAAAAAAGATTAAATTCTTTAGAGAGAGAGATAAAGGCAGGGGACAAGCAAGCAATGAAAGAAAAAGAATTGCTGACCAGGGTTAATGAAGAATTAAGACAAAGCCATCTTCTTTGCAATTTGCCTTGGACCAAAGAAGAGGAAAAGATAATCAAAGGCTATCAATTACTTTCTTTTAAGCCAAGGATTTATCTTTTGAACGGAAAAGAAGAGGAGTGTAATTTTAATTTAGGAGAAAATACTATTGTTTTGGATGTTTTAGGGGAAGCTGATTTGGCTGAATTAAATCAAGAAGAGAGAGTAGCTTTAGGAATTTATCAAGAGTCAAAGCTTAATGAGCTGATAAAGAAAAGTTATGAAATTCTTGATTTAATAACTTTTCTTACTACTGGACCTGATGAGACAAGGGCTTGGACAATTAAAAGAGGAGATAAGGCTCCTCAAGCTGGCGGTGTTATCCATAGTGACTTTGAGGAGTTTTTTATCAAGGCAGAGGTAATAAATTGGAAAGATTTATTGGAAGCTGGAGGTTTTACTAAAGCTAGAGAGAAAGGATTAATTAGGACAGAGGGCAAGGATTATGTGGTCCAAGATGGGGACGTGATTGAGATAAAGAGCGGGAAATAATGCGTACAAGATTATATAAAGTTTTCTGTTCAGACCGTTGACAGCATTTTGGGAGGAGGTATAATAGAAAACAATAAAGGTTGTATTTATTAATAATAAAATAAATATATGAAATCTCTCAAATCATCTTTTACTTTGATTGAAATCCTGGTTGTTGTTGTTATTGTCGGTGTTTTATCAGGAATTATTATTATCGGTATGAATCCTATTTCAAGCCAAGCCAGAGACAGCAAAAGAATAGTAGAAATGGATACTATTAGACAAGACCTTTGGACGGCAACTAATATGGGGCTTAATGGCTATCCTACTACCCCGGAAATAGACCCAGTAAACTTCCCAGGAGTCAGGGGCTGGTGTTGCGTAGGCCTAAGCACAGCAGAAGACCCTTACTGCATTAATCTTAATTCAGAGCTTTCAGATTTTACTTTACCTAGAGACCCTAGTTACAAACCAGGGAACAAGGAGTTTTGCTATATGTACAAATCAAACGGCACTACCTTTGACCTCTACACCAAGCTTGAAGGTAAAGGAGCCATCTCTCTTT
>Ga0302251_1001111_pt1 | contig 18349 bp, 17 predicted proteins | sample AAG_RA_Gln_MG_FD_193534 | JGI IMG/M metagenome (GOLD analysis project Ga0302251, IMG submission 193534) | Enriched activated sludge microbial communities from anaerobic digester in WTTP, New Holstein, Wisconsin, United States - AAG_RA_Gln | ecosystem: Engineered > Bioreactor > Anaerobic >...
TCGAAGGTCAGATTGGCTGAGGTCCGTTCCCGCTCTCCGCAGAAGGCCCTCCGGGGCCTTTTGCCGGACCTGCTTCCCACCATTCAATCTGGCCAATTGGGCTTCAAAGAAAGTGGCCCCTAACAACGTCGGTGATGGGATCTACAGCGCAACCACCGTATGGTCTGAAAGCCAGCGTCCGCACCTTGGTGAACGTGTCCCCAGCATCGATGCTCCTCCAGAAGTACTGGCTACCACTCGCGCCCATGTTGACATTGGGGATGTATACAACGTCCTCATCCTCTCCCTGCGGATCCACCCAGACACAGATCTCCTGGGGATTGTCCCCCGTGGATACGTAGGACAGCTTGACCGGGCCAGACCAGGTCGTTCCCCAGTCGGAGGACTTGTAGAACCGGCTGCAACTGCCCCCTCCTGGACAATTGGCCAGGGGCACCGTTGCCGCAAAGAACGTCCCCGAGACTGTAGGGTGGGCCTCGATCGTTGTTGTACCTGTGATGGCGAGTACTTTGTCCCAGTAGCAGCGGCCCAGTGCGTCGGTGGTCCTGTAGATACCGTTGGGGGTGGAGAGTAAAAGTGTGGTAGGGTTACCTGGGTCTGCCGCGATCTGGGAGACAGCAATCGTATCCTGTAAGTACAGCCCATCTGTGACCCACGCCCAACCCTCCCCATCGTAACGCATGACGCCATGGCGATGCTCATACCCGAAGGCCACAAAGAGATACTCCCCTGCAGGTTGGGCGGTCAGCAAGGGCGTGTCCGGCGGACTGTAGACCGGGATAGGCATTGTTGTGCTGTCGATGCCTTGCTGTTCACCAGTCGCAATCGGGAGAAACGCCCAGGGCTCTTCCACATTCCTTCCTGGCTTCAGGGAAACCCTGATCTCCCCCTCCGCGGGCCGGGTCGCGGCAAAGCCAGGGGGTACGGCAGCTCCTGGGGCGACTGTGTCCAACTCCGCCTCCGCCGCCTCGACAGTGGGCAAGGCCCGGGTCGGCAAGAGCGCTGGGGAAACAGGAACGACGATCGCCAGAAGTATCAACGCGCTCAGGGTACGGCAGTGAATCGACTGTGCCACAGGGAGCCTCCTTTCATCCTGCAACTCCAATCGCCGCCAGACTGACAACGCGGGGCGTAGTCACCTACGCCGCCTGCTCTGCATTGCTTCGCTACAGTTGCTTACACGCTTCACTCAGATGGTTGCATGGACAAAACTATGTATCCGGTCGGGTGTGCGAGGTCGTATTCTTCCCATGCGAGGCACTTCATCTTCGGGCCCCCGAATCCGCCGTATGACTGGTCCCCCACGCCGAGGAATGATTGCTCTCCACATCGCGCGAGCAGTGCCCGGTCCCTCCTCCGCCCGTCCTGACCTCTCCTGTGTTGGCCCTGAAACAGAAACACGCCGGCACAGTTGACACCGGCGGGCGAATATGGTATCCTGAAACCGTCAAGGCGTTCGCCCGCTTTGGCCATGGCCTCGGGCCCACCCCGGTCGCGAGGCTTTTTTCTGCCTCCCGTTACTTCTCGACAATCACAGCCTTGCCCACCGGCCATTGTATCAGATCCCGGTGGCTTTGTCAATAGAATTATGTCTGGTTGTCTGGTGATTATCCACATGTCATGAACTTGCACGGCTTCGCCTCTTATGGCATAGTTGAGGTGTCGAACAACAACCTTGCCAGGAGGCGAAGCCATGGACAGTATACCGGAAAATAACGCCCTTGCCAACTTGCCCGTTGCCGAACTGCAGCAATCGCTGGCTGGATTTCTGGAGCCGTTGATGGACCATCTGCCGGAGGAGCGGCTGCGGTGCGTCGGAGTGCTGGCGATCCAGGGTATTCTCGCCGGGCAGTCGCCGTTGGTCGCCGCCATGGCCCGGGGTACAGCCCGCGACGAGGAATCCGTTCTGCCCACCGCCCGCCGCATTTACCGCTTCTTGTGGAACGAACGCTTTAGCCATCGCGACCTGCTCAAAGGACTCTACGGGGTCGCTCAACGCGCGGTGGCCCGGCACGAGGTCCCTTACCTGGTGGTGGCCTTGGATGGCGTCAATTTCGAAAAGCCCTACACCGAGGACCTGGAGGGGGTCTCGACCGTGCAGAAGAGCACCCCGCCGGGGCCCCACGGGGAAAAGCGGCTGACCAGCGGCTATCCGGCGCTGACGGCGACGGTGGTGAATCTGCCGGAACCGGTGGTGACCTACGCCAGTTGGTTCTCCTACGTCACGGCCGACTTCGTCAGCGAGCCGCGCGAGCTCTACCGCGCCATCCGCACCACGTGGGCCTTGCTGCCGCATCGCTGCCTGCGCTTTGTCGGCGATGCGGCGTTGGATGATAAGAAGGTGTTTGCCCAAGTGGCGCTGGTCCAGGCCGAGTTCATCTTCCGGGTGTGTCACGACAACCGTCGGGTGGAAGTCTACAATGAGCGGCTGGCGCGATGGGAATCGGAGCGGCTGGATGACTTGATCGCCACGGTGCCGCTGGACGTCAAGCTCCAGGTCGCCTTCAATCATGCCCGCAAAATCCGCCAGGTGGAGGTGCGCTTGGGCTGGCTCCAGGTGCGCCTGCCGGACAATGCCCAGGTCGTGTGGTTTCTGGTCGCGCACGATCCTGACCTGGACCGCGACGTGGTGCTGATTACCAATGTGCCCATTACCGGGCCCCACGAGGCCCTGATGGTGTACACCGAATGGCGCTATCGCCCGCGCATTGAGCACACCTACCGGTTCGATCAGGAGCGCGGATTGGATGTTGAGGACATGCAGGTCCAAACACTGGAGCGGATGCGCCGGCTCTTCGTCTTGGTCCTGCTGGCGGCCTTGTTTATCTACTTCATCGCCCATAACTGGTCTCGCAGTGCCGTCCGCTGGCTCCGTCTGCTAGGTGGCAAACTGGGGCTCGCGATGGACTCGGACGGGACCTATGTCCTCCTGGCAGGCATTAGTGCGGTGCTCATCTCCGCGGCAACCATCGCGTTTGCCAGTGTTCATCCGTTTCCCGAAGGAAAGCGGACATGTGGATAATCACCAGAATTATGTGCTCTTCAACATGCTCAGCAGAACATTGCTCTTTGCCACGAAGGCACTATGACGACACACGCCGGGTTCGCCTCCTCGCCACCGTGGTTCGCGGTCAGGCACGACGAGAGGAGTGGTTGTGTCACGAACCGATCCGGCGAGATACAGATGGCCCGGCTTCCTCGCGGGGAGGACCGCGGCCGGCCTTGTCGTGGCTCATGGGACTTGCCAAATGAGATAGCATAGCGGTCTTCTGGCCCTGGGTCCGGGAAGGGGCTTGGGGGAGGGTTCTCCCTTCGCCGAGTTGATGCGGGCAAGGGACGTGTTTTGGGGAGCGAGCGTGCTGCGGGGGATATCCCTTGGCAGTACGATCCGGGGTTATGATGCCTCGGAGCGGATAGAAGCTCCGGTCGCGGGGTGCGCGGCGGGCGGCGCCGAACCGGCGGGGACCACAGGATACGAAACCCACCCACCGGTCGGGGAGCGGAGCGAGTGGGTTGCGGCAGCAAAAGCGGGTTGCCCCTATCCATCGGGGGCCTACCCGTTGAGTTCGAGGACGAGCCCCGCTTCAGGGGCAATGTCCGGCACGTCCGTGTTCTCGCTACTGGTGTATTGGCTAAACAGCGCTCCTCTTGGTTGGACCGCTTAGAACCTGGCCTTCTGCAAAGACTGCCTGATCGTGCCGATCGTCTTGATCTCGTATTGGATGGTTTCCGCCGTGGCCTTTGTTCTCCGCATCAGGTTCAGTGCTGCCGGAATCGCCACAAGCAGCCCCAAGAGCGAGCCGAGGACCGTTCCATAGGCGAATGGCAGATTGGTCAAGGTCAGAGGTTCAATCCCCAGGACGCTGCGGACCCACATCACCATAGGATATGCCATCCACGCACACTGGCCTATGACGATCAGAATGCCCAATATCCGGAACACCGGTGCCGCTGCCAGGATGTTCCGAGCCATTACCGCACTCAGGCGCTGGGGAAACTCCCGCAAGGTGGTTTTGAGAAAGAACAGGAGGCTGGCAATCCCGAGCAGTATGCCCAGGAGAAACCACCGACCATCAACATCGATGGGACCCATTCCAGCCATACTTGCAGCGAGCAAGAGCACGCCGGCGACCAGCGATGCCCGCAGGCGCCTGACCACCGGATCATAGCCGCCCATAATGATCCGGCCCGCTCTCTCGATTTTCTGATACAGCACGCGTGCGTGTTCCTCCGACCCATCGGGGATCTGGCGCGCAAGCTCTCCTATCCATCTGCCCTGATCTTCTTGCGTTCCTCTTCGAGTACCCACCTGGCAAACCTCACGACGTCGCTAAGGCTTTCTGGGCTTTCCGTGCTGATCCCTCGTGCCAGGTCAAGCAGCTCGCGGAGCTCGGGTACCTGGGCAACGAGTTCAGCGATTTCTTCTTCGAGCTTGGGGTCGATCTGCACGATACCCGCGTTACGCAGCAGAGTGTGAAGAGGGATTCTAAGGGTTTCCGCGATCTTCTGCAGTGTTTCGGGCCTCGGCCATTCGATCAACCCTGTCTCAAGCTGGGCGATTGTGCCGCGAGCGACTCCAACCGCTTCTGCCAACTGCTCCTGGGTTAGTCCGATCTGCTTGCGCCGCGCAGCAATGGATTGACCTAGCATGATTGCCTCCGGTAGTCTGTCATTCCAACTGAAGATCATTATAGTGTTTGCGCAGAGGACTGTCTATATCCTAATACAAGCAAATACGCGGAGAACAGTAGGCTTGACAAACACTCGTCCCCCTGCTATAATGTTCTCGTAACCAACACAGAATGAATGACAGGTAGGCTGAACGAGCGCACTCACTCTGCTTGGAGGTGGGATATGACGGCAACAGCGCAAGTTGCTCTGACTCCGGACGTAGAGCGTCCCCTGGTGGATGAGGTACGCCTTCCGTCAGCTGTCGTGACCCTGCTCCGCGAATGCTTGCGGCAGCGCCTGGCACAGGCCCCCAAAGATCAAAGAGCACCTGATTCTGCGGTGGCTCCAGCTGATGAAACCCAGTATCCTTGATTGACTCGGCGACGCTGATGACCTCTTCCAACATCGAGCGGCAGGGTTCGTTCAAACGGGCAGCCGTGCTCCTGTTGCTCACGGTCCGCCTCCTGGGATTTCTCGTCAGCATACTGCTGACCGGGGTGCTGCCGGGAAAGGCGCGCCGGGACCGCGGCGCCCAAATCGCCCCTTTCGAGGGCCGGCCGTACGTGCGAGCGGCCATCTACATTCGCGTCTCTACCGCGGAGCAGGCGGACCCGACCCATTTCAGCTTGCCGGAACAGGAGCGCGTGTGCCGCGAGCTGGCAGAAGGACGGGGTTGGACGGTCGTACGGGTGTATGCTGACGAGGGTGTTTCTGCGGCCCACGATGATCCCAAGCGTCGCCCTCAGTTCGCCGCGATGCTGGCCGATGCTCAGACCGGCCTTCTCGATGTCGTGGTTGTGCACAAGCTCGACCGGTATGCGCGAACATTGCGGGGCGCCCTGGAGTGGCTGCACTTCCTGGAGAAGGCCAACACGCTGCTGGTCAGCGCCACCGAGCAGTTTGACTTCACGACCCCGGATGGGCGGCTGCACTTCCAGTTGCTCTGTGCCTTTGCCGAGTACTTTCTGAACAATCTGCGCGTCAACGTGTCGCTCGGTTGGGACGGGCGGGCGCGGGATGGCCGCTGGCGCGGCGACCCGCCCTTTGGCTATTGCCGGGGCCAGTGCCCGGAGTGCATCGAGCCCAACGGCCGGCACTGTGAACGGTATATGCAAGCCGACCCGCTGGGCCCGGCTCGCGAGCTGTACCCTCACCCGTGGGAGTCGCCGGGGCTGCTGCTGGCCTTTGAGACGATGGCCGAGCGAGCCGCAGTCTACCGCGATGTGGCCAACGCGCTCAATAGCGCCGGCTATCGTACCAAGTGCAAGCTCGAGCGCGGTGGTCCGCAGTTGTTTACCCCGGATGCGATCCGCCTGATCCTGCACAACGAGTTCTACCGCGGCCTGGTTCGGGTGCGGGATTGGTCTTTACCGGGCAAACACTACGGAACTGTTCCGGGCAGGCATCCACCGTTGATCCCCCAAGAGTTGTGGGATCGCGTCCAGGGGAAGTTGGCGTGCAATGCCGCTCGCCCGCCGCGGAGCCCCAAACGCATTCGTTCCTATCGGGTCTCGGGTGTTGGCCGCTGTGCGCGTTGCGGAGCCCCGCTGGTGGGCCAGTTCAGCAGCGGTCGGCGCATCTACTATTGCTCACGGCGCTGCGAGCATGGGCGCGATCCCGCTACCGGCGGGTGCGACATGCCCGGCCTCTATGCCGACGAGTGCGAGGCCCAAGTGCTTGCCCTCCTCGAGCAGATCGCGATTCCCGCGGCCGACCGGGACCGCATCCTGGCGGACCTGGCGGGCCAACCCCGATGCAACAATGGTCCTTCTCCCGCCAGTCTCCAGGAGAAGCTCGACCGCCTGACATGGCTCTACCAGGAGGGCGATGTGACGCAGGAAGACTACCGCCGGCGCAAGGCGGCGCTGCAGGCCGAGATGCAGCGTATCCGTGTGCCCGAGCCGGTCGAGGTCGTGCGGGCGGTGGACCTGCTTACCAACATCGGCCAGGCGTGGCGCGCCGCTACCGACGACCAGACGCAGCGGGGCCTGCTGCAGGCGATGTTCGAGGGAATCTGTTTCGATGGGCCGAACAACGCCCCTGTCCTGAAAAGCGTGAGGCCCCAGCCGGCCTTCTTGCCGTACTGGGACCTCCTGAATCGGGAAGACGGGGTCGAGGGGATTCGAACCCCCGATCTCAGCCTTGACAGGGCTGCATGTTAGGCCTCTACACCACGACCCCACACGCCCCCTATCATACCACAGGGGCACACGGATGTCAAATTCCGCGGCCGGCCGCTAGCGCAGCGCCTCGGCCATCTGGATGGCATAGGTCTGCATCGGGTTCGGCGTAAAGGTGAGGAGAAAGATCACCAGCACGACGATGCCCACCACCACCTGCCACCGCTTGAGCGGGGTGATGTCGTCCAACGGCACCGCCGGCCGCCGGCCCAGCAAAAAGACGAGCCCCGCCCACAGAAACCAACCCGCCCAGATCAGCCCCAGCAGCGCCAGCCCCAGGATCATGGCGTTCGTCAGGTAGCGCGCCCGCTTTCCCAGCAGCGCATAGGCCACGTGCCCCCCGTCCAACGTCCCGGCCGGGATCAGGTTCAGCCCCGTCACCAGCAGGCCGGCCCAGGCGGCAAAGGCGATTGGGTGCACGAAGACGTCCTCCCCCACGCACGCCGAGTCGCAGCCCCGCAGCGCCGTCCGCACGATCGTGGAAAGGCTCCGCGCCTGCCCCGGCGTGCAGTCCGGCAGAAAGCGCCCGTAAAAGGCGGCCTTGAAGGCGGCGTAGAGCAGCGAGTTGCCCTCCAGGATGGAGTACGGCTGCTCCCCCGTCAGCGGCCCCGGCGTAAAGCTCTCGCGGATCTCGCGGCAGGCGTCCGCCGTCGGCCGGACCTCCGATAGGCTCAGCCCGACGGCCAACAGCGGCAGCGCCAGCGCCAGGCCGGCCAGCGGCCCGGCGATCCCCACCGCCAACAGATGCCGGCGGTTTTGCGGCGGGCTCTTCATGCGGATAAAGGCCCCCATCGTCCCAAAGAGGCTCAAGGGCATCGGGATAAAGTAGGGCAGCGTCACCGCGACACCCAGCCGCCGCGCTACCACATAGTGCCCCAGCTCGTGCGCCAACAGGATCGCCATCAGCGCCAGCGCAAAGGGCACCCCCGAGAGCAGGTTCTGCCACCACGGCCGGCCTTCGATCCACTCGAGGTGCACGATCAGCGCCGACAGCACCGTCACCCCCAGCAGGACCGCCGCCAGGAGCACGTTGGGCCGCTCCGTCGGCAGCTGCCCCGGCAGCGCCACGATGCACGTCCGGCCCTCCGCCTCCCGAAAGAGCGGCGTGTAGCCCAGCGTCGCGAAACGCTGCCGCACGATGGGATAGGCCGCCGCCGTGTCGGCCGTAAAGTGGCCGTACAGCTGGATCACGCCGGCCTGCTCCCGGCTGGGGACGACCTCGCCAATGGTAAAGATGCCGGCCAGGGCCTGGTAGAGGGCGGAGATGAGCTCGGGTGTGGGTTCGGTCAACAGAGCCTCCAAAGCAAGCGCCAGAAAGCAAAGCGTCCTCAGGGCGCGGGCGGAATCTGATAGATGCGGACCCCCTCCGCCTCGAAAACCAGGGTCCCCAGCCGCGCGAACTTGTCTAGCCCCTCGCGCGTAAAGGCGGCTTCCTGCGAGCCGATAAAGACATAGTCGACCTCATACTGCGTCAGCAGCACCCGCGCCTGGACGACGTCGGTTGTGGTATAGATCGTGGTGGCGGCGTCGCGGCGGGGCGTGATCTCGCCATAGGCCCGCGGGTCGCCCCCGCGCCACTGCATCTCGTGGCCGTCCCAGCCGAGGAGGGTCGGCCGGCCGGTCGCCGAAGAGACGCGGCCGCTGGTGGCATACCACTCCGGCCCCACCGCCTCGAGCACGACGGCGTCGGGCGCGGCGTTCTCCCGCAGCCACTGCACGCCGGCATAGTCGCCGGGATAGTGCTGCCGCATATTCGTCAGCCCGTCGAGCGCCCAGGCGCGCTCCTCGCCCAGCGCCGTGCGCAGCGCCAGCGCCGGGTAGACCAGCCCGCCGGCGGTGAGCAGGAGCAGCGGGACGGCCCAGGCGATGCGCAGGGCCGGCCGGCGCAAGCGCCCGGCCAGGACCTCGCCGGCGCCCCATGCGCCCACGATGGCCAGGAGCATCCAGGCCTGGTAGTAGAACTTGAATACCGTGTTCATGCGGTTCTCAAAGATGTCGCGCAGGTAGACGAGCTCGCAGCCCAGCAGCAGGAGCAGCGCCAGCGTCAGCAGCAGCAGGACGGCGGCCTCGGCCGGCCGGGCCTTTTTCAGCAGGGCCAGCCCCAGGGCGATGGGGATCAGCAGCAGCAGCAGGGGAAATTGTGCCGCGACGGCCACGATCACACAGAGCCCGCCGCCGATCCACCCCCACAGCCCCGGCCGGAGGCGCTCCCCGACGGTTTGGGCCAGCAGCCACGTCAGCGCCGGGTAGAGAAAGAGGCCAAAGAGGACCAGGAGGGTGTGCAGCGAGCTCTTGTCCCACAGGACCGGGGCCAGCGTCTGGAGGACCTTGGAGATGCCCGGCAGCGCGGCCAACGTGCCCAGGACGGGGACATTGAGCACCTCGCCGGGGATGGCCTTGCTGCCGACGAGCGAGCGAAAGGTGATGAAGAAGGGCAGGTAGAGCCCGATACAGAGGAGCAGGACGAGGCCCAGGTCGCGGGCCACGGCCGCGGTGTCCCGGCGGCTCCAGGGTGTGGAGCTCTCCTTGCGCCAGCGCCAGATCCAGGCGCCGCCATAGAGCAGGAGGTAGGTGGGGAAATCCCACGAGTTGGCCATGTAGAGCCCGCCGAGCACGACGGCGTTGAGGACGAGAAAGAGCCAGGACCAGCGGCCCGGCCCGAGGGCCGGCCGGCCGCGCTCGGCGGCGAGGACGACGTTTACCGCCAGGGCGATGGCCAGCAGCGTGAGCGGCAGGGCCATCACGTGGGGGTGCATGTCGCCCAGGTAGAAGGAGAAAAAGGGGAACTCGGTGATGGCGTAGGAGCGGTGCACCTGCTCGGGCGCCACGAGGCTGCGCCAGTTCAGCAGCATGGCCCAGTGGTTTTCGCTGGCCGGGATCTGGTTGAGCCCTTCCCACGAAGGGCGCTCGTCCCAGAGCACGCGCGACGGCCACCACCAGTCAAAGTCGCCGACCTGGGCCTGCTCGGTGGGCAGCACCGTGTCGATCTGGCCGCCAAAATCGCCGGCGGTATAGACGGTGTGGCCCAGGGCGACGGGCCCGTCCTGGCCGCGCAGCCGCGCCCACAGGACGGTGCCGACCTCGCGGCCGTTGAGGGGGGCGACCTGGTTGCTGCCGGTGAGGACCTGCAAGGCGCCGAGCTGGTTGCCTAAAAGAAGGGCAAAGACGATGGCCGTGGTGCCCACCAGCGCCGCCCGGCGCCGCGCCTGCGGCGCGCCGGCCAGCGTCAGGTTGTACCCCAGGCTGAAACAGCCGCTCGCGGCCAGGGCAAAGAGGGCGGCCAGGTTCAGGTTAAAGGCCACCTCCGACGGCAGGCCCGACAGCAGCGCCAGCGAGGCGGCCAGAAAGTAGCCCAGGTAGTAATAGTTGATGGGGTAGCCCGCCAGCCAGGGGTCCTGCGGGGGCAGCGCCTGGCTTTGCATGATGCCGTTCAGAAAGGCAAAGTCCATCGGCTGCTCGGTGTGGGCGATGGCCACCCCACCCCAGGGACCATAGATGCGCAGGACGGCGCCCACGAGGAGCGCGGCCGCAAAGATCGCCTCATAGGCCAGGATAAGCCGCCAGCGCTCGCGCACGAAGCGCAGGATGCCGCGGTCCTTCCACAGGAGCAGCCCCGCAAGGCCGGCCACGACGACCAGGCAAAAGACGAGCAGCGGCCGGCCGTACGAGGCCAGCTGCCACATCCCCAGCAGCCAGGCCAGGAACGAGGGTAGGAGGATGCCCACCACGCGCGCCAGCGGGTAGCCCCGGTCCGGCAGGTGCCGCAGCAGCGCCAGCGTCAGCGGCAGCGCGATCAGGCCCAAGATTTCCAGGAGCAGCCACCAGGTGAGTAGCGCAAGCATAGCTGGGGTCCTCGCACCCGCTCCTACGGCTCCGCCGCGCCGCCGTCGCGCAGCTCCTGCCAGATCGCCTCCAGGCGCTCGTAGCTCTCCGGGTAGTGGGCCGTGTAGCGCGTAAAGTTGGGGATCGGGTAGCGCAGGCCGCCGCGGTGCGTCCCCTCCAGGCCCTCGACCAGGGCGGGCAGCAGCGCCGGCGGGATGGCAAAGGCCATCTCGTGGTCCTGCGTCTGGCCAAAGATGCGGTCGCCGTAGCAGGGCATGACGACGCGCGCCGCCCCCAGGCGCGGGGCCGCCGCGATCAGGTCGGAGCAGACCAGCCGGCCGGTGATCGCCTGCTCCAGCGCTCCCCCGCTCTGGTAGAGCGCCGCGGTCACCAGGCGCAGCACCTGGGCCGGGTTGCCATAGACCACGACGACGTCGGGCTGGAAGGCGGCCCGCGCCAGCGGCGCGGCGACCAGGACGGCCTGCGCGTCGTACTCCAGGCGCGGCGTCACGGCCTCGGTGCGCGCGCCGGCCTCCGCCGTGGCGGTGTACATGCCCTCGCAGAGGTGCCCCGCGGTGTAATAGGGGACCGGCGGCTCGACCCCCAGGATAACCTTGCCGGCCGGACAGGCCAGGTCATCGCGGCCGGCCGCCAGCGTCCAACCGTACCGGCGGGCCGTGTTCCAGACCTGGCAGCTGGCCATGCGCACACCCATGTCCCGCCACGGCCGGCGCGCCCCGGCGGGAAGCTCCTCCCCGGGCCGATAGACCTTGATCGCCAGCGGAAAGGTGGCCGGCCGGACGTACTTTTCGATGGCCGCAGCGGTTTCGTTCCAGTTCATCGCGCCTCCATGCGCCGGGTTGATGGCGGTATTATACTCCAAGCGGCAGGGAAGGGCAAGGGCAGGCCCCCCCCGCTTGCACAACCCGCCTTGTTGTAGTACAATACGCCCCGTTCGGATGGACGGCAGCGCCCATCCTCAGGCATGCGGTTGGGCCTGGAGGTTACCATGATCCGCTACAATATGGCCACGCTCCTGCGCTCGCCGGTCGGGACGACGCGGTCGTTTCAGATCGCCGAGGAGTCGTTTGGCGCCGAGGACGTGCAGGTCGCCAACCTGCACGGCCAGATCACCTTCATCCGGCTGCGGGAGAACCTCCTGCTGCAGGGATGGCTGGAGGGTGCGGCGACGCTGGAATGCGGCCGCTGCCTCGAGCCCTATGTGCAGCCCGTGCACATGGAGGTCGAGGTCGAGTTCCAACCCAGCGTGGCGATCCTGACCGGGGAGCCGCTGCCGCCCCCCGAGGACGACAGCGTCTATATGATCGACGGGCACCACGACGCCGACCTGGAGGAGATGGTCCGCGAGCAGGTGCTGCTGAACCTGCCGATGCGGCCGCTGTGCAAGCCGGATTGCGCCGGCCTCTGCCCGATCTGCGGCCAGAACCTGAACGAAGGGCCCTGCGAAGGGCACGGCGAGCAAGTCGACGAGCGCCTCGCCGTCCTGGCCGCGCTGCTCGCCGCCGGCCCGGCCGATAGCCCGGGCAGCTGAAAACTGTCAACTGTCAACTGTCCACTGTAAACTGTGAGGTCACAACATGGGTGCATTACCGCGACGCAAGATTTCGAGCCACCGGCGGGGCAACCGCCGCAGCCACCAGGCGCTCAAACCGCGCCAGCTCGTGGCCTGCCCGCAGTGCGGTGAGCTGGCTCTGCCGCACAGCGTTTGCCCGGCCTGCGGCACCTACAAGGGCGCCCAGGTGCTCAAGGTCGAGGAAGAGAAGAAAAAGTCGTAGCGGCCGGCCGGAGCCCCGTTGCTCCCACGGCGCACGTCCGGCCGCTGGGGCGAGGCGCTCCGGCAGCTTGCCGGCGTTACGGCAGCCATCCGGGTCCGACGGCCGCATGGACAGGGGATCGCCGCTGATCTCCGTATCGCCCCGCTCCCGCGGGGATGTCGAGGAGATAGGCCGGCCTCCTGTCCATTCTATTATCCTCTCTCCCTGCAAGAGGGCCGTCGGCCGGCATTCCAAGGTCCCGCGGGGACCCCGGGGGCATGCATGGCGCGTTACGCGGCCATCGCCGGGTGGGGCAGCTGCCTGCCCCAACGCGTGCTGACGAACCAGGACCTGGAGCGTATGGTGGATACCTCCGACGAGTGGATCCGTCAGCGCACCGGCATCCGCGAGCGCCGCCTGCTCGAAGAGGGCGAGGCCACCTCGACCCTGGCGGTCCGCGCGGCGCGGCAGGCGCTCGAACGGGCCGACGTCGCGGCCTTTACCCTCGACATGATCATCGTCGCCACCTCGACGCCGGACTATGCCTTTCCCGCCACCGCCTGCCTGGTGCAGGACGCCCTGGGGGCCATCAACGCGGCGGCCTTTGACCTGCAGGCGGCGTGCAGCGGCTTCCTGTACGCCCTCTCCGTCGGCGCCAACCTGATCCGCAGCGGGGCCTATGAGCATGTGCTCGTCGTCGCCGCGGAGACGCTGTCCCGCATCACCAACTGGCAGGACCGCAACACCTGCGTCCTCTTTGGCGACGGCGCCGGCGCGGTGGTGCTCAAGGCCACCTCCCGGCCGCGGGGGCTGCTGGCCTGTACGCTGGGAGCGTACGGGGCCGGCCGCGACCTGATCATCCAGCCGGCCGGCGGCAGCGCGCGGCCGGCCACCGTGGAGACGGTCAACACCGGTCAGCACTATATCCACATGCAGGGCAACGAGGTCTTTCGCTTCGCCGTGCGCATGATGGGCCAGGCCGCCCAGCAGGTGATCGCCCAGGCCGGCCTCACCACGGAAGAGGTGAGCCTCTTTATCCCGCACCAGGCCAACCTGCGCATCATCGAGGCGCTGACCGAGCGGCTGCACCTTCCTCGGGAGCGCGTCTGGATCAACGTCGACCGCTTCGGCAACATGTCCGCGGCGACGATCCCCGTCGCCATCGCCGAGGCCGCGGCGGCCGGCCGGCTCCACGAGGGCGACCGCATCGTGGCCGTGGCCTTTGGCGCCGGCCTGACCTGGGGGGCGGGGGTCATCGGGTGGGGAGGAGTCTGAGACAGGTTACGGGTCTGCCGGCCGGCGGTAGGCCCGGGGGGCGCATACCGGCCCTGGCGCTGGCGGTAGGGAGACAGGACCCGCAGCACGGAGAACGCCGCAACTGGAGGTAGCGATGTCGTCAGCAGCAGCACCGACCGCCTGGCTCTTTCCCGGACAGGGCTCCCAGGCCGTGGGGATGGGCCAGGACCTGGCCGCGGCCTTTCCGGACGTGGCCGCGCTCTACGCCCAGGCCGACGCCCTCCTGGGCATCTCCCTGTCCAACCTCTGCTTCGCGGGTCCGGAGGAAGTGCTGACGCAGACGATCAACGCCCAGCCGGCCATCCTGACGACGAGCGTGGCGGTCCTGCTGGCCCTGGGCGGCCGGCTGGACGAGGCCGGCCGGCTGGTCCTGCCGGAACGGCTGCCGTGCCCGGCCTTTGTCGCCGGCCACAGCCTCGGGGAGTACACGGCGCTGGTCGCGGCCGGCGTGCTGGCCTTTCCCGACGCCCTGCGCCTGGTGCGCGAGCGCGGCCGGCTGATGGGCGAGGCCCGCTCCGGCACGATGGCCGCGGTGATGGGGCTGGACGAAGAGGCCCTGGAGCAGGTCTGCCGGACATGCGGGCTCGACGAGCCGCTGGTCATCGCCAACTACAACTGTCCCGGCCAGCTCGTGCTGAGCGGGGCGGCGCCGGCCGTGGAGCGGGCGATGGGCGAGGCCCGCTCCCGGGGCGCCAAGCGCGCCATCCCGCTCAAGGTGAGCGCGGCCTTTCACTCCCCGCTGATGGCCGAGGCGGCCGCGGGCCTGGCGCGGGCCGTCGCCGCGGTCGCCCTGGCGCCGGCGCGCATCCCCATTGTCGCCAACGCCTCGGCCGAAGCGCTCCGCGACCCGGCCGCCGTCGGTAGCGAGCTGATCACCCAGGTGTGTTCTCCCGTCCGCTGGACGGCCGGCCTGTCCTACATCGCTTCCCAGGGCGTGCAGCGCTTTCTCGAGATCGGCCCGGGCACCGTCCTGGCCGGCCTCGTCCGCCGCACCCTCCCCGCGGCGGAGGTGTCCTCCGTCGGGACGCTGGCGCAGGTGCAGGCGCTCCTGGGGTGAGGTGCGTTTCCACGTTGGAGCGTTGGAACGCTGGACCGTTGGACCGTTGGAACGTTTTGCATCTTTAGCCCTGAATCTACGGAGGCAGCCATGTGCCAACGCTTTGCAGGCAGAGTGGCCCTGGTGACAGGGGGTTCACGTGGGATCGGCCGGGTGACGGCGCTGGCCCTGGGCCGCGAGGGCGCCGCCGTCGTGGTCAACTATCACCGCCAGGCCGAGGCCGCGCAAGAGGTCGTGCGCGAGATCGAGGCCGCCGGGGCCCGCGCCCGGGCCGTGCAGGCGGACGTGACCGACCGCGAGGCCGTGGGCCGGATGGTGGCCGCGACGCTGGAGGCCTATGGCCAGATCGACATCCTGGTCAACAACGCCGGCATTTCGCGCGACATGCTGATGCTGCAGCTGGAGGAGCCGGACTGGCGCGCGGTCATCGAAACGAACCTCAACGCCGCCTTTCTCTGCGCCAAGGCCGTGCTGCGCCCGATGCTGAAGCAGCGCTACGGCCGCATCGTCAACGTCTCCTCGCTGGCCGGCCTTTCCGGCAACGTGGGCCAGGCCAACTATGTGGCGGCCAAGGCCGGCCTGATCGGGTTCACCAAGGCCATGGCGCGCGAGGTGGCGACGCGCGGCATCACCGTCAACGCCGTGGCCCCGGCCTTTTGCGACACCGACCTGATCGAGCAGATGCCGCGGCGCTACCGCGAGTGGGCCCTGGCAATCATCCCCATGAAGCGCTTTGCCCGTCCGGAAGAGGTGGCCGCGCCGATCCTCTTCCTGGCCTCGGAAGAGGCCTCCTACGTCAACGGCCATGCCCTGGTCGTCGACGGGGGCATGGTCTGCCCGTAGGAGGAGTGTCCTTGGACGACAGCAGCGTCTTTGACGTCGTGATCGAGAACCCACTGCACAGCACCGTGCGCACCGTCTATGAAGAGGGCCGCGGCTGGGTGGAGACGGGCCTGGTGTTCCAGGTCCCGCTGCCGGCCGAGTACGGCTTTATCCCCGGCACCTGCAACGCGGCCGACGGCGACCCGGCCGACGTGCTCGTGATCGGCAGCGAGCCTACCTGGACGGGCTGCCGCTACCGGGCGCGGGCCATCGGGCTCTTGCTGCGGGCCGACGGCGATCACAAGGTCCTGGCCGTCCCGCACACCGCCGCGTACATCTCGCCGCTGCACGACGTCGCCGAGGTCGCGCCGGAGGTGCTGCGGCGCATCGAGGACTGGTTTCGGCCCTATTTCGAGCTGCGCGGCTGGGACGACGCGCGCCGGGCGGTGGAGTGGATCGGCGCCTGCCGCGCCGCGGCGGGGAGCGAACGCCTCCAGGGGGAGCCGGGTGCCTGACGCTGCCGCGTGGCCCTCACACCCTACGCCTTACGTATGACTTGTTGGTTTTTCATCCGTCACGCAGCATTCAAAGGAGGCCAGACATGTGTGGACGACTCGACGGTAAGGTGGCGCTGGTCACCGGCGCGGCTCGCGGCATCGGCCGGGCCATCGCCCTCCGCCTGGCGGCGATGGGCGCGGCGGTCGCGGTGAACGACATGGCGCCCGAGGAAGCGATCGGCGCGGTCGTGGCCGAGATCCAGGCGGCCGGCAGCCGGGCGCTGGGGGTGCGCGCCAACATCACCGCCGCCGCCGAGGTGGCGGCGATGGTCGAGCGGGTGGTGCAGGAGCTGGGCGACCTGCACATCCTGGTGAACAACGCCGGGATCACCCGCGACATGCTCGTGATGCGGCTGAGCGAGGAAGATTGGGACGCCGTCCTGACGACGAACCTGAAGGGGGCCTTTCTCTGCGCCAAGGCGGCGGTGCGGCCGATGATGAAGGCGCGCTGGGGGCGGATCGTCAACCTCTCGTCGGTGGTGGGGCTGGCGGGGAACGCCGGGCAGGCCAACTACGCGGCGGCCAAGGCCGGCCTGGTTGGCCTGACGCGCAGCCTGGCCCGCGAGCTGGGGTCGCGCGGCATCACGGCCAACGCCGTCGCCCCCGGGTTTATCCTGACGGACATGACGGCGCGCCTGGCGGACAAGATCAAGGAAGAGGCCCAGGCGCAGACGCCGGCCGGCCGGCTGGGCACCCCCGAGGATGTGGCGGCCGCGGTCGCCTTTCTCTGTTCGCCGGAGGCCGAGTTCATCACCGGGCAGGTGTTGAGTGTGGATGGGGGTATGGTGATGAGGTGAGCGAGGGAGCGAGACAGCGAATTGGCGAGGAACCGTTTCTGGCAAGCAAGGTTTTCTTGCTGACTCGCTGATTGTTTCCCTACAACCGCTCCCACTTCTCCCGCTCGATGTGTGCTTGCCGCAGAATCCGTACGAGCAGTTCTCGCCCAATGTCTCCGCGGTGCGGGTTGGGCAGCCGTACGGTGACGTCGCCTTTCGCCATGAACTGGTGCTTCCGTCCGGCAAACGGTCCCTCAAACCCCAGTTGGCGCAGATAGCGGATCAGGTCTTGGCGCTGAATCGGGCCCAGGTGTGGCATCAGGCCACTTCCTTGATGACCAGTTCGAGCTCGTCGACAACGGGGAGAGGCAGATTTCGAGAAATGCGGAGGAGGATCCACTCCTCCAAGACTTCTTCGAGTTCTTCCCGACAGGCTTCAAGCGTATCCGCATTGGCATAGACGCCGTCAAAGCCGAGGATTTCCCCGTAGAAGGAACCGTCGTCCGACAGGATTTCGTAGCGGGCCTGGTGCATCGCGCTCCGAATATATGCAGTCAGCATCCATTCCTCCTGGTCGAGCTGCCGATCCACATTGTGTTGCCTGTATTATACATGTACTGTCAACCCCTCTGGTGACGTAGGGTGCGATAGAACGACAGGGCAAAGGACCGCGGCCGGCACACGAGGTTTTCGCCTTATTGCCTCTTCTCCTTATCGCCCATCGGTTCCGGCCACGCCTCCCTGACCGCCAGCCCCAACGCCTCGCGCACCTCGGCCACGACAAAGAAAGAGCCACAGGCACAGACCAGGCCGGCCGGCCCGGCCCAGGCGCGAGCCCGCGGGAGGGCGCCGGGCACCGCGGGTACGATTTCGGTGGGGACGCCGTGGGCCTGCCACAGGACGGCCATCTCCTCCGGCGCCGCGGCGCGGTGATGCTGCGCCCGCGTGAGCACGACGCCGTCCGTCAGCGGGGCCAGGGCGGCGGCGATGCCGGCCAGGTCCTTGTCCGCGGAGCAGCCCAGGAGCAGGATGCGCGGGCGCTGGGGCCAGCCGGCGGCCAGCGCGGCGGCCAGGGCCTCTGCCGCCGCGGGGTTATGGGCGGCGTCGACCAGGGTAAGCGGCCGGCCGGCCACCGTCTCCAGGCGTCCCGGCCAGTGCACACCGCGCAGCCCCTCCACGGCAGCCTCCTGTGGGATAGACCAGCCCATCTCGCGCAAGATGTCCACCGCGGCCAACGCCAGTCCGGCGTTGACGGCCTGGTGGGGGCCCTGTAGACCCGGGGAGGTATCCCCCCCCATAGGCGTTAACTTGACGCCGCTGGCCGGCCGACCTCCCGCCCCTGTCCCTGACTCCAATCCCCCCCCTCCCTTTAGGGAGGGGGGCCGGGGGGGTA
>Ga0302251_1001112_pt1 | contig 18297 bp, 13 predicted proteins | sample AAG_RA_Gln_MG_FD_193534 | JGI IMG/M metagenome (GOLD analysis project Ga0302251, IMG submission 193534) | Enriched activated sludge microbial communities from anaerobic digester in WTTP, New Holstein, Wisconsin, United States - AAG_RA_Gln | ecosystem: Engineered > Bioreactor > Anaerobic >...
CTCCGATAACGGTGCAATCCATGACCAACACCAACACCTCTGATGTACAAGCCACTGTCGCCCAGATCAGGGAGCTGGAGGAGGCGGGCTGCGAGATTATCCGCGTCGCCGTGCCGGACCAGGAAGCGGCCGCTGCTTTGCCGGAAATTATAAAAAAAATAAATCTGCCCCTGATCGCCGACATTCACTTCAATCATCAACTGGCCATAGATGCAATGAAAGCTGGAGTCGCCGCAATTCGGATTAATCCGGGCAATATTTCCAGAGATAAAATCCGTGAAGTAATTCAAGTAGCCAAAGAAAGGGAAGTGGTCATCAGGATAGGAGTCAACGCCGGGTCGTTGCAGAAAGACATGGTTCTGGAATACGGAGGTGTCACGGCGGAGGCTCTGGTCGCCAGCGCATTAAAAAATGTTGAGCTTTTTGAAGAAGAAGGCTTTCAAAACTTAAAGCTGTCCTTGAAGTCTTCGGACGTGCCCGTGATGATTGAATCCTATAAATTGATCGCTGAAAAGACAGACTATCCTTTACATCTGGGAGTAACTGAAGCGGGTACTCAGGTTGACGCAGCGATAAAATCGGCGCTGGGCATCGGAACGCTGCTCTATCAGGGGATCGGCGACACGATTCGGGTCTCCGTAACCGGCAATCCGGTTTTGGAAATTCCCATTGCCTATGGAATTTTACGTTCGTTGAAAATTCGGAAAGTCGGCCCGGAGATTGTTTCCTGCCCCACCTGCGGTCGCTGCCAGATCGATCTTCCGGGATTGGTCGCCAAAATTGAAAAGGCTTTGGCGGGCAGGAAAAAATATATCAAGGTTGCCTTGATGGGCTGCGTCGTCAACGGACCGGGGGAAGCTGCGGATGCGGATATCGGCATCGCCGGCGGCAAGGGCTTCGGCATGATGTTTAAAAAAGGCGTCGCCTATAAAAGAGTTGAAGAAAAAGATTTTGTGCCGGTTTTACTTGAAGAGATAGAATCGCTGGACAATGAATAACGGCTTCGTAAAAAGGCCGGATGCTAAGTGAATCCGGCGTATGCCGGAGGCCCCTCATCCTTCATCACTGCGGCGTACGCTAAGTACGCCTCATTCTTCAGGATTCGCGCGCCTTGCCTGCGTCCTTTTTAAGAAGCCGTAACGACACTGCATGTTTTGCGACTTTTTACGAGTACATCATGCAAGAAGGAGATATTAAATGCGTTATTCAGAAATGTTTCTGCCGACGGGAAGGGAAGTTCCCTCCGACGCTGAAGTTATAAGCCATCAATTGATGATTCGTGCCGGGATGATCAGAAAGTTGACGAGTGGTATTTATTCTTATCTGCCGCTGGGATACCGGGTTATCCGTAAAGTAGAACAGATAATTCGTGAAGAAATGAATAAAGCAGGAGCGCAGGAAGTCTGCCTGCCGATGGTTCAGCCTGCCGAACTCTGGCAGGAATCGGGCCGTTGGGAATTTTACGGCAAAGAGTTGCTGCGTTTTCGTGACCGCCATGACCGCGACTACTGTCTGGGCCCTACCCATGAAGAAGTGATCACCGACCTGGTGCGCAACGACATTAAGACATATCGCCAGTTGCCCCGTAATCTTTATCAGATCCAGACGAAGTTCCGCGATGAGGTCCGTCCCCGTTTTGGCGTGATGCGCGCGCGGGAATTCGGAATGAAAGACGCCTACAGCTTCGATGCCGATGAAGCCGGCGCGGAAATCAGCTACGAAAAGATGTTTGCGGCCTATAACAATATATTCCGCCGCTGCGGCTTAAAATTCCGTCCGGTCGAAGCCGATTCGGGCAGCATCGGCGGCAAGTATTCGCATGAATTCATGGTTACGGCCGAATCAGGTGAAGACGCCATCGTCGTTTGCGACAAATGCAATTATGCCGCTAATCTGGAAAAGGCGGAAGTGGCCAAGCCGGATAAAATCGACGCTGGGGAAAAAGACTGGCTGCCCCTCGAGAATGTGCATACACCGGATGTCCGCACTATTGATGAAGTCAGCGCCTTTTTAAAAGTGACGCCGCAGGATATCATCAAAACATTAATCTTTAACGCCGACGGCAAACCCTGCGCAGTATTGATTCGCGGTGACCAGGAAGTCAACGAAATTAAGGTAAAAAATTATTTGGGGGCAAATGAACTGGAACTCGCCGACGACGAAATGATTATGCAGGCGACTGGTGCTCCACGGGGATTTGCCGGCGCTGTGAAGATTAAATCCCGCGTCATCGCCGATTATTCCGTGATGAACATGATTAATTTTGTAACCGGCGCCAACATCGAAGACTATCATCTGAAAAATGTCAATTTCGGACGCGACTGCAAGGTGGAATCCTTTGCCGATCTAAGGGTTATCGAGAAAGACGATAAATGTCCGCGCTGCGGCGGGGATATTCAATTTGTCCGGGGAATTGAAGTCGGTCATGTTTTCAAGCTGGGAACAAAATACAGTAAAGCCATGAAGGCTGTTTATCTCGACCGCGACGGTCAGGAAAAAATAATGATCATGGGCTGCTACGGGATTGGAATCGGCCGAACCGTTGCCGCCTGTATCGAACAGAACAACGACGCCAACGGCATAATCTGGCCTCTGCCACTGGCTCCTTATCAGGTCATCATCACTCCGGTAAACGTGAATGAAGGAGAAGTCTTCCAGGCCGCTGAAAAAATTTACAATGAATTACTGGCGGCAGGAGTTGAGGTAATTTTAGACGACCGCGATGAGAGGGCGGGAGTGAAATTTAAAGATGCCGACCTGATCGGTATTCCATTAAGAGTCACCGTTGGTCAAAAAAATCTAATTTCCGGAAATGTCGAGTTGAAGAGCAGACAGACAGGGGAGACAAAGATTTATCCACTTACAGAGATAGTAGCCGAAATTCGAAAAAAAGTTGCCGAAGCTTTAAACCCGACTGCCGGGCAGTCAACGCAAGTTTAGATTAGCAGGGAACTTTAATGCTACGAATCACAGATATTCTCGATAAAGCTCAAGCTTATCTTACGCCCGAAGAGTTGGAAATGATCGAGAAGGCGTACATCTATTCGGCGAAAGCACATCAGGGGCAGGTACGGTTATCGGGAGAACCGTATCTGACCCATCCCATGGAAGTTGCCGGCATCCTGGTTGATATGAAGCTGGATGCGGCGACCATCATCAGCGGTCTGCTGCACGATACGGTCGAGGACACGCTGGCCACCGTAGAAGAAATAGAAAAAGAATTCGGCAAGGATGTTGCGTTTCTCGTCGGCGGCTTAACTAAAATAAGCCGCATTTCTTTAGGTTCCCAGGAAGAGAAGCAGGCTGAAAATTTCCGCAAAATGATATTGGCCATGTCCGCCGATATCCGTATTCTCATGGTCCGTCTGGCCGACCGCATCCACAACATGAAAACACTGCAGTATCAAACCCCCGACAGAAGGACAGCCATCGCCAAAGAAACCATGGAAATATATGCGCCGCTGGCTAACCGGCTGGGAATTAACTGGATGAAGATACTGCTGGAAGACCTCTCCTTTCAGCATTTATATCCGGAAGAATATGAAGATTTGTCCCGGCGTGTTGTCAAATCCAAAGAATCACGCGACCTTTATACGGAAAAAATAAAAAGTATTATCCGGGCGGGACTCGAAAAATATTCCATTAAAGGTGATGTCGAGGGACGCGCCAAGCATTTGTACGGCATTTATAAAAAAATGCAGGAGCAAAATTTAAATTTCGATGAAGTATACGATCTGATGGCATTCCGGGTGATTCTCGATACGGACAATGTCAAATCATGCTATGAGACGCTCAGCACGGTGCATGCCTTGTGGAAGCCGGTTCCGGGCAGATTTAAAGATTACATCGCCATGCCCAAAGCCAACAATTATCAGTCATTGCATACAACGGTGATCGGTCCCTACGGAGAGAGGCTCGAAATTCAGATTCGGACAAAGGCGATGCATGAGTGGGCGGAAAAGGGCATCGCCGCGCACTGGAAATACAAGGAAGGGCGGACATTTAAAAACGATGAAGACGCCCAGATAAAGAAACTGCGCGAAATGCTGGAAATGCAGCAGGAGATCAAAGATCCGCGGGAGTTCATGTCCAATCTCAAGTTGTCGCTGTTTCCGGAGGAAGTTTATGTGTTCACTCCGAAAGGCGACGTTATCGCCTTTCCCAAAGGGGCGACGCCCATCGATTTTGCCTACAGCATTCACACCGATGTCGGTAATACGTGCATCGGGGCCAAGGTCAATAGGAAAATAGTTCCTCTGAGGTATGAACTACAAAACGGCGATCTGGTCGAGATCATGACGCAGGCCGGACAGCACCCGAGCAAGGACTGGCTCAAATATGTCGTCACAACAAGGGCGATTTCCAAGATTAGAAACTGGATTAATCAGGAAGAAAAAGAAAGCTCTCTGGCGTTGGGGCGCGATCTGCTGGATAAAGAGTTCAAACGGCATAATCTGAGAGCAAGGGACTATGCAAAATCGGAAGATATTAAAAAGCTGCTGGCCGAATACAGCGTGAATTCCCTGGAAGAGCTTATATCTCAGGTGGGCTTCGGGCGTATTTCCCCCAAACAAATCGTTAATTTCTTTCTGGGTGAGGAAGCCGCGGAAACCGCAGAGCAGGCTCCGGAAAAAGTTCGGATAAAGGCAAAGTCTGATGTGCCGTCAATGGGGATATCATTGACGGGCGTGGAAAATGTCCTGGTCAAATTTGCCAAGTGCTGCAATCCCATTCCCGGCGATGAAATAGCAGGATACATATCACGCGGCCGCGGCATGACTATCCATACAAGAAATTGCCCGCAAGTTAAAAATCTCGATGTTGACCGGATCGTCGAAGTCAACTGGGATGTGCGGGAAAAGCATACTTATCCCGTGCGCATCAAGGTTGTCTGCGATGACCGCAAAGGTATTCTAACTGAAGTCAGTTCAATAATTTCTTCTCAAGATGTAAATATCAGTTATGCCCAGGTGGAGACGAACGATTTAATCGCCACTTGTACATTTGTAATCGATGTTAACAATTTGAAACAGCTCAATCAGATACTGGTGGCCATTAAACAGCTGAAAGCCGTCAAATCGATCGAAAGAGTGCGCAACTCCTGAAAAAAACAATTGCTGGACGGATTGCACAATGTCGAGCAAAAGGTAATTTACCGATGATCTCGTAAAAATGCCGGATGCGGCGTTTTTACGAGATTATTATTTGGATGTTGACAAACATAGACCAGTTTGCATATAAGCAGCGCAAACATAAATAATTCCAATTCCAAATCAAGCGCTACCTTTGTTGGCTGCAGCTTGCCCGGCGTATCCGGCATTCGCCGGAGTTCCTGCCGGGGTTTTCGGCTTCCTCAACGTATGTATGATACGCCTCGTCGCCTCTGTCCCCCGCCGGCGGGGGTAGGGGGTGGTTGCCGCCGCGGTATCATCATTGATTTGGAATTGGCATAAGGTGATATGATGCTTCGTAAAGAAAGAAAGATACTTTTTTGGGTATTACTCCTGATCTGTGCCGTCGCCGCCTGTGGAGTGCAGGATTTATCCGCCGCCGGAAGAAAGAATATGGTGATGATCGATCCGGCGCACGGTGGTGAAGATTCCGGCGTCAGTATTACAGATAAAACCGGAGAAAAGGATATCACTCTGGCCATCGCCCTGGCTTTGCAGAAGGAACTCGCCAAGGAAGGCGTTTACGAGATTGTTTTAACCCGTATTGACGATAAAACAATAAGCATCGACGACCGCCGGAAAAAAATTTCCAAACTTAAGCCGGACGTTTTCTTAAGCCTGCACATTAATGCCGGTTTCAGCAAGAGCGCGACGGGATTTGAAATATATTACCCCGGGTTCAAAGAAAAAGACGATAAGAAAAAGAAGGCGAAAAACGAAGCAGGTAACGAAAAAAATAAATATCTCAATGAATCTGTGAGACTGGCCCAGATTATACAAAAAAATCTGGATGCCTTGTTTCCCCGTAAGGGAAGAGGGTTGAGAGAAGCCGAGACTCCCATACTGGAAGAGGTGAATGTTCCGGCGGCAGTCGTGGAGATTGGTTTTTCCACGAATCCGGAAGAAAGAAAGAAGCTGCTCTCGGCGGCCGGTCAATCGGAAATAGCCGTAAGTCTGGCCAGGAGCATAAAATTATTTTTTCATTGATGAGTGTTGAATTATGAGAAGCAGCGGTCGAAAGTGGGATGAGTTGAGGCCCATTAAAATCAGCAATCAATATTTGCCGCACGCCGCATCAGTGCTCGTGGAATTCGGCAACACAAAAGTCATTTGCACGGCTGCGCTGGATGACAAGACAGCACCTTTCCTGAGAAATACCGGCAAGGGCTGGTTGACTGCGGAATACTCGATGCTGCCGATGGCCACGCAAACTCGAACCGCGAGGGAAGTTTCACGAGGTCGGCAGGGCGGCCGGACTCAGGAGATCCAGCGGTTGATCGGCCGGTCTTTGCGCGCGGTGACGGATCTGTCGGCGTTCGGCGAAAAAACAATTTACATTGATTGCGACGTTATTCAGGCCGACGGAGGAACAAGAACGGCGGCTATCACCGGCGGCTTTGTGGCCCTGGTGGATTTATTCAAACAGATGCAGCGCGATGGTATTATAGAAAGAATTCCGATTAATGATTTCGTGTCGGCAATCAGCGTCGGCATTGTCGATAATGAAGTTGTCCTTGATCTGGAATATGAAGAAGATTCTCGCGCGGAAGTGGATATGAATTTTGTCATGACCGGCTCCGGCCTCTTTATCGAAGTTCAGGGAACCGCCGAACAAGAGCCCTTCAATAAAGAGCAATTGGATAAAATGACGGAACTGGCAGCTGTTGGAATTAGAAAGATAACCGCCAGGCAAAAAGAAATTACAGGCGAATGGCGGTCATGAAGATAGTCTTTGCATCCGGAAATGAGGGTAAGGTAAAAGAAATCAGCTCCATGCTGTCGGAAACGGGAATCGAACTGGTTTCTCTGAACAACTATAAAGATGTTCCGGAAATTGTTGAAGACGGATTGAGTTTTCAGGAAAACGCATTAAAAAAGGCCAGGATTATTTGCGAATTTACCGGTGAAACAACACTGGCCGATGACTCCGGTTTAATGGTGGACGCCTTAAACGGCGAGCCCGGCATTTACTCTTCCCGATATGCGGGCGACAAGGCAACCGACCGGGAAAACAACGCCAAACTACTGGCCAAGTTAAAAAATATTACGGCGGAAAAAAGAACGGCGGCCTTTCATTGTTCTTTGATTTTATATCGCAAAGACGGCACCTACGAATCTTTCGAAGGCCGGTGGCGCGGCCGGATTATCGAGGAAGAGCGCGGAGCAAACGGCTTTGGCTACGATCCTCTCTTCTGGGTGCCCGAGTTGAAAAAGACCGCCGCCGAACTGCCTCCGGAAATTAAGAACAAAGTGAGCCATCGCGGACAGGCGGTGGCACAATTAAAAGATTGGCTGTTGAAAAAGGCCGCACGTTGACCGGCTACTCTTTTTCCTCAAACACATCCGCTGTAAAGACCTCCAGCTTGACGGACGGATCCTTCCAGCTGTCCGGCGGTAAACCCGCTTTCTGAGAGCAAAGCTCCGCCAGGAAGTGCTCTTTACTCCACCCGGTCTCGGTTGCCACTTGCGGCAGAAACACGCCGCGGTTTAAATATCCCTTGCTCACGATGACCCCATGTTTCCCCAACTCAATCTCATCCGCACTGCGGACAACGCGTGGTTTGGAAAGCACCGATATTTCGATTTCAATATCTTTTAATTCATCGGCTCTGATCGGACGAAACCGGGGATCTTCAGATGCCGCAGCCACCGCCATTTGGCTTACCGTCTGATAAAGCGGCCCCCTGCCCAGGATATTGCCGATGCACCCCCGCAGATCCCCGTGCTTATTCAGGGTAACGAACGCGCCTTCCTCCAGCGAAAGCCGCGGGTCCTTTTCACTGTATTTCGGCGCCTTTCCTGTTCGAACGAACGTGTCGAGCGTTTCACGGGCAATAGCCAGAAGCCTGGCTTTCTGCTCCGGGGTCAATTTATTTTTTGCCGCCTCATCGTCTATTGCGGTCGAGGCTTCGCGATAAAACACAACAGAAGCATATCCGACAACACTGGAACTGTCGCCGGTTTCATCTGCGGAAGTCCCGTAATGTAAAACTTTCACCTTGTTGAAGCCGCGCGCATAGGCGTATAGCATACCCGCCGTAACTACATGAAAGCCGTCCACCTCCATCTCGCCTTTGGCATGTCCGTTCCAGAAGCCGTTGATATCCATGTCTTCAATAGCCTGGAGGCCGCGGGCATCGATTGCCTTGGCTTCTTTCAAAGAATGGAAGTGCGACTGGTCCACGCTGATATCAATCAGGACATCGGTTCGGTCGCCGATCGCCGCATCGAGGGCGGACGCGATGGTCTTGACCATATCTACATCCGGAGGATAGCCGACGATAACAGGGAGAATTTTGGCCGATGGAAAAATCTTTTTGATCAGCGGCAATTGGGTTTCCACCGAATTCTCGGGCCGGCCGGTGCTTCCCTCGAACACATCACGGCGGAAAATGAATCGCTTATCAAACGCCATGATTTTGGCCGCGAGTTCTTTATCCACCTCCAGTGCGCCCAGCGGCGTCTCAAATGCGCCTTCCGGCCAGACGGAAGCGCCTTCGAAGGAATACAGATGGGATGGGGCCAGAATAATCACCGTGCTCACCTTTTGGGAGGATGCGGCCTTGAATCCGAAAGATGCCGTCGGTGCGGAATAGACATATCCCGCGTGTGGAGAGATGATAACTCCTATTTCCCCGCTGAGCTCCTGCAGGACAGCTTTTTTTAGGCAGTCGTTCAGCATTTTGTCCAGCTTACGCGCATCGCCGGGATACCATGTGCCGGCCAGTGCTGCGGGCTTTACCTTGTCATCAGCAAAAGGTGCAGATCCCATAATCATCCTCCTGATTTAATACAATACTGCCATCATGTTATGTTTTTATAAAATATAAGGAATCTGCCATGAACAGTCAATTAAATAATTACCGGAGGCAGGATGGCGTTGACAGGAACAGTTGCCCCCTCTATACTTCCGGCATGCCGAAAAATGCAGAGAACGGACATATTTTAACCTCTTACCCCATTGACGACGTCCTCCCGGAGTTGACGGCGGCCATCCGTGAGCATCCCGCCGTTGTTCTTCAGGCCCCGCCCGGTTCCGGCAAAACAACACGGGTTCCCCTGGCGCTCCTTGATATTCTCCCGCCTCAAAAAGGCAGAATAGTCATGCTTGAACCCCGGAGAATCGCCGCCGTCTCCGCCGCCCGGTGGATGGCAAAGACTTTGGGCGAGGAGATTGGCCGGACGCTCGGTTATTCTATCCGGTTTGACAGTCGGGTCTCGAAGAAGACCCGCATCGAAGTTATGACAGAGGGGATTTTGACGCGGCGCATCCTGGCCAGCCCCGATCTGGAGGGTGTCGCCATGGTTATTTTCGACGAGTTCCATGAACGGAGCCTGCAGACCGATCTTGCCCTTTCCCTCTGTCTCGATATCCGCCGTGCGCTGCGGGAAGATCTGAAGATTCTGGTGATGTCCGCCACGCTGGACGGTGGGCCGGTAGCAGCGCTTTTGGATAGTGCGGCCATCATTACATCACAGGGCAAGGCCTATCCTGTCGAGGAGTGCTACTGCGGGGACAACACAGATAAATACGCTGCGGCGCGAGTAACGAGTGTTGTCCAAAAGGCGTTGCGGGAAACGTCGGGCGACATCCTCGTCTTTCTGCCGGGAGCAGGGGAAATTCGGGCCGCCCGGGAAGCCCTCGCGGAAACGCTCGATGACAAGGAGATGAGGGACATTTCCCTCCATCCCCTCTACGGCGATTTGCCTTTTGAGGAACAGGAACGGGCGATCCTTCCTTCGCCGGAAAGAAAGATTGTCCTGGCGACGAATATCGCGGAGACAAGTTTGACCATTGAAGGTGTCCGTGTGGTGATTGACAGCGGACTGACCCGGAGGCTGCAGTACGATCCCGCTACCGGCATGAACCGTCTGATCACCGTCATGGTTTCACAGGCGTCAGCCCGGCAGCGTCAGGGGCGTGCGGGACGTCTTGGGCCGGGTGTTTGCTATCGTCTTTACAGCCGCCATACCTTCCAATCCCTGATTCCCTTTGCCCCGCCGGAAATCGCTGTTTCCGATCTTTCGTCACTGGTCCTGGATCTGGCCGTCTGGGGGGTCAAAGATCCCGCCATGCTTTCCTGGCTCGATCCGCCGCCGCCCGCGTCCTGGCGTGCAGCGCAGGAACTGCTAAAAGAATTGGGGGCTATGGATGCCCAGGGGACAGTTACGACTGTCGGCGGGGCCATGGCGCGCCTGCCGCTACATCCCCGTCTGAGTAGCTTGCTGCTGAGAGCGGCCGAACTGGGCTGTCCGTTCCTCGGAGCGGATCTGGCGGCGCTCTTGTCCGAGCGGGACATCATTCGTCATCGCCAGTTTCCTTTCACCAATACAACCGGCGAGTTTGATCTCAGCGAACGTCTCCAGCTCTTGCGGCAATGGCGGCGGGGAAACATACCATCCGGAAAGGCCGATCCCTGGGCCTTGCGTGCCGTAGACAGAACAGCGCAGCAACTCCGGCGCCTGCTGGACAAAACAGGGGAAGCATCCGGGCAAGATGCCGGCGGCATTATTCCCCGTCTTTTGCTCTTTGCCTTTCCCGACCGCATTGCCAAGAGGCGCGAAGAAGACGACGGCCGTTATGTTATGCGTCCGGGAAGAGGGGTCAGGTTGTCTGCGAAGCTCATGCCGGGCGGAAGCCCCTACATTATCGCGATTGTGGTCGATCAAGGCGAAAAGGCGGAAGGCACGGTGCATATGGCCGAACCGCTGACGGAGGAGCTCATCCGGCAGGAAATGGGCAAACAAATTGAGACTCTGCGGCGGGTCGAATGGGACAAGCAGGAAGGACGGATTATTGCTGCCCTGGAAGAACGCATGGGGGCAATTCCGCTTTCTTCCCAACCGGTCAATCCGTCAGAAGAGGAAGTCACCTATATTCTATGTGACGCCATCCGGTCCATGACGGCCAATATCATTTTCAGCAGGGAGGCCAGGCAGTTTCAGGCACGGGTGCGTTTAACGAAACAAAACTATCCCGCAGAGAACTGGCCGGACTTATCGGAAGAAACGCTTCTGTCAGCACCGGAAAACTGGCTTTTGCCCGAGCTTAGAGGCATTCGCACCGGACAGCAGCTTGCCGCTTTGAACATCCTGCCGGCGCTGAAAGACCGGCTGACGTGGGAACAGCGGAGACTTCTGGAAGATCGGGCACCCGCATCCATTCCCGTACCCAGCGGCCACAACATTCCGATTGATTATGTGTCCGGGGAGATCCCGGTCCTGGCCGTCAAACTCCAGGAGATGTTCGGTCTCGCCGAAACGCCGACTATTGCCGGTGGACGGGTAAAACTGCTGCTCCATCTTCTGTCGCCCGCCCGCAGGCCCGTGCAAATCACCCGTGATTTGAAAGAATTCTGGAACACCGGTTACTCGCAGGTGAAAAAAGAACTGAAGGGCCGCTACCCGAAGCATCCCTGGCCCGACGATCCCTGGAACGCTGTTCCGACAAGAAAGACCAAGGGACGCAACTGACAACGGAGAAAAGGGGATTTGGGCAACGGACTGCCGACCCGTGTGAGCCAAACTTTCTGTGAGCCGAACTTTCTTGACATCAAAATTTTAACTTAATATACTCGCGCTGCAAAAGAACAACGCCGCAGAAATGAGAATCCGCTCATGCCAACGTCGATAAAACCGATTTTATTTCGGGGGAAATTTGATTTAGACCAAATCGCAGCCGTGTTGGAAGGGCTGGAAGAAACCATCATTTTCATGCTGATCAACCGCGCGCAGTTTGCAGCCAATAAAGCGGCCTATGACCCCGGTCACAGTGGTTTTGCAGGCGGCGGAAATAGAAGCCTGTTTGAACTTCGTCTCCGTTATCATGAAGAGATGGATGCGGTCTTCGGCAGATTTTGCGTTCCGGAAGAACGTCCCTTTACTTCAGATCTGCCGCATCCCCGGCGGCGTGTTATTCTGCCGGAAACAGGTCTTTTTTTACGCGACTTGAATTCCGTCAACATGGCCGGCGAGATACTCGACGCGTATAGAAATCTGATTCCCCGTATCTGCCTCGAAGGAGATGACGGACAGTACGGATCTTCGGTGGAGCACGATGTCATGGCGCTCCAGGCAATTGCGCGGCGTATCCATTTCGGTTCGCTCTATGTGGCGGAAAGCAAATACCAATCCCATAAAACTGAATATCGAACCATGATCGAAGCCGGAGATCGGGCCGGATTGCTCGCTGCCCTGACGCGAACAGAGGTGGAGGAGAAAATTCTTAAGCGAGTTGCGGATAAAGTGGAGCATATACAGGCCGAAATCAATCCGGAGGTTCGGCGGCGCATTCCTGCTGAGGAAATCATGGCCTTTTATCGCAATTCCATCATTCCCCTCACCAAAGAAGGAGAAGTCCGCTACTTCCTGCACCGGCAACTCACAGACACTTTCAGCTGAGCACCGGTTTGTCATCAGCCGCATGACCGGCTCCAAAATGAAATGTGGTCTTTCATATTGACAAAAGCCCTCGAAAACGCTAGGAAGGTTCTCCTTCGGGGCGTAGCGCAGCTTGGTAGCGCGCTTGCTTTGGGAGCAAGATGTCGAGTGTTCAAATCACTCCGCCCCGACCAGTAAAATCAAGGAGTTAGCGAATTTCGTTAGCTCCTTTTTCTTTTGTGCTTGCGGCGACTGCTTGAGGAATCCGCGGCAATAATTTGCTTGGATTTCAAGAAGCAGCAGGAAGGAAAAAGCGGCTGACCTAATTCCAATTCCAAATCAAGCGCTCCCTTTGTTGGCGTCGTCGTCGGCTTCCTCAACGTATGTATAATACGCCTCGTCGCCTCCTCCTAGCCGTCGCGGTATCATCATTGATTTGGAAATGGAATAACATGCCGCGTCCCTGTCAAGCAATTGGTCGCTTCAGCGATAAGCATCTTTGCGATGCCCAACTTTTACCACCCATACTGTAAGTTCTGTATCTTGAATGGAATATATAATTCTGTACGTGCCTTGGCGAATACGATATTTCTCTTGGCCGGATAGTTTCTCCTGGCCATGAGGTCGTGGTTCTTTTGCCAGTGCCTCTATGCGTGAAAGAATTTTCTTTAAATCTTTTTTGGGGATCGAGCGAAAGTCTTTCTCCACGGATTCTTTAAAGAAGATTTTATATTCGCCCATCTTTTTTAAGCCTCTTGACCATAGCTTCATAGCTGATTAGCGGCTCTTTTGCTCTCTCCTCAAATGCCGCTAAGTCTTCCGCGTCTTCCGCGAGAGATTCCCTAACGGCATCATTGACCAACTTTGATAAAGACTGTGATGTCTCAACAGCCTTTAATCTCAGTGCTTTGTGTAATTCCGGGTCTAAATAGACTGTGGCTCTCATTGCTGCGATTTTCATAGCAGAACCTCCTTAACGTTTTGTATTTATAACATCATAACGTCATGATGGCAATTATTTTTAAAGTTCTTTGGCAACGCCCAATCAAGTCTCACCCTGACAAGCATAATGTCTGACACTTGTAATTTGCGTAAAACTGTAAAGAATGAAGATATCAAAGGGAAAATGATTGCTTTTGTCGGAAAACTTTACAATTTTCAATAACGTCCTATGTTGCTGTAATACTTGTTATTATTTTGTGCTTACATCTGCCTAATGTTTCATTAGTGTAAGAATATTTTACAGAAGAGCTAATCAAGACTGTTCTGTAAGATAAAATGAGCAATCATATCATATAGATACAACTTGGCTTTTTTTTTTGCGTAACAGCTTAAGATTTATATTAATTTTAAAATAATCTAACAAGGAGGGAAATTGAGGTGCGAGCAGGGAAATTATCAACGGATAAATTATTTAAAAAGGTAAGCGTTATTGTTGCCGTATTTGTAGCAGTTGTTTTTCTTTCTTTTTTACCGATAAAGGCGAGTGCAATACCGGTAACTTATGATTATACAGGTAAGCCTCTGAGCGGTCAGACGGAGCCTTTCATAACCGGGGAAATTACGGTTGATCTTCCTTCCCTCGATTTTACAGGGAATTTTCATCAAGCAACGGACTTCATAGCAGCTTCTTTTCAAGCTCCTTCTCATGGACTTAATCTCGCTATTGGTGAATCAAATGTAGATTTTATATATCATAGTATGGTGAATATTCTAAATGGTCAGATTGTTGAATGGGATATTGGCATAGCATGGAGAGATCAGTTTCATACTCCAGTGAAATATATTCTTACACAAGGGACATACGATCCCTTCGCAATTGGCAATTGCCAAGATGGGGCATCAGTATTTATTAATAATCAGCAGGGTTGGGCATCGGATTACGTTTACAATAATCCGGGTACATGGACGCGCGAATCCACGTCATCCGTTCCCGAACCCGCCACAATGCTGCTTCTCGGCCTGGGAATGGTGGGATTGGCAGGTGTGAAGAAAAAGTTTAAAAACTAAATCTTCCTGCAGAATTTTGGATATAGCAAGGCAGGGTCGTAACGGCTCTGCCTTTTTCATTTTGGTATCAGAACGAACAGAATAAAAATTATTTGTAATATTCGGGCGGCTATGACGCAGAGAACCGCGAATATCAGCGATATTTTGGAGCGCCGGAATTCCGATGATCTGTTTTCCACCCGTGCAGCAACTGGTCCAGTTTGCAGATGCCGTCGTCATAGTCCACCGGAGAGGATTTGCGGCAATACCAAGTCCGTAACATCCTAAATATTCTTTATATTCAACAATATCAGCATTTCTTGAATATCCGTTGCCGGTTGGCTGCAGACAAAGTTGGAACAGACGTAAGCCGTTGCTTTGCCGTCGATGGATTTCATGTCTTTGGTGAAAGGAGCAATGCGGGTGATGGCGGCGTCAGTTTCGTCGGCGGGCCGGAAGACAACTACGACATGGGGTAAAAAACGGCATCGAAGTTCATCCAGCATTAGTTTTGTGTCGGCATTGCTGCGTTTGCCGACAACGACAACTTCAGAAGTGGGATTTTCCGCAAAGCCCAGACTGGTCATAAACTGGGTATGCGCCGCAGGATTTTGCCGCACCGCGGCGGCAAAAGCGCCGCTTAAGCTCCGCGCCGCATCTTCCAGTTGGGAATTGCCGGTAATTCGGGAAAGCCGCAGCAGATTGAGCAGCATAACTGAGTTGCCCGAGGGGACGGCGCCGTCGTAGCTGTCTTTCTGGCGGACGATCAAATCGGTGCTGAAATCGGGGGTAAAATAAAAGCCTCCAGATTTTTCATCCCGGAAATGTGCGGTCAGATAATCGTTTAGCTCCAAGGCCTTAAGGAGCCAGCGTTCATCGAAAGTTGCTTCGTAAGTTTCGATCAATCCCCAGATTAAAAAAGAGTAATCGTCCAGATTGGCATCAATGGCCGCTTCACCGTCGCGGTAGCGATGCAATAATCCTCCATCGGCCTTCTGCATGGTGGTTATGATGAAATCAAGGGCGCGCAACGCCTCTTCCAGATAGCTCTTTTCTTTCAAGAGGCGCGCTCCGATGGCCAGCGCTGCGATCATCAGACCGTTCCAGTCGGTCAGGATTTTGTCGTCTCTATGGGGACGGATTCGTTTTTCGCGGACAGCAAAAAGTTTATGCCTCGCCTCTGCCGTCCGGCGTCTTAATTCGTCCTCATTTATGCCCAAAGATAAAGCGATTTCCGGCCATGATTTTTTTAAATGCAGGATATTGTTGCCGCTTTTCGAGCCCGCTAAAGGCTCATAAAAGTTGCCTTCTTTTTCTACATTATAAATATCAGCTATCAGTTGCGCCTCTTCCCGGCTCAGTGACTGTTCAATTTCTTCGGAAGTCCACAGATAAAATTTTCCTTCTTCGTTTTCGGAATCGGCATCTTCGGCGGAGTAAAATCCACCGGTGGGCGACGTCATATCCCTAAGAACGTAGTTAAAAATTTCGGCGGCCTTTTCCCGGAAAACGGGGAAACCGAGCGCTCCGAAGGCTTCCACATAAGTCATGGAAAGCAGAGCCTGATCGTAGAGCATTTTCTCGAAATGAGGGACGAGCCATTTTTCATCGGTGCTGTAACGATGAAAACCAAAACCGAGGTGATCATAAATGCCGCCTCTGCCCATTAAATCCAGTGTTTTGGAAGCCATCTCCAGCGCTTTTTTGTCGCCCGTCCAAAGATTGTAACGCAGCAGAAACATTATTTGATGAGGCATGGGAAATTTGGGCGCCGGGCCGAAACCTCCATATATTTCGTCAAATTCCGTCGCCAGCGACTGAAAAGCAACAGTTAAATCTTTTTTGTTGAGCCCGACGGTGATTCTATCATCCGTTTTTCCGATCAGGGTTACGACCTGATTGGCTGCCTTCAATACTTCTTCGCGTTTGTTTTTCCAGATTTCTTGAATTCTGGGCAGAAGGTCGAGCATTCCGATCATGTTCGAGCGGCTTTCCCGGGGGATATATGTGGCGCCGTAAACGGGTTGCCGCTGCGGCGTCATGAATATGGTTAACGGCCAGCCTCCTCGTCCCGTGAAAGCCTGGCAGGCCGTCATATAGATTTTATCAATGTCAGGGCGCTCTTCGCGGTCAACCTTGATGCAGACAAAAAATTCATTTAGCAGATTTACCACTTCTCTATCCTCAAAGGATTCGTGAGCCATGACATGGCACCAGTGGCAAGTAGAATAGCCGATGGAAAGAAATACCAGTTTGTCCTCCCGCCTTGCCTTTTCAAAAGCTTCCTTTGCCCAGGGATGCCATTGGACAGGATTATAGGCGTGCTGAAGCAGGTAGGGACTTTTTTCGTGAATTAAAAGATTGGGTTGTTTCATAAGCTCTCCACCGGAAAATTATTGTCGGATAAAACCATTGACCAGATATGACGCAATAAGTCCCAGCCCTGTCATCGTGTGAGCCTTGATTATCGACAGGTTGGCCGGAGCAATATGCAGCGGATTATGAAGGAACCGGCCGGCGACAAGGATGGAATGCAGCGCCCACGGTAAGCTGAGCAGTCCCAGCAGAACAAGGGGGCTGCTTACACTGGACAACACCATGAAAATAAGCACCAGGTAAGCGGCGAGCAGACCGACAACATAAAGCAGCAGCCCCGCCTGCTTTCCGAATCTGGCTACCAGGTTCCATTTCCGGGCGTCGCGGTCGTCGTCGTAATCGGGGATTTCATTAATAATGATCATCGACCACATGATCAATCCTAAAATCAGCGAAGCCAGAAGCGGTTCCATTGCAAATCCGCCGGCCTGAACGTAGTAGGCTCCCAGTACAAGAACGGGGCCGAAGTTGACCAGCAAACCAAGTTCACCGAAGCCCCGGTAGCCGAACTTTATTGGCGGAACGGTGTAAAATATGGAAGAAAGAAGACCGAAGAGGCTAAGAAATAAAACGGGCCATCCGCATACCCAAAAAAGGTAGATGCCGGTGAAGGACGTTCCGGTAAAGCACAGGACAGATGCCGCCAGCATTGAATTTGGCGTCAGCAAGTTGTCCGTTAAGACACCGCTTCCTCCCGCATAAGGGTTCTTTTCCTTGTTTTTCCTGCGGTCAGCCGCATTTCGAAAATCGATAACATCGTCCAGCATGTTCAGGCCCATGCTGTTCAGCGTCACCCCGAGCATCACCAGCAGGAAATTTAATACGTGAAAAGGGTATCCCTGCGACCAGGCAATGACGCTGCCGAGCAATACCGGAAGTATCGCCGGAATTATGAAATGAAGCCGAAAGGCACGAATCCATACAACTATCGGGGAGCAGCTCATATTTTGCCCTCCTCAGGCCGCAGTTTTAAAGATTAAAAGAAGGAGCTTCGTTGTCAATCCTATGCCGGTTAAGAATTAAGCCGTTTTTCATTTCCAAAAATTAATTTACTTCTAAAGATCGAGAAGTTCTTCCACCTCCCGGCGAATCGCCTGCAGGGCCTCACTGGAGGAGGCTTCAAAGCGTAAAACTATTATCGGCTGCGTATTGGAAGAACGAACCAGGGCCCAGCCTTCTTTAAACGGAATGCGCACGCCGTCAATGTCGATTACACCGGGTGTGTTGCGGTAATGATTTTTAATCTTATTGACAACTTCGGCTTTTTTATCGTCCGGACAATCAATCCTGATTTCCGGCGTGGCAAATGTTTGCGGCACGTCAGAAAGTAGAGAACTGATTTGTTTGCCGGTCTGTGATAAGATTTCCAGAAGCCGCAGAG
>Ga0302251_1001113_pt1 | contig 18290 bp, 14 predicted proteins | sample AAG_RA_Gln_MG_FD_193534 | JGI IMG/M metagenome (GOLD analysis project Ga0302251, IMG submission 193534) | Enriched activated sludge microbial communities from anaerobic digester in WTTP, New Holstein, Wisconsin, United States - AAG_RA_Gln | ecosystem: Engineered > Bioreactor > Anaerobic >...
ATAATTTCTGGGTTTGGAGGTGTTCCACCCCATACTCGACCACACTTAAAAATTCTTCTAATCCTTTTTTCCCTCGGGTGCTTGACCTGTCTTTTTCAATCATAAAATGGCAAGCCTGCAAAAAATCAATATGGTTCTCTAAGGCGATTTCATCTATCTTATGAATGAAAACAGAGCCAATGTTGCGTTTAGGATAATTGATCACCCGATTAATGCTGATTCGGTCGAGAGGATTAAACACAATTCGAATATAGGCCAAAAAGTCTTTTATCTCTTTGCGCTGATAAAACTTGTATCCTCCGATCAATTGATACGGAATACCATTCTCAATTAAAGCTTCTTCGAAATTCCGGCTGGCAACGTTTACCCTGTAGAGTATTACAAAATCATTATAGGATCTGTTTTCTTGGATTTTCTGCTCTTGGATGATTCGAATGATTTTTTGAGCTTCGTCTTTTTCATTCATGCAGATAATCAAATGTAAAGGATTGCCATTTTCGTTGTCGGTCCAAAGAACTTTTTTTTCTCGTTTATGATTATTCTTTACAATGGCGTTGGAAGCTGACAAGATTGTTTTGGAACAACGGTAGTTCTGCTCTAGTTTGATCATTTTCGGATGAGGAAAATCGGTGGAGAATTTCATCATCACATCAGGAGAAGCGCCTCTGAACGAGTAAATGGACTGGTCATCATCCCCGACTACGCATATGTTATAGTACTTTCCGCTGATCAATTGCAAGAATCGGTACTGGGAAAAATTAATGTCCTGGTACTCATCTACCAAGATGTATTGAAAAATTTCCTGGTACTTGTCTAATACGGCTGGATGGTTTTCAAAAAGGGTGATTGTCTGGGTGATCAAATCATCAAAATCCAAACAGCTTGTTTCACGCTTTCTCTTTTCATACAGAGAAAAAATCGAAAAAACTATCTCGGTAAAATAACTTTGTCCGGCGCTTTTCAGATAATCTTCCATTTTAACCATCTGTATTTTGGCATCTGATATCGCATTGTGGATTGATTTCGGATTGATTCTTTTGATATCGATATTCATCTCTTTCATGCATTCTTTAATCAACGAAAGCGAGTCTTCCTCATCGATAACAACAAATCCGGGATGCAGGGAAAGATGTTTTGCTTCAGTTCGCAGTATTTTTAAACAAATGGAGTGGAAAGTACCCATCCATTTTGGAGCTTTTGAAGCATGCAGCAATGCTGAAATACGGCTTTTCATCTCCTCAGAAGCTTTGTTGGTAAAGGTAACCGCAACGATATTTTCGATGGAAATCCCTTTTTCTAATAAAAAAGCGATTCGGTAGATGATCACCCTCGTCTTTCCTGAACCTGCTCCGGCATATACCGCCAAAGGACCGTTCAGGTGGGTAACCGCTTCGAGCTGCTGAGGATTCAACTCTTCTAAAAAAGATTGCGTAGTAGGTTTCATCTTGTCAGATCAATTCTCGCAGGCAAAAGGACGTGAATAGCGATGAAATGCGAACCATCAAAGAAGTTTTTACGCTCGAATCGACTCCACATGGAAATATCGAATGTAAAAACTTCCTGATCTCCGACAAACTTATATCAGATCCCTTTTACTCAGTTTTTTTTGGAACAAAGACGTCGACAAAATCGGAAAGATCTTCGCCTTTTTCCTGATGCTCAGGTTCTTGGTTATTTAACTGTTCCGGTTGCTCTTCTTGAGGCAATACGTTCTTCCTGCTCAGTTTGATTTTCTTCTGGGTCGTGTCGATTTCCACTATTTCTGCGTTGACTTTATCGCCTATCTCAAGCTCTTCCTTGATTGAGTTGATTCTGCGATGGCTAACTTGGGAAATATGAAGGAAAGCATTAATACCGTCTTCAAGCTCAACGATAGCACCAAAATTCAGGTCTTTGACCAAAGTGCCTTCTACTACATCCCCGGGTTTATACTTGTCCTGAACCATTTCCCACGGATCAGGCTGAGTCCGTTTGTAACTAAGAGAAATTTTCTGTTGATCTTCGCTAATTCCAATGACACGAACTTTGATCTGGTCGCCTTTTTTGACCACATCACCCGGACGTTTGGAGGAGCTCCAAGTTAGCTCAGAGATATGAACCAATCCTTCGATACTATAACCGATATCGACGAAAGCGCCGTAATCTAAAACATTCGTAACAGTACCGTCTATCACGGAATTGATCTCTAATGAGGAAATGAAAGCACTGCGGTTCTTGTTCAGCTCTTCTTCTTCCGTTACCTTATGAGAAACAACTACCTTCCTTTTTTGAGGATCAAACTCAATGATTCTGGTAGGAAGAGATTGTCCAATATAAGTATCCAAATTGACATCTCTTTTCACGCTGACCAGCGAACTTGGCAGGAATCCTTGGATACCGTTGATATCCACGACCAATCCTCCCTTTACTCTTTCGCGCACGCGTACCGGTATGGTATCTTGGTTTTTAAAAGCTTGTTCAATCAGGTCGATTTGAGACTGATACATCGCCCTTCTTTGTGAAAGAAAGATCCCTCCGCGTGATTTTTCATCGCGGACAATCTTCACTGGAATCTCCTCCCCCACTTTATATTGTTCGCTTAAGGGTTGACCAGGGTCATACAAAACCTCTTCCAGGGGAATGAAAATCTCGCTTTTTCTACCCAGGTCTACTAATAAGCAGTCTTGGTCAATTTTCACGATCTTAACTTTTAAGACATCGCCCTTTTTGTACGAACCAATCGTTTGATCCGTGTTGTTAAGAATCGCAGACTCAAATTCATCTAACGGTTTATCCAGCATATCGGACATTCTACACACCTCAAAATACTACAGATTAAAACACACAGCTACATAGTTTAACAAAGTTTGAAAGAAGTGTAAAGAAAGGTCCTGAAATTATTTGGTGAACTAAGTTTTTTCATTACACTTGTATAGGTTATAATATTCATTAAGAAGGTTTATACAAAAGGAGTAAACGGATGCGAAAATTATGGATTTCGGTGGTTTTATTTCTTTCTCTGACAGTCTCATTATCCGGTTGTCAATACCTTTCCAAGATCTTCCCCCCCAAAAAGCTCCCGGATGATATGCCGAAAGAAGAGCTTACCCAAAAAAAACCGCAGGTTGTGATTCGTATTCCCATCGGAAGCCAGATATTTACTGTGAACGACCAAGAAATCAGCAATGTAGCTTATCCTCCGGCGTTTATTGATGAAAATAGCATCACCATGGTTCCGTTACGACTCATCTCCGATATTATCGCTGCGAAAGTAGAGTGGCTTCCCAACACAAAAGAGATTGTTATCTCGGATGACAAAAGAGAGATACGTTTGCAGATCAACAATCCAAAAGCAATTGTCAATGATGTGGAGTATGACCTTGTCTCGACACCAGTAGTCAAAAATGAAAGAACCTATGTTCCCGTCAAATTTGTAGCTGAAAACCTTGATTTTAAATCCGAGTGGATACCAGAGACAAAAACGCTCGTGCTCTCAAAATAACGGCGTTTCGCTGTTGTAATTAGCCAACGTCCTCTAATGAACGTTTCGACAAAAAAGGTGCTCTGAAAGCCATCTCTTCTTTGATGGCTTTCCATAAATCGGATCCTTCCTGAATCGAGAGCACCAGTTCTTTCGCTTCTTCCATGAGGACAGCATCTGTTTCGAGATGAACCATTGATTGCGAAAAGAATCCGCTCTGTCTCTCCCCGAATAGCTCTCCTGGACCTCTTTGCTTTAAATCCTCTTCCGCAATAGAAAATCCGGAATTGGTTTGTTCCATGATATGAAGTTTTTCGATAGCATTCTCATTTTCAACGATCAACCAGCAAAAACTTTGCTGAGACAGCCTACCTACTCTGCCTCTTAACTGATGTAACTGAGCCAGTCCGAAACGTTCGGCATTTTCTATCACGATAATCGTAGCCTCGGGAATATCAATACCCACCTCCACCACTGTGGTGGAAACTAATAATGCAGAAGAGAGGTCTTGAAAGTGTTTCATCACCAACTCCTTCTCTTCAGGACTCAATTTTCCATGCAAAAGAAGTATCGAAGTATCTGGAAATCTTTCCTTCATCTCTCCCGCTTTTTGGACTGAATTTTCCGCTTGAACTTTATCGGACTCCTCAATCAAAGGACAGATTAAAAAAGCTTTGTTGCCTTTTTTCAGTTCTGTTTGAATGGCTTGATAGGCATCCTGTTGATACTTACGGTGTATGATTCTGGTACTCACCTGCCGGTTACCACGGGGCATTTCCGACAGAACAGAGACATCCAAGTCCCCATATCGACTCATCGCAATGGTCCTTGGTATCGGTGTGGCACTCATGACCAATGTATGTGGCCAAAGCCCTTTTTCTCGAAGAGTGGAACGTTGAATCACTCCGAACCGATGTTGTTCATCCACGACTACCAAACCAAGCGTATCAAATTTGACTGAATCTTGAATGATAGCATGAGTACCTACTACAATATCAATTTGGTGCTGTTCAATTCTATTGATTAAGGTTTTTTTGTCCTTTTCCCTTATATCGCTTACCAACAAAGCGACTTGATATGAATACGGTTGAAGTACTTTTGTGATAAATGCATAACTCTGTCTGGCTAAAATTTCCGTTGGAGCCATGAAAGCAGACTGAAAACCTTTGGATGAAGCCAAATACAACATAGCAGCTGCCACGACTGTCTTCCCGGAACCTACATCACCATGAAGCAGTCGGTTCATCGGATACTCTGAATTCAAGTCTTTTATCATCTCATTCAGTGCTTTTTGTTGTGTATCAGTCAATGAAAAAGGCAACCCTTTCGTAAAAGTGACTAAGTCTTGTTCGGTAACCGAAAAAGCTTGGCTTTTATGATGGCGATTCTCCGATTTTTTTTGCCTGGCTTGCAATTGACCAAACAGGAATTCTTCAAACACAACTCTTTGGCGAGCTTTTTCTTGTTGAGAAAACGAAGAAGGAAAGTGAAGCATTCTGATACTCTGACGTCTGGATTGCCATCCCTTTTTTTCTACAAAAGAGGGAGGGAGAATGTCATAAATGAACCGTTGATGCTGCTCCAATGTTTTCCAGACCAATTGACGAAACCATTTTGGTCGGATGCCTGAGGTTAATCGGTAAGCAGGTACAATCCTGCCACTTTGTAAAGCTTCTTTTTCTTCTTCTAGAATTTCAAATTCTGGTGAATTGATCTCAAAATACTGGTAACGATGATCAACTTTTCCTGAAAAGATCACCATTTTTCCAAGATTTTCTTCAAAGGTCTTTTTTAAAAACTTCTGATTAAAAAATACAAGCACCATCATGCCCGTTTTATCGAAAACAATCACTTTGAGTATCAGATAGTGGTTGTGGTTGCTTTCTTGAACTTTTGCGATTTTACCTATAAATGTTTGGAACTGCCCAGATTGAGCTTTTCCTATGATTGAAATGGAAGACCTGTCCAGATAATCTCGTGGGAAATAGTATAGCAAATCGTATAGAGTAAAGATGCCTAAACGATGAAGTTGGATTGACCTTTTCGGTCCCACGCCGTTTAAAAATTGAACCGGTTTGGTCAGCTCTGTTCTCGAAACCAAAACATCACTTGTCTTACTAGATTCTGCTGGTTTAGGAAAGACAGTTTTCTCTCGGTAAGGTTTCGAGACAAGGCGAAATAACGGCTCGAACGTAGAGGGGTCAGGCTTTTTTTTGTATTCTTCCAAGGATGATTTCAGAGAAAGCAAAAAATCTCTTATTTCTACGCCATAGATGCTTTTTCCCAGTTCTTTTTCAACGATTTCAAGCGCATATTTTGAGAATCCGCCTATTACCGTTGTATCTCGATACCCGTTTTTTGGTTCGAAGGACAGTGGCTTTTCAATAATAAGAAGTGTTTTTTTTAGGTTTTCATTCATCTAATACAACGGATTGCACTTCTACATTCATCTTTAGCCATCTTTTTATGAATTCAGAGATAGACGTCGAATCTCCGGAAGTAAAAAACTGATCGGCTGTTACATCACACTTATCCGAAAGTTTGTCATAAAGCCGTTTAACTTGGTTCGAGACGCCTTCTGTCGGATCCAATATCGTAAAATCATGTTGAAAATGCTTCCTGAGAAAGGCTTTCAAAAAGATGAAATGAGTACAACCCAATACAATCGTGTCGATTCCCATTTGTTTGATCTGGTTGATTTGATCGAGAATATACTGTTCTGAAACTTTTTCATGAAGCGTATTTTCTTCGACTATCTGAACCAGTTTTGGCATAGGCAAAGAGAAAATCTGTACATCTTGATTCCACTTTGAAACAAGCTCTTGATAAGCAAACCCTGCAGAGGCAGCATTAGTAAGAAGGACAGCAATTTTTTTTGTTTTCGTCGCTAAAGAAGCAGGTTTTATAGCAGGTTCCGTTCCGACAAACGGTATGGAAAAAGCAGTCCGAAGTGCCCGTATGGAGGAGATCGTAGCAGCATTGCAAGCAACAACAATCAGTTGTGCACCTTGCCGGATAAGGAATTGGGTAATATGAACCGCAAATTCTCCAATCTCCTCCGGTTGTTTTTCACCGTAAGGAAAATGACCATGATCGGAAAAATATACAAAACTCGTCTTGGGTAGCTTTGTCTTGCAGGCTTTGTATATTGACAAGCCCCCCACACCCGAATCAAATATACCTATCATACCACGCTTGGTTCCACAAACAGCTCCCCTCTTTCAAACCTGCCAAGGTCCAGCTTGGTTTCAACTTCGGGGATAGACAACGGTTCATTAGTCATCATCTGAGCCACCAAAGTAGAAGTCATAGGGGCAATCATAAAACCATGTCCAGAAAAACCGCATGCGATAAAGAAACCTTTAATGGGTGATTTGCCAATAATCGGTGTTTTATCGGGGGACATATTGTACATACCAGCCCATTGCCTTACCACCCTTGCTTGTTTTAAAGGCGGAAGTACAGCAGTGACAACAGATGCCATTTTGTGCAGGAAACGATACGTGTTCCCGTAATTGATCTCTTTCGGTTCGTTCGGATCACCGATACCCATGATAATTGCGCCATTTGGTTCCTGTTGGGTGTAAAAATTATGGTAGAAACTCATCACCATAGGGCGAAATAAAGGTTCAATCGGTTCCGTAATCAATATCTGGTGGCGTTCCGAATAGGTTGGAATAGAAACTCCCGCCATATTCCCGATTATTTGCGACCAACCTCCAGCGGCATTTACAATATACTCGCACTCTATCACGCCTTTATTGGTAATAGCTGCTTTGATGGCATCATGTTCTGTTTTGATTCCAACTAATTGGGTAAATAGCTCGATATCGACACCTTTTCGCTTGCATGCCATTGCATAAGCTTGAGTAGTATGAAACGGATTTAAATGACCGTCTTTATCATAATAAGTTGCCGACATTAATCCATCCAGAGAGATAATCGGTACCACTTTTCTACATTCGGACGGTTCCAACCACTCGACTTTGAGTCCGAATTGAGTCTGTAATGCTACATTCTTTTTAAATTGATCCACTTGCTTGTCTGTATAAGCAGGCATAAAATAGCCGGTTTGGGAAAACTCAATATCATGCGGATACTCTAATTCCTCCTGTAAGGTTTCAAAGCGTTTTACGGAGCCAATGGAAAGCTTTAAATTCATTTCCGTACCCCATTGCTGCCTGACACCTGCGCCACATCTTCCTGTAGCGCCTGATGAAAGTGTATTCTGCTCCAACACCACAATATCTTTCATCCCTCGTTTCGCCAATTCATAGGCGATCGAAATACCGGTAATGCCACCACCGACAATCACCACTGAAGCTCTATTTTTCATCTGGTTCCTCCTCAGCAAGTGATCCGAGAGGAATCGTCACCACGGGAGGTCTGAAAGTAGAAGCCTGGAGTTTTTCCATGGTAATCTTCTGGGCTTTTGCCAATTCCTGCATAATTAGATTCCTGCAAGTTTTACCTTGGCATTGACCCATGCACGCCCTGCTTAGCCGTTTAATCTCATCAAGAGTGGTACAACCATCCTCGATGAATGAATGAATCTCGCTTAGCTTCACGTCTGCACATCGACAGACGGTGATATCGTCTTTATTTGTCATCTTGTTTGCTCCTTATGATATGCCGGACTTCCATAACCAGTTCTTTGGGGATTTCCACCCAAATGATTCTTGATTTCGGATTGTGTTTGGTTTGTTGTACTTTTACTACTTTTCCGGATCCGATCATTTCACCTTTTCTATCCATCAACGATACCGTTTCGCCCTCTTCCGGAATCGGTAGTAGCTCATATGGCAGCTTGATGAGTCCGTGTTGCTCACGATAGTTTTTCCAGACAACAAAGATAGCCAGACCCGGACAAACTGAAATGCAGTTTCCGCATCCGTTGCATAGATCCATATTGATAACGGGGGTATCATTAATAGATTGAAATGGTTGTATGGCTTTTCTTGCACAAGCTTCCTGGCAAGGATTGCACGGAATCGGCTGAATACATTCCAATACTGCGACCGGTCCTTGTTCCAATCTCTCTTTCGATGGCATTCTTTCGCCTAATTCCTCTAGCTCGAGATATCCGTTTTTCACATACATGATTTCACCTCCACCTTGGACAATCCACTCCGAATCTTCTCACCGATTGGACCTAGGTGCATTCCTTCTAGAAAGTCCAAAGAAGCTTTCATCAATTGGTCTGCAGATTCAGGTGATTGGTGAAGAGATGCGGCAGCTGACAAACCTGCGATCGTACCTTCCAGCATAGCTGAGCTGGCTTCCTCTACACCAGAAACATCTCCCGCGATAAACACGCCGGGATGAGTGGTTTGCATATGAGAATCTCGTTTGGCAACATACCCGCCTAGTTCTGATACATATTGCATATCGCATTGGAATTGCCATAACAATTCTGACATAGGCGCTAAACCTACGGCAAGACATAAGGTGTCACAAGTCATTGTTTTTTCCGTGCCAGGCACCATCTGCCAATTTGCATCTAAGCAAATCGTTTCAATTTTCTCCAGTTTTGACTGTCCAATCGCTCTTTTGATTGTTGTTTGCGTATAGATCGGAATACCCATCCTTCTGACCTTGGCAGCATGAACAAAGTAACCTCCCACCACTGGTGCTGCCTCGATAATCGCTTTCACTTTCACTCCGGCTTGCAACAATTGATAGGATACGATTAATCCGATATTTCCGGAACCGACCATCACAATGTCTTGCCCGGGTAATACGCCATATAGATTCATTAAAGTCTGTACCGCTCCGGCACCATATATACCCGGCAAATCATTTCCTTCAAACAACAATGATTTTTCAGAAGCGCCCGTAGCCACAATGACCTTCTTAAAATGAACCTGGTGCAGGATTTTTTCTTTCTCTAACGCCAGGATAAAATTTTCTTCAAGATAAAAACCTGATGCGGTGGTTTCAAGCATAACCGTAACGTTTGAAGCAGATGTAACCTCCTCGGTTAACAGTTTTCCGATCTCAAATCCTCTTGTTCCGGCATATTGCTCTTTGGAACCAAAAAATAGATGGGTTTGTTTCACCAATTGCCCGCCCAAAAATGGATCCCGTTCTAACATGAGTACTTTCAAACCGGTATTGCATAAAGTTTTGGCGGCGCATAATCCAGCAGGTCCTCCACCAATGATCAGCACATCACAGTCTATTCTCACTTTGTTGCTCCTTTGTCTTGGGTTTCAATGACCATATCCTGCCGAACTCTTTGCGTACAGGTTCTGACATTCGGAATGCCATTCACTTTCATTAAGCAGGACGAGCAATTACCGATACAACAAAACACACCTCTCGGTCTATGATATTTCAAACTGTAAGATAGCGTAGTGATCCCATTTGCATATAATGCAACAGCAATCGGCTCATCATCATAGGCTTCATACTTTCTGCCATCCACGGTAAAGGTAACGGCTTTTCCTTTGTGAAATTCTAATATCGGATGATCTTTTATTCGCAATCGTGCCCTCCTCAAAGCATCAAAATACAACGTAACAGTATAGCATATTTTACCTTCCAAGGCTTCTTGCTCTCTTTTATTCAGGTCTATTTGAGATAATCAACGATTGAAGTACAATTAAAGCTGTCATGAATAGAAAAAAAACAGCATTTGCCTCTCTTCTGTTGCTTCTGTTTGTGATGATCGGAAACTTTCCGGTCTTCAGCCAGCATAAAACCGATCTCCAAGTCTTTGACAAACAAGCGCCTGACTATTTTGTCAGGTTTGAAACCACATCCGGCTCAACAATCACAGCTTCTTACAAGCAACATATTCTTCAAAACCAACAATACGAACATATCTCTTTCCGTCCGGATCAACCATGGGTTCTTTTTCTTCTGATTGAATCCAGCAAATGGGTCTCACCAATCGAACAAAATGCTGCTATTCTCACGCTTCTTGACAAAATTGACCTGCCTCCCAGTTCGATTGAAACCTATTTATTCCATGCCAGTATTGAAAAAAGAGTGACAGACTGGAAAATTCCGGTACTACAGAAAGAATCCGATCAAGCAGAAGTAGCTTTGTTCGACTCCATCCAGAGAGTCAATCAGATTATCGAGCAACAAAACAAAAACAGCCTTCTATGCATTATCGCCTCCGGTCAGAACACCGTCAATATGATTCGCTATCCATTGCCTGTTTGTCCAATCTGGTTTTTTGTCCCGACAGAATCGAACGGGCGTCAATCGCCCTATGCTGTTACCCTATCACAACTTTCCGGCGGAGAAACACACTCATTTCTTGACCTAGAAGAGATGGAAAGTGTTCATTTGCCAATTGCGCAGGAGACAACCATTCTGCACTTCTCCGTTCCGATGTTATGGCTGCAGTTTAATCAACGCATCCCTATTCAAATCACTATGCAGGATTTTAGTGACACACTAGTAGTATGGTATCCGATTCCATGGTGGAGCTGGATCGGTTTCGCCGTCTTATGCTTCACCCTTTCTGGCATAGTGATTTACTGGCTGAAGCACAGAAGGAGAGATACCTGCAAGCAGAATTTTTCAAACTTATTTTGCTTGGCATGGCTCGAATGGAACGAACTTCCCGGCAAGAAACTTAGCAAACGAATTCATTCTAGCGACTTTACTATCGGATCGAATCCAAATTGCCACCTTTCCCTTCATGACAACTCCATTTCTGATTACCATGCCTTAATCCAGGAGAAAGGGATGTCTTTTTTTGTCACAGACCTATCCAGTCGTACCGGCATCATGGTAAACCAGAAAAGTGTATCCAACAAACAGCTGCTGGATGGAGATCAAATCCAAATCGGGAATATCATTCTGACATTTAGACAAAGTCATATAAAATATGAATCAAATGAAAAATTACTTTAAAGGAATCATCGTCGTCTGTCTGGCTTGGATGATTGTCAATCCTTATGCCCATGCCAGCAGCTTTTCCGGAGAGGACTATGCTTTTTTTGAGAACACACCGCTCTACTCTTTTACCGATAAGATAGAGTTCTATACCCTTTCTAGAAACAATGAAACGATAGCGATTCAAACAGAATCCAAACAAACTTCCGGCAAAAAACTCTATATCACTCATGCCAATGGCACAGGCCTAGCTGATATTTTCACTGACGGAGAGTGGTCTTATAGAAAATATGGCGTCTTTCTCGAGATGAAATCGCTACATCCGTTACTGAGCGGAAACGGAGAAGTACTGATCCAAGGAGTTATCCCCACGCATCAAGTTGAAAAAAAGAGTGATTATTTTTTTATTTACTTCATTAAAACAAAAAAAAGCCTGCTCGTTTCTTTGAAAGTGCTATTCCCCGGTTGTTCCATTGCACGATTTCAAAAAAACAATAATGAAACACCTTATTCGGTAGATTTTAATGGTAAAAAAATCATTGCTTCGCTTGAAATGGGTACCAGCAATGAACAATGTCAGGTGTTTGATTCGGTGATCACCTCCATGAATATCGACGGATCCAATCAAACAGTCGTTTACGGTCCTACAGACTTCTCTTCTACGCAATGCCGTTTTACCTGGAAAAGTTATCCCAAATCACCCAGGCATGCCGTCACATCATACAGCGGAGATAAAATTTTCTTTTTTGGCAGTATTTACGAAAGCGACAGCGTGAACGACAAAAACGGAGAAATTTTTGTAATGAATGCAGACGGATCCAATATCAGACAGCTGACATTTTCCAAAAAACTAGAACCAAAACCGGAACAAGCCGGTCCTTTCATTACGAATTACTATGGCAGCCGTTTGTACTACCAAATCATGAATCATGATCGTTATGATCTGCTCTCCATTGGAATGGATGGCTCTTTACCCGAAAAGTATTTCTCGTTTCCGCAACCGATCATTTTCTCCATTAGCACTGATGGTAAAAGGATCTTTTTTTCCCATCCCGAGAAAAAGAATAGTTTGGTCTTTTTTGATGTGGTTACGCAGCGAATTGTCACCCTGCTCGATTTTACCAAACCTTCTGATCAAACTCGTTATGGTATTCTGGCTAACTTGTCTCCTGATGATTGGGCTTGGACCAACACAAGTGATTTTACGGGCACTGTTTTTTTGTTTTGTATCGATCAAGAATGGATCATTCGAGGCAATATCAATTCTGCCTATATCAGACCTACGGATGTGAACGTTGTTTTTCAAGTCGGTTTCCCTGTAGCCACGATCAACCATCAACGAATCAGCCTGTCCGCCACGCCATACTTAAAAAACAACCGCATCATGATTCCGGCTTCCACTTTTTTTCAAGCATTCGGATTTCCCTACAAATGGTACACAAAAGAACAAGTTTTAGAATGTAAGCAGGATGGCAATATTTACCAAATTAATCCTGCCAAGTCCTCCTTGCATATTAACGGAAAACTGATTAAGACCTTTCAAGGAGCGGAATTCAACAAGAATCAAGTCTTCATACCGGGTTATTGGGCACGTGACTATTTTTTGCTCCGCATCAGCTGGGATAATAAACTCCAAATATTGCTGATATCGAAATAATATACGATGAAATCTACTTTTCCATTTGAATCCACTTTTCAGCTTGGACTGAACTGGATACAAGAAGCTGGCTCTCTGATCATGACTAGTATCGAACAGCCAAGAAACATAGAAAAAAAGGGAATAATAGACCTGGTTACTGATGCGGACAAAGCGAGTGAATCTTTATTACTCGAAAGGATTTTACACCAATTCCCGCACCATTCAGTTCTTTCAGAAGAGTGTGGGTGCATCGCAGGACAATCTGCTCATCAATGGATCCTAGATCCTATCGACGGTACCACAAACTACTCCCGAAGATTGCCATTCTTTTGTATTTCAATGGGTTATCAGGTCGATCACCAAACTCAATTTGGGATTGTGTATGCGCCGGCTATTCACCAGCTATATTATGCAAAACTCGGATTTGGTGCATTCCGAAATCGTTCACAGATTCATACCTCAAGCACGACGGTACTACAAGATGCATTCTTGACAACAGGATTCCCCTATACGCTTCACTCTACAGAACAGCATAACAATATGCCGTTATTCTCCTATTTCTCATCTCACGCATTGGCTGTCAGAAGACTCGGTTCCGCTGCGCTTGATTTGTGCTATGTTGCTGAAGGCATTTTTGACGGTTACTGGGAGATCTCCCTCCAGCCTTGGGATTTTGTAGCCGGTCAATTGCTCGTTCAAGAAGCTGGAGGAATCGTATCTGCATTTTCCGGAGAGAGCCTTCCTTTGGCTAAATCATCCATTATCGCTTCCAATCATGCTATTTTCCCTGCCATGAAAGAGATCATTCAGCAATTATGCTAAGAAAATCTTTCCTCTCTGTTATATTGTTGATAGTTATTGTTTGGTACCCATTTGCTGCATACCCTATTTTCTCTGTCCAACCTATGTATACTATACCGCTCGGTATTGCTAACTGGTCTGGTACCGGACAGATCCTATCGAAGCCTGCCAAACATCACCACAATGAACCGGTATTATCCTGGCAACCGCAAAAACCCTCCGCCTATCTAAAGTCAACCGCGATACCAAAAGATTGGGAATCCTATAACCAGGTCACGGTCACCCTATCCAGCAACAAAGCCACTCAATCCTGGATTAACATCCTGATCTGTGATAACAAGAACGTAGTCGCTCATACCTTTGTTGAAATTGATTTTCAGGGCGAAAAAACATTCATTTTTTCATTAAAAAACCAATTTCCTTCTTTTAGCAGAACCAATACGCTTGACTGGAAACATATCGCTTTCTTTGCATTTGAATCTCATTCGATAGCACACCTTGATATTGAGGATCTGGTGTTGACCATTGAACGAATTGAGCTCCGAGCATCTCAAGCTGAAGAGCCTCAGCCGTTTCCTCCGTTGTCGAATGATTTGACAAAATCGGTTTTTTTCCCTTCCACTTTTTATTCTTCATTGGAAACTTGCCATGAAGACATCATCGCTTCTACCCTCCAAACTGTCTCTCTTTACGTTAAAAACGCAGTAACCACCACATTACCCTCCCCGGAAAACTTGTTTTATGTATGCCTTTCCACGAAATTGAACAAACAACCAATTGATGAATCCTTCATGAACCGAAGTGCCAAACTATTCCAAAAGCAGTATTGGGACTCTCTGTTACAACAAAATGACATTTTAATTCAGGAACATGGACTCTTTTTTATGTTGACCTACGATCTGATCAGAGAGGATCTTCTTACTAGACCTTCTTTGATGAATCAATTCCGGAGAATATTGGAATACCTTGCCGATATGGAATATCATCAGTGCGTATACTGGATCAATACCTACCCCTATGGGCATGGCAATAATCATGTAACAAGAGCTGCTTCGTTTCTGGCAATGTTGGCTTATTACCATTCCGGATCTGCCAGAAACAACTACTACCAGTATTCTCAGCAAGTATTATCCTATTTTTTTTCTTTTCAAATAGATGAAGAGGGAGTGCTGAACGAAGGTTCCCATTACTACCTTTATCTGATGGAAACTCTTTCTTATTTTGGGTATTTTGAATGGAATCTGCATCATCGGAATTTTTTAAAAGATTTTTCTTATTCTCCCAAGCTAGAGGCAATGGTACGATGGGCCGAAGCGATCAGGATGCCAAACGGGTTCCTCCCAGCCATTGATGATGCCTGGCAAACAAAAGTGATCTTTCCGATATGTCTGATCAATCCATTGCTGGAAAACAAATCTCGTGCGAATTTTATCAGCATGACCGATGATGTATCCAATGTTTCAGGACACTATCCGTGGAATGTAAGCAAGCCCCTGTATATTCCCCTGTTATTGTTTACTGCTGGCGAGACTTTCGAAACTGAGCCCCCCACAAACCCTCCCAGTTACATCTTTTTTGAAGAGGACCAAGCCGTTTTAAAAAAAGACTGGTCTGTTTCCAGTAGCTATGTCTTCTTTTCAGGCAAGCAGAACACATCCCTCCATGAACACAATGATACCGGTCAAATTCAAATCTTTGCTAACCGTATACCTATATTAGTTGATAGCGGATATGGTCCAGAAGGCTGGTCATCAAAACATAGGCAGTACTATGTGAGTGGTACTGCACATAATGTAGTCCTGATCGATTCAAAAGGCCCAATAGCTTATTATAATGGCAGCATCGGACCTGCGGATCGCTCCTTCATCAAAGAAACCTTGCTGAACATCTCTCTGCAGTCCGTCACCATGATGATCAATCGAGATATCCTTTTTCGGGATACCAACTGGGAAAGAACGGTAATGTACATTCCGGAAACAGGAATCAGTCCCTACTACTGTATCGTTTACGACCAGTTGAATTCGACAACGGAACATCAATACCGTTGTGTTTTTCATCCAAACGGAACGTTATCTGAAATAAAAGACAATTCGGTTCGATTTCAAAAGAATATCCCGCAAACTAACCAAACCGCCCATATTCTGATTCACTCACTTACCCATCAAAAAGCAGAGATACAAAAAGGGCTGTACTCTGCCTACTGGGGAGAAGAAATGGATACTACCTACCTATGTTATTCCAATACAGCAAAACAAGCTTTTTTTGCCACCTTATTGCACAGCACAACCAATCCAGCTATGGAAGCGGTGGTCCCTATTCCAAATCCGAAACAGAACCAGTATCCATTTGAAACGGCTTTTCGTCTGCAAAAAGAAGGTCATTCCTTCCTTGACATACTATACCGAAATCCCGATAAAAAAGTCATACAAGGTAATTGGCTATCTTTCAACGGATCGATGGCCTATCTGAGAAATGATGAGAAAACAAAACAGATGGACTCGTTTATCACGCTTCGATCCAGTTTTTTAAATTTTCAAAACGTACCGCTATTCTATGCACAAAAAAACATAGATTATCTCTATTTTTCTGCTAACAATACGCTGTATGACTACTATATGGAGTACGAGTCCTTTGCGCTGACAAACAGGATTTACCTGAATCTTTTTGACATTTCCAGCGTTCTTTTAGACAATAAAGAAGTGACATTTGAGAGTTTTTCTGGAGGAATACATTTTTCCTTGCCTCCCGGAAAACATCATGTAATTTTAATTAAAAAAGGGGAAGTATGAGTATTCAGGATGAGATAGAAGTTTTAAAAAAACAGACCGGAGCAGTGATTCTCGCCCATAATTATCAAAGGCCTGAGGTTCAGGATATTGCTGATTTTGTCGGAGACTCTCTGGAACTTAGTTTACAAGCAAAAATAGGCAAGGAAAATTTGATCGTTTTTTGCGGAGTTCGCTTTATGGCTGAAACCGCAAAACTGCTCTCTCCACAAAAAACAGTCTTGTTACCAGAGTCAAATGCAGGCTGCCCTTTGGCTGACATGATGGATGAAGCATCTTTTTTTGCCTGGAGAAAGCAGTACCCATCTTATCCGTTGGTCACCTATATCAATTCCTCGGTTGAAATCAAAGCCCAAACTGATGTTTGTTGCACTTCTGCCAATGCAGAAAAAGTCGTTAACAGCCTCCCTTCCGATTCGATTCTGTTCGGTCCAGATAGATGCCTTGGTAGTTGGCTGCAAGAAAAAAGCGGGAAAAACTTGATATTATTCCCCGGATACTGCCCGACTCACCAGCTAATCACCCCCGAGGACATGCTATTGGCAAGAACAAATTATCCGGATGCCGTGACGATGGTGCACCCGGAATGTCCAAAAGAGATTAGGGATTTGAGCGATTTTGTCGTCGGTACCGGGGGTATGATCCGTACGGCAAAATCACATCCATCTCAGCACTTCCTTATTGGAACCGAAGAAGGTATGCTTTACAGGCTCAAAAAGGAAGTCCCTGCAAAAAAGTTCACGCTAATCAACCAAAAGCTATACTGTCCTAATATGAAAAAAACAACTTTAATATCAATCAAAAAGGCACTCCAAGAAAAACAAAATCTGATTACAATACCTTCCGTTTACCAGGAAAAGGCTTTGATCGCTATTGAAAGAATGCTGGCAATCCAATGAAAATCCAATCTAGCTCTCATTATGATGTCATTATCATTGGGACTGGCATAGCCGGTCTTCATACCGCATTAAATTTGGATCCCAGCCTAAAAGTGCTGACAATCACAAAAAGCAAATTTGAGAACTGCAATACTTTACGCGCCGAAGGCGGAATGGCTTGTCCGATCTTACCTGATGACTCCCCCGATCTTCATACAAAGGATACGCTTCGTGCCGGAGGCGATCTAAATAACATACAAGCAGTGAATATTCTTACAAATGAAGTTGTCGACAGAATCATCGACCTGGAAAAGATCGGATTTGAGTTTGATAGAAACCTGGATGGAAGTCTTATCTTAGGATTGGAGGGATTTCACTCCAAAAGAAGGATTCTGCACAGTTATTCTGACAGGATAGGGGTGTCCATCTTCAATTTCCTGTCTCGTAAATCCATGGAAAAAGAAAATTTTCAGTTTATGGAAGACACCAATCTCAAGCAGATCATTCTGAATTCAGACGGTCAATATGCCGGTGTTCTTTTACAAAACAGCGAAGGTTTTTCCTATATCACTTCTTCCTATCTGGTGCTTGCTAGCGGAGGATTTTCCAATATTTTTGCGAGAAGTACAAGCGACTCTACCATATTCGGTGATGTTTTAGCCATTGGATTTACAGCAGGATTGGCATTAGAAGATATGGAATTTATTCAGTTTCATCCCACCACGTTTATCAAAGCAGGTTTTGAACCGTTTCTCCTATCAGAGGCGCTTCGGGGAGAAGGAGCGATTTTATTGAACAAAAAACTTGAACGATTCATGTCTCGTTATCATCCCGATTTAGAACTGGCTTCCCGCGATATCGTCAGCCGATCC
>Ga0302251_1001114_pt1 | contig 18283 bp, 19 predicted proteins | sample AAG_RA_Gln_MG_FD_193534 | JGI IMG/M metagenome (GOLD analysis project Ga0302251, IMG submission 193534) | Enriched activated sludge microbial communities from anaerobic digester in WTTP, New Holstein, Wisconsin, United States - AAG_RA_Gln | ecosystem: Engineered > Bioreactor > Anaerobic >...
TCCTCAGATCTCAGCGCTGCGCACAGACCCTCCTCGCCAACGACGTAGCAGCTGCCCCTTACCCTTCCCCTTCCCCTGCCTCTCATCCTGCCCCTCAAGTACTTCGCAGTCGCTATCGACGAGGTCATTATATCCGCATCATTTGCCGCTATCCCCATGCAGGCTAGCTTTTCGACAAACTGCCTCGGGGTCTTGGTCGAATTGTTTGTCAGGAAGAGCACCTTCCTCCCCTTCCCCCTCAGTGCCTCGACGACCTCAGGCGCCCCCTCAATAACGCTGTTGCCGCGGTAGATGCACCCGTCAAGGTCGAAGATGAACGCCTCATGATGCAATCTGCTTGGCATAAGTTTTTGCACCGGCACAAAGGGACTTATTGATGATGAGCGCTTAAAAGCTTTCAACCTTTCCTCCGTTGAAGTGCCTGCCACCCGCTGTTGTGACCGTGCTCAGCAGTATCTTTGATTAATAAAACGCCCTGCTTTATGGCACCATTTTTATTAAAAAAAAGCAAAAAATTAATAAATGGTTGCGGGCGAATACCGCATGGCGATGCATTTGAGGCATGAGCGAGTGTTGGTTGTTGCCGTCGTAATCGTAGCAATAGTCATGGCCGGTGCAGGTTACGCGATGTCGCAGACCCCCAGCGCAGAAACGGGCTCCCTCAAGGTAGTGACCGCATTCTACCCTCTTGCTTACTTTGCATCGGAAATCGGCGGCGAATACGCCTCTGTTACTTCGCTCATCCCTTACAACACCGAGGCCCACTCTTGGCAACCATCGACCTATAACATACTCGCGGCCAGCGACGCGGACATCCTGATCTATAACGGCGCGGGCCTCGACCCATGGTTTGAGGAGGACGTGTTGACTGCACTAAACATCACGGGAAAAATAGTAGTCGAGACGACCGCAAACCTCTCGCTGCTGCCCGGATCCGAGGGCGACCATGAGCATGATTCCGCGGAGGTTCAGGACGCCCACGATCATGGCGAGTATGACCCGCACACCTGGATCAGTCCTCCCTTGGCAAAGCAGCAGGCACAGAAGATATATGACGCCTTCGTGCAGGCCGACCCCTCGCACAGCGGATACTATGCGCAGCGCTGGGCATCCCTGAGCGCCAAATTCGACAGCATGGATCAGGCATACAGCCTTAACCTCTCATCAAAGACGAAGAGCATCATCTTCGTGACCCATGGCGCATTTGGATACCTCGCTGACAGATACGGCTTCGAGCAGGTCTCAGTCATCGGAATCTCTGCCGACGAACAGCCGAGCGCATCTGCCTTGGCAGGAATCGTAGACATGATGATTGAGCACGAGACATACGTTGTATTCCTCGATCCCGTGTACACCGACAGCTATGCCGATACCCTGAAGGCCGAGTTGGAGTCTAGGATGAACCAGACCGTTACGATCTCAAACCTCTATCTCATGTTGGGGCCTGTGGACGGGATGGATTACTTCGATCAGATGGAATCAAATCTTTTAAATCTCAAGCTGGGTCTTGGTGTACCTTAGGCAACAGCATTTGGATCTGGTGCATGGTTTTGACGAACGAATGCGTGCTGGAAGTCGAGAACCTGAACATCGCCAGATCGGGCTCACTGATCGTAAAGGACGCCTCTTTCAAGATAATGCGGCGGGACTATGTGGGCATTGTGGGCCCAAACGGCGGCGGCAAGACCACGCTCTTCTTGGCCATCCTGGGGATCATCCCTGCCCAGAGCGGCAGCATCCGCATCTTCGGCCAGGCAGCGTCCTCGTTCTCGAGCTGGGAGCGGATAGCCTATGTCTCCCAGGATGCAATAAACTTCGACTCGAACTTCCCTATTACCGTGCGCGAGCTCGTCTCGCTTGGGAGGGTCAAGAGGGGCAACTTGGGCCGACCCTTGAAGCGGGATGATTGGCACGCAGTGGATGATGCCTTGGACTTCATGGGGATCCTCGATATCGGAGAGAAGCGTGTGGGCCAGCTCTCCGGCGGCCAGAAGCAGCGCGCCTTCGTTGCCAAGGCGCTCGTCAGGAATCCAGAGATCATATTTCTGGACGAGCCGATCGCCGGCATAGACGCTGCCACGCAGGAGCGGTTCTACCAGAAGATGAGCGACCTGAACACCGCGCGCGGCATAACTATCCTGATGGTCTCTCACGACCTTGCCGCGGTCTTCTGCCGGATGTCCAAGGTCATATGCGTAAACAGGAGCGTGAACGTCTCCGAGATAAGGCCCGACACCGATCCGAACAGCGTCCTCAGGGAGGCTTATGGGGAGCACTTCCACTTCGTCTACCACAGGCATGAGTGCGCGGGGGAATTCAAGAATGATTGATCTCTTGCCTGCCCTCCTGAAGCTGCTCGGCTACCAGTTCTTCCAGTATGCCCTTATTGGCGGGGTGCTTGCGACCCTTGCATGCGCGTGGATAGGCCTCTTCCTGATCCTGAGGAAGGAGTCTATGATAGTCGATGGGATTGCCCACACCGCCTTCGGCGGCATTGCCATCGGGGTCTTCTTCTCCATCAACCCCATCCTTCCGGCGCTGCTGATCTCCGCGATAGCGGTGCTCGGCATCTCCTACATGAGGAAGAAGGGCCTCGCCCAATCCGACTCTGCCATTGCCGTGATGCTGGCGCTGGGCTTCTCGACCGGCCTGATAATAATCAGCTTGGCAGGCGGCTTCAGTGTTGAGCTGTTCAGCTATCTCTTCGGGTCCATCCTGACAATCAGCTACGCCGACCTCATCATCGTATCGGCCCTGAGCATCTCCGCCCTGCTATTCCTCTCGATCTTCTACAAGGAGCTCCTCTGCATCTCCTTTGACGAGGAGTCGTCAAGGCTCACCGGCATACCCGTTGAGATCATCTCTACGGCATTCAACATCATGGTCGCGGTCACTATCGTCGTCTCGATAAAGATAATCGGCATCATACTGGTCATCGCCCTGATCGTGATACCTGCGCTCTCCGCCCTCCAGCTGCACCTGTCATTCAAGAAGACGATGGCAGCAACGGTAATCCTCGGCATAACTGGGGTCGTCGCCGGCCTCTTCCTCTCGGCGGCATACGACGTGGCCACAAGCGGCGTCATCGTATTCGCCCTGCTCGGGATGTTCATCATATCTGCGCTGGTCGGCCGAAGATGAATCAGTTATATTGCAGCATGCCGAGATTAGTGTAATGTGAAATTGGAGAGTCGATGAACGTGGTCGTAGTAAGCCTCTCGATTCCCGACGAACTACTGGCCGATCTGGACGCCGTGCTAGGCGAGGAGTGGTCTGCGAGCCGGTCCGAGGTGATCCGGCAGGCGGTCAGGAAGTACATCTCCGAGTACAGGGACCTCAGCGAGATGAAGGGGGGTGTCATTGCGACCATAACCGTGCTCTACGACAAGGAAGAGAAGAACGACGGGCACCTCGGTCTGCAGCACGAATTCGGCGACATAATAACCTCTTACCTCCACTCTCACCTCAGCAATGACAGCTGCCTCGAGGTCATGGTGATAAAGGGGGACGCCGCCCGGCTGAAGAAGCTGATCGATGGGCTGAAGGCGGACCTCCACCTGAAGCACATGAAGTTCTCCGTGATGGTCGAGGGATGAGTCGGCTGGGCCGCTAGCCCGCCATCCCCCGGTGCTGGACGCCGGCGCACCCATTCAGGCAACGAGGAATATCGCCAGCCCAATGAGGGCGCCGCCTGCTATCCCGATGGGCGGCAGCGCCTCCCCCAGAAACGCAGAGGAGACCATGACTGCTACAACTATCTCAAGGAGCATTATGACCCCTGTGTTCACCACGGTGAGGACCCTTAGCGACCTGTAGAAGAGGAAGAATGCCACAATTGTGCAGAAGACCGCGGTGTATGCCACGGACGCAAGGGCAATCGGGGTTGGCGAGAAGCTGAAGCTGGAGAACGCAAGAAAAGGCAGGACCGTCAATGCCGACGTCAGCGTCATCGATTCGGTCACTTCCATCGCCGTCATCCGCAGCTGAGTGGCGGCCTTCTTGTTGTAGATCATGGAATACGCCCATACCACGCCCCCCGCGAAGATTATCATGTCGCCCATCATGGTTCCGCCAGAGATGGCCGAGATATCGCCGCCGGTGGTGATCAGGAAGACTCCAACAAGCCCGATGACGATTCCCGCCTTCGCCCTGAGCCTGATCCTCTCGCCGAGCAGCAAGGCGCTGAATATCGCCATGAAGACCACGTTGACGTTGACAAGGAGGGATGCCTTCGTCGCCGTTGTGAAGTTGAGGCCGAAGATCTCCATGACGAACCCCAAGCCGTTGGTTATGCCCAAGATCCAAAGTATCTTGCCAGAGACAAGCCTGCGTATAGGGCGCCGCGCCACCAGCAGGTATGCGAGGACGACCAGCGCAGCAAGCAGGAACCTCATGTTAATGAAGAGCAGCGAATCGACCTCCCCGACTGCGACCTTCAATACGGGGAACGAGACCCCCCACACAAAAACCGCGATCAGCAGCCCCGCAGTCGCACCCGTCTTCGATTCCATAATCAACTACCGCCTCACGCCGGCCTGCCTATCAGTATGTTGTCCTTCGTCCTGAGCAGCCTGACCCTTACATCCGCGCCCTGATCAAGCTCCCCGCCGACCACCGTGACTGCCCTCTGCCCGTCCCTCGTGACCGCGAGGGATTCGCCCCCCAGCCATCCTGGTCCGATGACCCTCACCCTTACCTTCTCCCCCTGCCTGTAGGGGACCGCAATGGTATTCGCCGGCTTTATCCCAAAGTCCGAGGGCTTGAGCACGAGGCTCGCCCCTTCCGCATCACCGACCTCCTTCATCCTGCGGTAGAACTCGTACCATGAGACCTGTTTCATGCCCTTCATCCTCCTGCCATGCGGGTGGAACTCGCACTTCTGTATGCCCATCATCGGCCACCTCCTGCCTGCGCCTATATCCTTTGCGAGGCGCACGAGCTTCCCAAGCTCGCCGTCGTTCAGAGGGTGGACCCAGACCGGCGCCACCAGCAGGTCCATGCTCGTCTCCGAGCAGACATATTTGGCGACCCTTATGATCTTCAGGAGGTCGTAGCCGGGCGTGCCTGAGAGAATCCTTGCCTGCTCCGGGTCTGTCGAGTCTATGGACAGGTTGATCCGGTCGAGGCCGGCATCGGCGAGTTCGGAAACGTTCGCCTCATCCATGAGCACGCCATGGGTCTGGAGCGAAATGGTGCTGACGCCCTCTGTATCCGCCAGCCCCTGCACCAGGTCCGCTAGCTTTGGGTAAGTGAACGGGTCGCCCACTGTGTCTATGTGCGCCTCAATGCCGTTCCCCTTCATCGCAGCCATTGCCCTGAACCATTCCATGATGTGGTCCAGCCCGACCGTATACTCCGCCCTGCGCCTGCGGCTGCAAGGTCCGGCATCCGTGGAACAGAAGACGCAGCTCAGGGGGCACGACGATGACGGCCTTACCTGGATCACGTTGGTCCCCCTGTCGATCAGTCCGAACGCCACCAAGCCGACCAGCGGCGTGTCGTCAGGAACCTTGAAGAGTTGCGCCATCGACAGTCCTCCCAGAGGGGCGATGCTTTGCCCTATATCAAGAACCTTGCGGGTAGCTGATAATGTCGTAGCATAGAAATATAAACTGTGAGCCTTCCCTAATACTTCTGAAGCACAATAAGGTGATTCCCTTGGGTGACTTGGATCTGATGTTCAATCCGCAGAGCATCGCAGTGATCGGCGCATCAAGGAACCCCAAGAAGATAGGGTACGAGCTGGTCAGCAACATACTCGCGGGCGGATATGAGGGCAAGCTCTACCCTGTCAACACCGAGGGGGCCGATATCATGGGCATGAAGTCATACACCTCGGTTACAGACGTGCCCGGGAATGTCGATCTTGCGGTGATCGCCGTGCCGGCGGTTTACGTGGCCGACATCATGGAGGAGTGCGGCAGGAAGGGCATAAAGACGGCGCTGGTCATAAGCTCCGGCTTCAGGGAGATGGGCAATGCTGCCCTCGAGTCGAAGCTGCTTTCGATAGCGCGGCGGCACGGCATCCGGATGCTGGGGCCCAACATCTTCGGCCTATACTACTCGCCATCCAGAATGAACGCCACCTTCGGCCTCTCGAGGGTCTTCCCGGGGAGCATCGCATTCATAACCCAGAGCGGGGCGCTGGGCATCGCAATGATGGGCTGGACGAACCTGTACAGGATTGGCGTCTCCGCGGTGGTGAGCATGGGGAACAAGGCGGACATCGAGGAGTCCGACATGCTGGATTACTTCAGGGACGACCCGAACACCAAGGCCGTCCTTATGTATATCGAGGGCGCGAACGACGGGAGGCGCCTCATCGACTCCATCCGGAGGACCGCACTCTCCAAACCGGTGGTGGCGCTAAAATCCGGCAGGACCGAGAAGGGCGCCTCGGCGGCCGCATCGCACACCGGGTCGCTCGCCGGCTCCGATCGCATATACGACGCCGCGTTCAGGCAGGGCGGCGCCCTGCGCGCCACCGATTTTGCCCAGGCCTTCGACTGGGTCAAGCTGATGACTGCCCAGCCGCCGCCCCCCAGCGAGAACTGCCTCATACTGACGAACGGAGGCGGCGTTGGCGTCATGACGACGGACGCGTGCGAGGAATCCGGGGTGAACGTCTGGCCCCTGCCTGAGGACCTGCAGTCCGAATTCAAGAAGTTCATGCCAGTGTTCGGCAACTTCAAGAACCCCGTCGACCTGACCGGGCAGGCCTACGAGGAGAGCTACTACAAGTCTGTCGAGATATCCCTTAAGGACCCCCGCATAGGCTCGGTAATCGTGCTCTACTGCCAGACTGCCATCACAGACCCCGTCTCGATCGCGAAGTCCGTCGTCGACGCCTGCGAGGCCGGGCACTGCGGCAAGACCGTCGTCTCAAGCTTCGTAGGCGGATCCCAGTGCGACGATGCTATGAAGAAGCTGGACGAGCACGGCATCCCGTCTTACCCGATACCTGAGCGGGCAGTCTCGTCGCTGGCAGCCTACTACCGGTGGCAGAGGTTCAAGCAGAGGCACGGCTAGCTGGGCAAACCTAAACCGACACACTGGACGAAAAGCCGTTTAAACTGTATCTCTTCGCCTTATTACAGGTGCAAACAACAGTCCGAATGCCGATCCCAAGGCAATCCATAATCCCACGTTGCCTACGAAACTGCCAACGACATACCCGAATGCTATTCCAAAAACCGCGCCCACTCCGGCCAGCGAGATGTCCTTCTGTTTAGCGTCCATGCTATTTCACCACCTCGAAAAGCTGGTAAGTAGTCGTTGTTGCGATGAAAGCAAGAAATGGCATGATGATGCCCGTCAACGTTATGTCAACACCTAAGTAGAAACCCGCCGCGATGCCGATCAACCAAAGCAACAAGTTTCCAAATGTCGCCCCAAAACGTTTTTTCTGGAACAGGACAACTTTGCCATAAGCGGCCGTCTTCAACAACAGGCTGTATGCATCTTTGCCCATGGATGTAAGCTGATATCTTCCCTCTTTCTGCTCAATGAACGGCGCCAGCTCCCTGAGATGATATGACAGCGTTGGGCTATCTGAGATCTTGCTGGCGTTCAACAGGTCTGTGAAGGTTATTCCCTTCTTCTCTCCAATCAGTCGGAGAACGTCGCGTCTTTTCTGGTTTTCCAGCGCCTTGAAAACATCCTGTTCAAGGTTCTTGAATTCATCTGGCCTTTCTTCCATACTTAACACCGCTGCTAAGACTGTATGGGGAGACAGAAATAAACTCAAACGTGGAGACGATTTTAGTAAAAACTTTTTTACTAAAATTCATGAGCTGCACAAAAGAATAGCCTGCGTTTCCAAACGAGACTGGAGTACCGCAACTAGCAAAAAGGAACAGAAGAGCCTTTTTCAGAGATTGCGGGGCCGCTCAGTCCCACCACTTCTTTGCTAACGGCATGGCCAAGATCTCTCTTATCTCAAGCCTCTTCTCCTTGTCCTTCGAGAAGACCATCCCCGGGAAGGTCGACCTGACGACCGCTGCCGTGTCCGCTCCCCTGCCGCTGCCGCCCACCCCTATGACGTCCTTGTACGGCTCGAGCACGCCGCAGTTGACCGCAGAGAGGACGACCTCGACCGCGACCTTCATCCCCTGCCCGAAGGCGTACAGCGTGTCCCTGAACGCCTGCTCAGCCGTCGGCGCCGGGTGCTGCGAATCGTCGTAGACGCCACCATGGAGGACATACGGCGCCTTGTCCAGCACTATCACGCCCAGCTCTTCAAGCTCGGCCTTTATCTTTTCGTCCATGCACGGCCACTCCGATCCCATCTCCTTCCTGAATGCGCTCTCGGAGACGCAGATTATGCGGGCCTGATCCTTCAGCACCCTCGCGAACTCGAGCGCCGTGGCCCCGGAGGAGCTGGCGACAACGACGTCCCGTATGCTGCTCCTCTCTATGTGCCTGGTCACGGCCTCCGCCACGAGGTCTGTGTTCACCTCTCCGGGCTTCTCGAAATGGTAAACCTCTCGGATCTTGAATGTCATGGGTCCTCAGGTGTCTTGTGTCCCAATCCCCTTTTAAGCATTTGACCCCCCTCCTCGGCCTGACTCGCTATCTGCGGAGCAAAATTCCGATTTCCTACGCATTTAATAGCGAATTATGCCTTCTGTGGGATGTAATCTATTGTATGTGCATTTGTTTCTTCTTCTTTTCATTCATTTTTCTGATAAAACTTAAATATTTCATATGATCCCAATATACCGGTCACAAGTATGATAGACGAGCTCGATTCCCAGATCATCAACGAACTCTCAAAGGACGCCGGCCTCTCCTACTCCGAGATCGCAAGGGCGCTTAACCAGAACGAGTCTACGATCAGAAAACGCGTTATCGCCATGAAAGAGAAGGGCGTGATCAAGAAATTCTCATGCGTGCTGGACCACCTGAAGGTAGGCTACAACACGGTTGCGATAGTGGGCCTCGATGTCGACCCCAGCCTATTGCTAGACGTGGCACAGAGGCTCGCAGACATGAGCGCGACCAAGTACGTGGCGACGTCGACCGGCGACCACATGCTTATGGCCGAGGTCTGGGCGAAGGACGGGCGCGAACTCGCGCAGATACTCTCAAAGATGGGCGCGATAGTGGGCGTGAAGAAGCTCTGCCCCGCCATGCTGCTTGAGAAGATCAAGGAGTAGCTTGCAAAAAAAAGGAAAAAAGAAAGATTTTTGACCATTACTTACCTGGTCTACACGATATAGGTCAGGTTAGTCATTATGATGTTGAAGTAGTAGTTCTCTGCAAGGAAGATTATCTGCGGGTCGCTTGGTTCAAAGCCGAGTGCGTAAGAGAAGACCAACGCTGGCGAGAACGGATATGCATAGATGTCCCAGTTCCATCCCTGCCATTCGTCATAGCCAAAGTAGTAGTAACCGTTTGCATCCGTCGTAGTGTTAACGATCTGAATGCCGTCTAATCCGATGCTGGCTGGCGTATATTCATACGAGTTACCATAGAATACCATGACTACTGTGGCGTCTGGAATCGCCGCTCCGCTGTAGTATTCATGCACATAGCCACTTATGGTCATGTATCGTGGACCAAAATAAACTTGGTCCGTCGTTGCCTGTCCTGCTGCCACTGCCGGCATGACGAGCGCCGCAATCATGACTGCTGCTAGTATTCCCACTCCATATTTATTCATAGAGTATGCCTCTTGCGATACTGTTACTGACAAATATATAAAAATATTCGCACAAATTGCACCTTTTTCCATCATTTTTCCTTAAACGACTATCAACTATTGGCCTCTTTTGTAGTTTATACGACCAAAATCGGACCTCTTCAGGAGCAGGGAATTGGTCACCACCGACACAGAGCTCATCGCCATCGCGAGCGATGCTATCTCCGGCCTCAGCACCAGCGCGGGGTAAAGTATGCCCGCCGCTATCGGAATCCCCGCCGAGTTGTAAACCATCGCCCAGAACATGTTCTGCCGGATCTTGCTCACCGTCTTCTTGCTCAACCTTATTGCAGACGAGACGCCGCTCAGATCTCCCCTCGTCAGGACGATCCCGCCCGCCTCCTTGGCTATCTCCGTCCCGCTCCCTATCGCTATTCCTACGTCCGCCTGGGTGAGCGCCGGCGCATCGTTTATGCCGTCGCCGACCATCGCGACCACCTCCCCCTGCTCCTGGAGCTTCGCTATAGCGCCCGCCTTCTCGTTGGGGGGGACGCCTGCCACATAGCTGTCGATGCCTATCTCCCCTGCGACCGCCTTTGCCACCCTCTCGTTATCCCCCGTCAGCATCACCGTCCTGAGCCCCTGCGCCTTCAGGTCCGCAACCGCCTTCGCGGCATCCGCCTTCGGCACATCCGTGATTCCGATGATCCCAACCACCCTGCCTCCGACCGCCAGCACCGACGACGTCTTGCCCTCCGCTTCCATCCTGGAGAGCTCCTCATTCGCGTCCCCAAGCGCCACACCGAACCTCTCCATCATCCTCCTGTTGCCGAGGGCTGCCAGGCTGCCGGCAACCGTCCCCGCGACCCCCTCGCCCGGATAGGCCTCGAACCCCTCGACGCTGTGGAGCGGCGCCGTTCCTGCCCCCTCGACGACAGCCTTCGCCAGCGGGTGCTCGGAGCCCTTCTCGAGCGACGCGGCGATCCTGATCACCTCTGAATCCGCCGTGCCTCCTATCCCCCTCACCTCGACGACCTTTGGCTTTCCGGCCGTCAACGTCCCCGTCTTATCGAAGACCACCGTCGTGAGCCGCCTTACGTTCTCAAGCACCTCGCCTCCCTTGATCAGTATGCCCATCTCTGCCCCCTTCCCCAGCCCGACCATGATTGCAGTGGGAGTCGCGAGGCCCAGTGCGCAGGGGCAGGCTATGACCAGCACCGAGACTGCCATTATCATGGCAAAGCTGAACGGCATCCCAACCAGGGTCCATGCTAGGAATGTGACAAGGGCGATTGACAGCACCGCCGGCACGAACCTCGATGCGACCCTGTCAGCAAACCTCTGTATCGGCGCCTTCCTGGCTTGGGCCTCCTCGACGAACCTAACGATCTGTGCCAGGAGCGTGTCCTTCCCTACCCTGCCCGCCTCCACCTCGATGAGCCCTGACTGGTTGATCGTGCCGCCTATCACGGGGTCGCCGGCCTTCTTGTCGACCGGCATGCTCTCCCCCGTGACCATCGACTCGTCGACCGAGGTAGAACCCGCAACCACTGTGCCATCGACCGGCATCTTCTCGCCCGGCCTTACCCGAAGCCTGTCGCCGACCTCTATATCGTCTATCGGAACGTTCACCTCCTCGCCATCCCTGAGCAGGGCTGCAAACCTTGGCTGCAGTTCGATGAGCCTCCTGATCGCGGAGGATGCCCTCGATTTGGCGGCGTCCTCCAGGTACCTGCCGAGGAGCACGAACGTGATGAGCAGCGCTGCCGCCTCATAGTAAAGGTCTCCGCTCGCGAAGAAGGTGTTGTAGACGCTGTAGGCGTAAGCGGCGGTGGTCCCAAGAGCCACCAGCACATTCATGTCGGGCATCAGACGCTTGAGGGATTTGTAGGCGCCTATGTAAAACCCCCTGCCTCCTACTATCTGTACAGGGGTAGTTAGCGCGAATAGGACCAGGTGGTGGTATGGGATCATCCCCATGAACACCATGCTTATCAGCAGTATCGGCACCGAGAGCGCGAGGCTAAAGAGGAAGTCGAACCTGCTCTTCCTGCCCGCCCCTGCCAGCTCCTCCTTGAGGATCGGGGTGAACCCCGCATCCCTGATGGCCTGCTTTATCTCCTGCAGCGTGACTGCGGCCGGGTTATACTCGACTGTGACCAGCTTCGTGGCAAGATTGGCATTGGCGGAGACCACGCCGTCGAGCCTCCTTAAACTCTCCTCGATGGCACCAATGCATGTGGCGCACCTGATGTCCTCTACGGCGATCACCGCGGTCTCGTTCACGACCTTATACCCTGCCTCCGCGACCGTCTTCGAGATCGTGCTGAACCCCGAAACCGATGGATCATACTCTAGGATGGCACTGTTGGCGCTTAGGCTTACGTCTGCCCTGTCGACGCCCTTCAGATTCCTCAATGATTCCTCTATTGACAACGCACACGTTGCGCAGTGCATCCCCTCTATCTTCACGGAAGCCTTCTTCTTCATGGTTGAACCTCTGCGCGGTCCGATTATAAACTCTTACCCGGCCGGCAGCAGGACCCGCATGTGCGTGCGGGGATGGGGGATGAGTGCGGTTGCTTGCAACACTCGTGCCGCTACCGTTAACGTTACCTGCCGAGGCATCGGGTCTGCGGAGCCTGCGGTCGAGAGGGCCTCAATTGCGGGCATGGCCAGCCGGCTGCACAGCGCAGGCTGTCCGTCACTTGGTGTACTTCTTCGGGTCCCTGTCGAACATCTTCTTGCAGCCGGGGGCGCAGAAGTAGTACTTCCTGCCTTCGTAAACCGAAACCCATTTTGCCGTCTTCTCGTCGACCTCCATCTTGCAGATCGGGTCTATTGCCATTTCTTTCCACCCTGCTGAACCGTCTTGCGCTTCCTGTATATTATTGATGCGCCCTGGCCCCCACTCTCCCGCCTTTGTGGAGCTCTCTCCTCCTGGCCTCCAGCAGGTCGTCCTCCATGCCCATCAGCTCCGCAGCCGTCCCGATCTTGGCGTCCCTGTAATCTTCCCTGAGCTCGTTCAGGTACTTCTCGAACGTCAGGTCCCTCGCGAAGTGGTGGTCCAGCACGACATTCTTGGTGCCGCCGGCGAGTATTGCCCGAATGTTGCTTAGGGACGCCTCAAGGTCCTCCTGAGAGTAGGCATATCCAAGCATGTATGTCATCGGGCCGTCGATGATCGCGGTGTTGGGGCGGTTTCTCAGGATGAACTCTGCCTGATCCTGCCTGGAAGGCCCTTGGACATCCGATGTGTGCACGACCTTCTCGTCCCCCCTCCTAACCATCGTCTGGATGACGTATCCCATCGCGCTGTTCGGTCCGTGGCAGACCGCGTCGGAGAACTCGATCTCGGTGCCCCCAAAGCTGAACCTCCTGCCATCGGCGACCTCTATCTGCTTGGCCCTGCCCTTTATCATGGCCAAGAAGAGCGGCGCCCTATAGTTCCCTTGGCTTGAATTGATCCTGTTCTTTGGGTCCTTGATCAGGACCGTCTTTCCTCCGTAGATGTCCAGCGGCACGGTGTCCCCCGGATCATGGTGGTCATAATGGTAATGCGTGACGATTATGACGTCCGACTCCATCGCCCTCCTCTTGACCCTCTCCGCCAGCTGCCCCATCCTCTCAACCTCCTTGGCATGTGGCACCAAGTTGAACCTCTTCTCCGCAAGGGCCACCGCAGGATCTATGGTGATCCTGACGTCCTTAGTTTCAATATACGTGCACATCGACCTTGCCCCCATGCTGTCGAATGCAACCAGATCAACCGCCATCTCCGGCGTCTCTATCACCGCAGTCAACTCCTGTTCTCAACGTGGCTGTCTGCCTCTTTATCCGTTCCTGATGCTTATCCCCAGTGTCTATGATGAACTGCATGGTGCTGCATTGCTCTGAACCATGGGACAGCTTTGCTTTTATCCCGCCTTGCCTCGTGTATTAGCAGTGCCTGACGATGAGCAAGTGGTATGCCTCGATGCTTCAGGGCGGAACATCTCAATCAAGGGTCAGCGTCAGCACACGGAATGCCAACCTCTGCATCCTCTGCAGGGGAGGTCGGAACCTCTGCGGGAAGGCGGTCTGCCCAATCCAGCTTAAGGCGAACGCTTACATGAAGAGCATCAAGATGGATTACGGCCGCGAGATAATCGGCTCATCCCCCCCATCCGTCTTCGTAGGGAAATACGGCTATCCGTTCGTCTCCGTCGGCCCGATGGTCCCTCCAGTCTCCGGCGCCACTGAGGTGATGGATATGCCCGAGGAATGGATAGGGCTAACGGTAGATAGCATACTGGGCTACCGCTACTCGTTGGTGAGGGGGAGCACAAAGATGCCCATCGACGCAGTCAGGAGGGGCAACCGGACCGTCGACGCCCTTCAGGAGCTGTCCATGGGCATAACGGCAGCCGAGACGGAGATCGAGTTCACAAAGCGGCCTGCCGAGCGGATCACTCTGGATGACCACTCGCAGCCCTTCGGTCCATCCGCCCCGTTCAGGAAGTTCGATATCGCCTCGGTGAAGGTCGACCACAGGATAGAGAATGCCTACTATGACCGCGACCTGAAGGCAGGCGACGCCATCTTCGGCCTGTACGGCTCTGGGACGCAGGTCTCCCGCCTCCAAAAGGCTTTCAGCATGGGCGTATTCGGCATACAGAAGAACCGCAGGATGGTCCCGACCCGTTGGAGCATCACTGCCGTCGACAGCACGCTCTCGCAGCGGCTCATCGACGAGGTCAAGGAGCACGATACGATTGACCGGTATCAGGTGTTCATGCACAAATACCAGCACAACACATTCGCCGCCATCCTGATGCCGCGATCATGGTCATACGAATGGATGGAGGCCTGGTTCCCGGGCACATTCTGGAACCAAGACGGAGGCAACGCCGCCGTTATGGGCGACAGCGAGGGGTGGTACGGGCGGAGGACATATCCCGGCATAGGCGGATGCTACTTCTCGACACGCCTGGGCGTGGCAGAGTACCTGAAGAAGATTCGGCGGCAGGCTACCGCACTGGTCATCAGAGAGATACTGCCTGAGTTTCCGTTGCCCCTCGGCGTCTGGTTCGTCAGGGAGAACATCAGGAGCATGCTGCGCAAGAAGCCTGCGGAGTTCGACGATCTTCGGTCATGTCTCCAGCACCTCAAGGGCGACCTGAGGGTCCCGCTCAAGACCTGGCTGGAGAAGAGTGCTCTGCTGAGAGACGCGGTGCTACAGAGGCGGATCACCGAATACTTCAGGAGGTCGGAACTATGATGAGGTGGGCAGTTTCGACGGTTCCGTGCAAATGCGCTGTCTCGAAGAGCCGGCTCCCGGGGCTGGAATACACCTTCAATCCTTACCGCGGCTGCACGCACGGCTGCCTCTACTGCTATGTGCCGGACATAATGCGCAGCCCTTCGCTATCCTCAACTTGGGGTAGGTCTGCGGCAGTCAAGGAGGAGATTCTTCGCAAGCTGAAGGAGGAACTGAGGCGCCTGAAACCCGGCGTCGTAGGCGTCAGCACGGTGACCGACCCGTACCAGCCGTTGGAAGGAAGCCTCATGATCACCCGCCGAGCGATATCCATCCTTTCCGAAATGTCGTTTCCCGTATCGGTACAGACCAAATCCGCGCTGGTGGCCAGGGACGCCGACATAATTCGCGGGGGGGACGTTGAGGTCGGCATCACTATCACCTCGAGCGGCGAATCATTCAGGGCCAGGTTTGAGCCGGGCGCATCCCCAATCGCTGATCGTGCAAGGGCACTGAAGGAGCTGAGTTCGATGGGCGTCAAAACATGGATCTTCTATGGCCCCGTAATCCCCGGGTCGAACGACCTTCCCGCGGATATAGAATTTATTGTGAGGCTTGCAGGCGAGACCGGGAGCAGGGTCCTTTACGACGGTCTGAATGTCAAGCCGATGCTGCGTAGACGCATGCTTACTGTATTTACAGAAGGCGAAATGGAGCGCATAACAAAATTCAACTTCAATGCTTTCTATGATACATTCGAGTCAGAGTGCAGGGCTGGCGGCGTCAAGTGTCGCCATGCCTTTGCGTAACTGTATTTTTGCACAACTGTTTTTCTGAAGTACAGAAATAACAATTCATATAAGTGATTTGGCGAAGTATCTCTGTGGGGTTATGGGCAATGAGGGTACATTATCGTAGGTCACGCAGTGGCGTCTCCCCGATCATCGCCACGATGATGCTATGCGTCATCGTATTGGCCGTGGTGGCCGTGATGTACCCTATCGTTTCTGCGACGATGAACAAGCCCACCTACGCGGCTTCGATATCCCAGGCCAACCTGCTTAAACAAGGGGCTTACGTGCTGATGACTGCGAACGTGAAGAACATAGGCAGTGGCGACCTCAACGCATACTGTGTCATCATGGATGAGGCGCTCAACGAATATCAGTGTCAGGGCGAATCCCGGTTCCTTGTGCCAGGCGAGCATGCCGCTTTCGTCTTCGAGAGCAAGACTGACGGCTCGTCATTCATGGTTGGCATGAGCTACAAGATCCGTGTCTATGACACACAACACGGTTTGCTTAATGAGGTGACCATATTTTGCAACGGAAGATGACCTCAAGAAAGGGAATAATACCTATTATCGCCGTGCTGCTGATGGCAGCATTGTCTGTTGCAGCCTCGGGGCTTTACTATGCTGAAGTGACCAAGGTCGTGGCCAATCCTGCCCCTCAGGACGTTGTAGTGACCGACATACTCCTGTCCAAGCACTATGGATATGCATACTTCAGCATCTCAATGATGAGCAACACCCCGTCCGATCTCGTCTTCCAGGTCTCCGTCATAGGGGAGGATGGGGCGATTGCGTGGACAATTCCGAACGTCCTGCTCCCTGCAAAGGGTGAGCATGTCGCCACTGCTTCTGGATCAAGCGGTAGCGACTTCTTCGTTGGCAAGACCTACATCGTTAAGATCGAGGGCGACATAAACATGGCATACTCTGTGGAGTGCACAGGTGTCGAAGTCTCCAGCGGGAAGATTTTCCTCTTGGCAATAAACGGCATCACCGGCGACTTCACTGAAGGATTGCCCAGCAGTATCGTGCCTCAGCATATCGAGAGCGCGACAAACTTCAACGCGATTGCTGAAGAAACCCTCTGGTTTGCCGGCGCGACCAAATCCAAGTTTCAATCTCTTTTCGACCTGTCCGATAAGTGCGGCTGCGTCACGAACTGGTCTTACTATGGCTGGTTGAGCGGTCAGCCCGTTAATTTCAATATAACCTACGACTCGTCGCAGAACACACTATACTACACCATTGACGACAAGACGATTACGACGATGCCTGATGCAGGCTTCACAGACCTATACATACGGGGGCGAGTCGATGGTCGCGGTTCCATGTATGTCACCGTCGACAACCTCGAATTCAATGGCGAGACGATCGACGAAATGATAAACACAACTAATTACGATGTCCTCTGGCTCAGGGGCGCCGACACTTCCGGTGATTTTACCCTGACCGGATGCGTCACGCTGACGTGGAGTGGAACAGGCGGGAATTGGGGGATGAATTTGGACATAATTGGGGGAACCGCGGTGGAAGGCGGTGAATATGAAGTGGAGACCTCCATAGCGCCAATCCCCTCGATGCAGGGGGCGCTAGATACGGCCGAGCGCTTGGGCTCCCCAATCACTCTGGTCACGACGTTGGAGCAGTGGGATGCCATACTCGCGAATCCGCCACTCGGCGCAATAGTTGTGAATCCGTTCGGCGGAGCCGTGCCTGCTTCGAGTTGGGCGGTTGAGGATGAAGCATCCGCAGAGTCGTACATCCGCATGCTCAGCGAGATGGTCCGCACCTACAGCTGGACATGGGTGCACCTCGGAGGGTATCCCTTCTCGTCAGTAACCAACGGGACTGATACTGTGGATGTTGGCAATGACGGCGCAGAGTGGTTCTTCGACGTTAGCCGAATAAACGCCCACGGTAGGGGGATCGAGTCGCTTGAGGAGAACCTCCTCACGGATGATGACGGAGTGAGCCTGAACCACTTCTTAAGCGTGACTGGGAACGAGGCGCTTCCTGGTAACCTCTGGTTCGATTATGGCATAGTCCTCCCGTCTTCTGAGACCCCTGACACGAAGTTTACCTTCTACATGAACCCCGGAGGGGTCAGCCAGGCCGGCGCAATGAGCTTCTATCTGGGCGCGGGATACTACGTGCACTGGGGCGCACCGATCTACACGCAGGGCCACAGTGACGGCTCTCAGGTGAGCGACTACGACAGCGCATCATACGCCCTCATGGTGGCGCTCTACACTGTCATGAGATGAGGATGATGCGGCGGTCGCGGCGGGGCGTATCCGAGGTAGTGGCGACGCTTGCACTGGTCGCCATAACCCTCGCAGCGATGGCAATCTACGTGCAGGCATTCAACACCTACTTTGCAGGAGAGACCGGCCTCCTGACCGGCATATTCCGCATAGGCGCCGAGCAGAATTTTGAGCGGATATCCATTGCCTACCTGTTCCAGAACGACACCCAGCTGGAAGGCGCCAGCCTCTATGTTGCGCTCTATAACTACGGGGCCAGGAACTCCACAGTGGTCAAGGTCGTCATCGATACCGACACGCTGGAATACACCCCTTCAACGATAAACACCGGGGAACTGGTGCTG